>Ga0222719_10004931_pt1 | contig 11619 bp, 14 predicted proteins | sample C33_34DmetaG_FD_165039 | JGI IMG/M metagenome (GOLD analysis project Ga0222719, IMG submission 165039) | Estuarine water microbial communities from San Francisco Bay, California, United States - C33_34D | ecosystem: Environmental > Aquatic > Marine > Unclassified | place: USA: California...
CAGTTACCTAACCCATCTGATAGATTGAGCGGTAAGGTCCGAGACCTTAAGACAAAGGAGATATCAGCGATGTACTCCCTAACAGTTTCTTTGTGCTATGAACTACAACAGGCACACGAGAAGAAAGACAAAACTTGGAATGAACAAGCGGACAGGTTCTTCAATTACATGATGGACAACTTTGAGACAGAGTTGGTTGTTATGGGTGCGAAGATTGCCTTGACAAACTACAAACTTCCGTTCGATCCTAGCAAGTTGAAATCATTTGATAGGTTCCATAACAGCTATGGAGTCTAAATAATGGTTGATTATCACGATCAGAAAATAATAGACAAACTGGTTACCGCGAGGATCGCCTTACTACTGAAGCATCCGTTCTTTGGCAACCTTGCAACTAGATTGAAACTAGTGAACGCAGACGACTGGTGTCCCACAGCAGGCACAGATGGCAGACACTTCTTCTACAACACAAAGTTCATAGATTCGCTCACACCCAAAGAAGCAGAGTTCTTGTTTGGACACGAGGTATTACACAATGTATTCGAACACATGCTGGTGAGGATTGGTGACAGGGATCCACAACTTTGGAACATCGCGGCGGACTATGCCGTTAACCAGATATTGAAAGACAGCAACATTGGTGAGATGCCCAAGGGCAAGAAAGGTGAGAACAAAGGCTTCCAGGACGACAAGTACAAAGACTGGGCTTCAGAAAGAATATACGATGACATCTACAAACAAGCCAAGAAGAACGGCAAGAAGATGTTAGAGAAACTTGGCGAGCTGATGGACGATCACCAGGAGTGGGGCAAAGGTGAAGGTGCAGGCGAAGGCAAGGGCAATGACAAGAAAGGCACAAAAGGTGGCAAGCCAGTTTATACAAAAGAAGAACTTAAGAAGATCAGAGACGAAGTAAAAGAAGCAATGGTAAGTGCCGCACAGAGTACAGGTGCAAGTAATTTGCCTGGTGCTTTACAGAGACTTGTTAAAGATCTCACAGAGCCTAAAATGGACTGGAGAGAAATACTGCAACAACAGATAATGAGCACATTGAAGTCAGACTACACTTGGATGAGACCCAGCAGAAAAAGTTGGCATACGTCAGCGATACTTCCAGGACAAAACAATGATGAAATGATTGATATATGTTTGGCTCTTGATGCCAGCGGTAGTATCAGCAACGAACAGTGTAAAGAGTTCCTTACAGAAGTGAAGAACATAATGGATCAATACAAGGACTTTAGAATACATCTTTGGAGTTTTGACACCGCGGTGTTCAATCCAAAAGTATTCACACCAGACAACGCAGATGAGTTGTTGGACTATGAACTAGGTTCAGGTGGTGGTACGGAGTTTGAATGTAATTGGGACTACATGAAGGAAGAGGGTATTGAACCCAAGAAATTTGTTATGTTTACAGACGGTTGGCCTTTTGAAACATGGGGTGACCAACACTACTGTGACACTATATTTTTAATCAACAATCCATACGAGAGAGACATAGAAGCACCGTTTGGACTTACGGTACAGTACAATGATTAGGTTGCTATGGGAGACTTTCAAGGACTGGTTCTTTAATGAGGTGTCAATATCCATAATGAGTTTTGGACTATTATTGATAGCACTGTGGAGTTACCTGTCATGATCAGTGCAGTAATAAAAGCATCATTGCTTATGGCGTTGATATTGATAATTTTAAACTGGATGTTGTAATGATGTTATTTCCGAACACGAATCCATACACGGGCAAACTTGAGAAGGTGAAGAACCTACGCAACTGGATGATAGATGCGGCCACGATACTGTTTGACGACAGCAAGAATGATCTACGGGCATTGCCAAAGACCGTGAGACTTCAGATACTCGTGACTTTAAGTTTCCTATGGAGCACTGCATTCACGATCTATTTTTGGGGCATCAGGACGGACATATGGTTGAGTTGGTTCCTAGGACACCTAGCAGTGATATTTGTGGCCTACTACACGTTCAAACAGTTCCATGGCAAGGCACACACAATGAAACCTTCGAAAGAGGAACCGCCAATGTACGATGACGTTTGGGGTGCCTGATGAAAGTGAATCCCAACAACTTCTTCGAAAGGGAACTAGACATATTACCACCACACTTCGTGAACACAGTGGTAAAGGCACACGAGTCTGACATAGAGAAGATGCGTAAATGGATCTACGAGAACTGTTCAGGCAGGTATTCAATTACCAAAGATGTCGTCTACAACGGTGATCAATCAAGATCGGTCACAGTACTTGGTTTTGAGAATCCCGGAGACCTAACCCTGTTCGCATTGAGTGGTATTGCCCAAATCAATCAAAACTAATCGTTGCACTCCATAACTAATTTTAGTATAATATACGTATATTAATACCAATTGCAATTAGGAGAAAAAACAAATGGCAACAAAAAAGAAAAACTTAAAGAAGTCTGCCAAGACAACTGCACCTAAGGAGACAGCGACGGCTCAACCTCAGGCGGCACAGGCACAAGCACAGGCTCCCCAACCGGATCCAACTGCCTTAACAGTCGCAGATCTTAAGAATCTTGCAACCATACTTGACGTGGCATCCACAAGGGGTGCGTTCAAGGCCAACGAGATGGCGGGTGTAGGATTCCTATACAACAAACTACAGGCGTTCCTGGCCAAGATGGCACCGGAACAGAAACCTGAAGACACAGCAGGAGCACCGGCAACAGCGCCAGCGACTGCGGAAGGAAAATAATGGCAACATTAATGAACGTGAACAACCAAGCCATGCCAATGGGTGACAACACCGGGCAGGCAGGTGACGGCCAAACCGGACCGAAGAGACACTTCAAGCACATTGGAGAGTTGGCGGACGAGTCAAAAGCGAAAGTGGTGATAATGTACAGAACAGTTCCAGGCGAAGCAGACAACTGTCTAGTAGTGGGAACGAAGTTCCTGCCTGATCAATACCACAACGCTTTGATGAAGGCTGTTGAATCAGAAGGTGGGCAGGACGCGGATGAGTTCGCGGATTTCGCCAGCAGGCAGACGTTTCCAGATGGGACTAATATGTTGGCTATGCTACACAACGACAATTACATCAAGAAGTTCAAGACTAAGGATATCATGGTCACATATGGATCAGATGCCGATGGCAGAATCTTATTGAACAAGTTAAACGAGATGATAGCGAAAGACAAAGGTGTCACTGTGAAGGATCTTGCTAAGGATCCCGAAGACACTGAAGCGACAGCAAAGAAAACTACTAAGAAAGCGGATGCCAAAAAAACAGCCGCCAAAGAATAGCACATGGGTACAATTGACACAAGATTTTGTCAAGGAATGGCCGGAAGTTCTAGAAGGTTTACAATTCAAGAACATGCCGGTCAAGTACCTGTTGTACATCAATATAATACTTAAAAACAATCTCACAATCCACTACGACATCGCTAAAGAACTCAAAGTAAAAAAGAAGCAAGATGCTATAGCAAAGTTCTTGAAGAAAACAATAGAACAGAACTATATGAAAATCAAAAGTGTAGATATGAAGTTTGATATTCCTCGTCTTAAAAAAGATATGGAATCAAAGACATCACTACTAATGGCGAAAACATTCAGAAAATAATGATCACACTTTCAGATTTTGGGTACGAAAAAAAATTAAAATCTCCCAGTAAAGCGTTCTCGAAAACTTTCAAAGATAAAAGTTTTATCAATGGGCGAGCGGTCAAAGAGTTTGAAAACAAATTTGCGAAATTCGTTGGTGCGGACGATTGCGTTGCCGTGAGTAGTTGTACATCTGCTCTACAGTTAAGCCTCATCGCACTATCCGTAGGACCGGGAGATGAAGTAATTACAGTTCCATACACTTGGGTAAGCACAGTTGAGGCCATAAGACAAGTGGGGGCCAAACCGGTTTTTGTTGATATCGATGCGAATGATCTATGTATGGATGTTAACAAAGTAGGCCAGGCCATTAATTCGAAAACGAAGGCAATAATACCTGTGGACCTTTATGGAAACGTGTCAGACATAGACAGGCTCAAAAAATTTAACCTTCCGATAGTGGAAGATGCGGCACAAAGCACAGGTGCGTTATACAAAGGAAGACGTGTAGGTGGCTTGTCACATCTCACTTGTTTCAGTTTCTACCCAACAAAAAATTTAGGAAGTTGGGGTGACGCAGGTGCGGTCACTGGAGATTATAGATACTGTGAACAAATAAGAGAACTCCGTAATCATGGACAATCGAGTAAATTCAATGTGACACAGGTTGGATGGAACGCAAGGATGGATAGTATTCAAGCAGAAATACTTTTAGGAAAACTACCGCTACTGGACAAACACAATAAACGTAGGAGAGAAATTGCCGGAATGTATAATTCAGGCCTTGCCGATCTTGTTAGGATACCCTATCAGAATCCAAACTGCGTACACGTATATCATCAATACGTAATACAAAGTGTACACATAGACAGAATAAAAGAGGCACTCGCAGACAAAAAGATACAAAGTAGGACCTACTACCCTACACCTTTAAACGATTTAAAACCTTACAAGACTAATCAAATTTTTACAAACGCCCAATATGCCAGTATGAATGGGTTGGCCATTCCGGTACACCAGTATTTGACAAACAAAGAAGTAAAACTTATAATAAAGACAATCAGAGAATCAATATGAAGATAGCAATAATTGGCACAGGTTATTGGGGCAGTAAGATCGTTGAGACGGCAGAAGCCATGGATCTAGATGTTACCCAGTACGACATCAAAGATTCATTGGACGCAATCACCCCACAAACAACCGATGCCGCTATCATTGCCACACCGGCAACAACCCACAAGTCCATAACACAAACGATTTTGAGCAGAGGCATCAATGTGTTGGTGGAGAAACCGGCATTCATGAATATGGAAGAGTGCAACGAGATAGAACCATACTGTCAAAAGGCCAAATTCATGTCTGGACACATTTTACTTTACAGTGAACACTTCGCAAACATCAACGTTGATGCCAAGCAGATACGACACATAGAAAGTAGAAGATTGAATTGGGGTAGGGTACAGAAAGACATATCCCCTGTGCCTCATCTAGCACCACATGATGTCGCCGTCCTGGATGTGTTATTGGGAGATATCCCAGATAAGATTTATTGTAAACCTTTTTATATCACACGTAGGCAACAACCAGACTACGTCGTTTGTGATCTAGACTATAATGATACCACAGTTCAACTACAGATAGGTTGGCTGTACAACGACAAGATACGAGACATAAGAGTATTCGTAAATGATGGAATTTACGACTGGAGAGACAGCGAGGATACCAGCCATTATTTTGATTACAATGGATCCGATAAGATACAAGGTGTGCCTAAATCCACTAGGACAAGTCTCACAAGGCAACTACAGGCATTTATAAATTATTGCGAGAAAGATCAAGAACCACTTTCTAACTTCGCACACACAAAAAGGGTTACATACGTGATAGAGTGTATGGAGAAAAGTTTAAAGACAGGAGAGGTCATATGTCCTTCAAAAGAATACTAGCCGTAGGGGCACACCCGGATGACGTTGAACTGGGTTGTTCTGGAACACTTCTACGCTATCTTGAAAGCGGAGCCGAAGTGGACATAGTAATTGCAAGGGACGACAATGCCCCTAAACCTAGCGTGTGGCGAGACAGAGATACAATGCAGAAGGAATACAAGGCATCTGAAGAATTGTTTGGAATCAAGTTCAAGATGCTTGACTGTCCAATCGATGGCGGCGGCAGACCTATATTGACACGTGACAGCAGTATGGTGACACAGATGGACGAAGTTGTACAAAGTAAAAATTATGATTTAGTAATCACCCATAGTCCAGGAGATCATCATCAAGATCACGAAAACACCTACCACATAGTGAATTCCGCGTTGAGAAGATGGCGAGGCGAGTTCTGGCTTATGGAAGGTGGACCATACAGTAACAAGAATAAATCGTTCCAACCAAACGTATTTGTGGACATATCCGATCACATAGATAAAAAAATTCAATTGGTCAGTTGTTACGACAGTTATTTTTCAGAGACATTGTTACACAATATAAAAGGGTTGGCGGCGTACAGGGGACAGATGACCGCTTCAAAATATGCGGAAGCATTTGAAATGAAATGGAGGACTATATGAAAATATTAATTTTAGGAGGTTATGGATTTATCGGCAGTAGGATCTGTGAGAAACTAAAAGCACAGGGACACACCATCGGTGTGGTGGATTGTTTCCATCAATATTACACCTTCCCAGATTGGGAGTACATACCAACATTTTTACAACGAAAACTATTGGCGATGCCGCACAGGGATTACATTGGTAGGATAGAGGATCAACAGTTCCTAGATAAGGCGTTCGAGGATTTCAAACCTGACAGGGTAATACACGTGGCCACCTATCCCAATGCCAGGATGGTAAAGAGGAACGTCGCTGACGCAACACAAAACATGGTGACTGCGACCGCATACGTGCTTGACCTTTGTGTCAAACACAATGTTCAAAAGATAGTGTATGCTTCAAGCAGTATGGTCTATGGAGAATTCGATAACAAGATACCAGATGAGACTGTGACCCCAAAACCAAACACACTGTATGGATCATACAAACACCAAGGTGAGATTATGTGTAAGATTTGGAGAAGGGAGAAAGGTCTTAACTACGTCATCTTGAGACCCAGTGCGTTATATGGAGAAGTGGACATGATCACCAGGGTTATATCACAAATGACAAAAAGTAATCTGACAACAGGAAAGATGACAGTACAAGGTCCAGACAATAAGTTGGACTTCAGTCACGTGCTTGACGTAGCGGAGTATTTCGTAAGGGCAACCACACACGACGTGGTCGATGAGGTATTCAACTGCACAAGAGGATATGGTAGAAAGATCATTGAAGCGGCAGAGATTATCAAGCAAGAACTAGGACAAGGTGAGATTATAACAAAACCACACGATGATTTCTATCCAAACAGAGACACACTGAACAGCGACAAAATAAAATCAATGCTGGACTTCTCTCCTACCACAAACATAGAGGAAGGGATACCAGGATATCTCAACTGGTTCAGGACGCAGAAGCCGTACTTTGACAATTTGGGTATTAATAAAAAGTTTCTTGTGGATATAACTGCTTAAACCTACTCCTACAGAAATCCCAATTATAGGTCTGTAAAAGTTTATCGTGTGAATATTCGATCTCTTTCAGGAATTCGACAGCGTCCGTGGCACCGGCGGACAACCATTTGTTTTCAGTCTTTTGCCATTTCTTGATACGGTATGCTGTTTCCACTGTTGGTTTCTTCATATTCCAATATACTAATTTGCTAACCTCCCTGAATCCATTCTTCCACGCCGTGTAATTGTCAGGAGATAACAACACTGTGTTGCTGATGACCGGCACTACCTCGTGCTTCTGTGACAGTGTGAAGTCTAAGAAATTGCCCTCTGTACGGAGACACAATGTCTTGTTGTATAGATCAACATTGAAGGTACCATATTCTAGATCCAGTTCCTCCAACCTTGCGTAGAAAATGTAATGCCTCTTATTTTTTCCACGATCCACTGTGTAATCAAATAGGAAAGTGTCAACTGGTATACTTTTTGCGAACACGGCATAGAAATATTCCGTCGATGATTCCAACGCCGCTTTCTTGTATGCTTCACTTCTCCCTGGTACGTTCCTTATCCAACCCACCTTGTTGGTCAGACCATGTTTCTTGACATGATGACACAACGCTTTGTAGTTCTCTTCTTCAAAAGGCTCACCGTTTGAAACATAAAATATATCAAATCGATCAGTCACTTGATTCTGTTGTTCAACAAAGATGTTTGGATAATCATACACCTGTTCTTTGATCACAGGCAACGCACTATAGGGAATGAAATAAGTGGTCCCTTTTACATATATCTTTTGATCCTCCCAGTGACTAATGTAAAACTTTTGTTTTTCTTTTGTTTCACTGTATTGGAAGTATGTTCCCAACGGTCTACGTTCCTGTTCTAGATCGAAGTTGTTTGACAGGTCATACTGTTTGACATCATAATTGAAATCATACTCCAGATCTGTTACATGATAATTGACTTCCTGGTAGTCCCTTAGGAATTTGATGTCTTGCTCTAGGAACTGTTTGGGCACAAGGAACGTATCGCCTTCCTTTTGGCCTTCCACTGCCCAGGTGTGTAGTTGGGTCTGTTGGAATTGTTCTGGTATGAAATCGAAATTGAAATTCTCGTAATCACAGAGTGTGGACAGCACCCAAAGGTACTTTGTCCTACAATTCTTTAACTCTTGCTTTATCACATCGTGATAATTTGATATAAATGGAATAACTTCAGCGTATGGAAATATCTCCTTTATCCTTTCGAGGTTTTTTTGGCTGTTACGGAAATCTATACAAACACAATCAAATGCCATAATACTCTCCAATACACTTACAGATGTAAATTACCTCAGATTTTTTAAGATAAGGATGTATAGGAAGTGATAGAACATTTTCACAAAATTTTTCTGCTCCTGGCATTTGCTGTCCTGTGTCAAACATGGCCATTTTATTCATAGGCAATGTGTAATGAACTTGGGTTTGTATACCTTTGGAGTCTAGATAAGATTTAAGTCCTTGCCTGTCCTGTACCCTTACGACAAGTTTATGATTGTTTGATATGGTTTTGTTGGATGACTGTATGGCGTTTATTCCAATATCGAGAAATTTCTCTTCATACCATTTACGTACCTTCCTGGTCTTGGACATCAATGTGCTGTACTTTCCCAACAAGAAATTCAAAATGTTTGCGTGATCGTTGCTGAGACAACTGTTGTAACCATAGGGAAGTTTTCCTGTGCCTACTGAATGATACCTCAGACCCCTTATCAAATCTCTTTCTTTTTCATTGTCCGTTAATACCATTCCGCCATTGCCGAAACAAGGCAGAGGCTTACTGGGTGCGAAACTGAGGGCACTGATATCTCCAAGTTTGCCGCTTGGAACCTTTTTGTAATAACTGCCTAGGCTCTGTGCCGCGTCCTCTATCAACGGAATTTTAAACTTGTCGCAATACAGACGCAGTCTATCGTAGTCGGCAAGGTTACCAAACAGGTTCACATATACCACAGCATCAGGCAAGCCAACCGTGGGAAGACGTCCTATCAGTCCTTTAGTATCAACATCAACGAACTGTATGGTGGCACCTGTCCTCTTGATTGCTTCTGCTGTGGCAAAATAACTAACCGCTGGACACAACACAGTGCTTCCTGGTCCAATGTGCTTTGCCTGTAGAGAAAAGTAAAGTGCGTCTGTGCCACTGCCTACGGCAACAGCGTACCTCCTTTTGGTATACTTGGCCACCGACTTCTCAAAGGTATCTAAAACACTACCGTCTTTGTGATTGCTCGAAACGTGCATACCCGATTTCCAGACTTCCTTTGCTTTACGTGTGATCCTCCAACTAAAGGAATCGTATATCCTGTCAGTGCCGTTAAATTTTATTTTGTAACCATTCATAATAGTTCGTCAATCCTTGTCTTAAATTTTGTTTTGGACTATATCCTAGTAAATCCTTTGCTCTGCCTATGTCCAACGTGCCACGTTGTGGGTAAAGAGACTGCATACCAATGTCTTCTATGTTGGATTCACTGCCTGTGATCTCAATGATAGTTTCCGCTAACTCCCTTAAACTGGTAGCATTGCCTGTGGTTATATTGAAACTGGTGTTTGCCACTTCTGAGAACGAAGCCTTTATGATACCATCCACAGCATCGTCAACGTATGTGAAGTCAACTTTATTGTTGCCATCATGTAGTGTGATAGACTTGTTCTCCATCGCCCTGTCAAAGAATTTTGATACCACCCTGTCTGGCATATCTCCAGGACCATAGACCCCACTGGGTCTCACAATATTGTAATTCAGTCCGTGCCTTGTTGAAAACAATTTAGTGATACGCTCTCCAGTCAGTTTGGCCTCCCCATAGATGTTGATCGGTTTGGTGTTGCCATCCTCTTTGGTTCCGTCAGTAAAGTTACCGTAGACCATGCTACTGCTCACGTACACAAATTTTTTCACACCAAAGTGATGACTGTGCCATAATAGGTTCACTGTACCGTTGATCACTTTGGGCACTCCAACCACTGGATCGTCTTCGACTATTTTTGCCCTTGGATATGTGGCAAGGTGTATAACCATGTCTGGTCTGTGCTTGAATGCCTTAATACAGTCTAGCCTGTCCAGTATGTCACCGTCTATGTCTATGACCTTACTCCAGTTTCGTTCACGCCATTTGTACAATCCTTTTAGTGCTTCGTCGGACATGATGCCGTAATTGTCCCTGTTGTCAATCACCGTGACCTCGTGATCCTTACATAGTGTTTCCACTATCTTTGATCCAATAAAGCCTTTACCGCCTGTTACTAATATTTTCATTTAATCTCCACTTTTGAACAACTACGATAAAAATTATAATTGTATTCTAGTGTATCTTTCATTTCGTCATACATTTTTGAAAGTTCTTCCATCGGTTTGTTTGCCAAAATATTGACTATGCTTACTATTTTCAATATCCTTTGAATGCCGTCATAATCGTCGTAGGATTCATCCCACCATTGCGAAAAAGTTTTGAATCCAATTTTCCTTAAATTTTTCAAATAATTTTTTCCACCGTACACTAAAAATGGTGTGTGACAAAGCATTGGCCTCGACGTTTTCTCCGTAGGGTAGAAACAAATGCCATCGTGCCATGTTTCACATACAACGTCAACAAATATTTTCTTGTAAAATTCATTCAGCACAAAGGTATCTTTCGAGTTAATATTACCCCAAGTGTTATCATTCGGTTCTTGTGTAAGTTCTAAAGGTAGGTGTGAAATAAAATTGTTTATCTGTGCTAAAAACTTGTTACTGTTCAGATTGTAAGTGTTTTCAAAAAGATCATCCAGATACAACCTACATGGTTGTTTATCATTTGTTATTGATTGTCTAAATGTGATTAGACTTTTATCCTTGTGATATTCGAAAAGATGACTTGCTAAAAACATACGGTGCCATCTGCTGGTATTAACGAAAAGTCCAAAATGTTTCTCGATCACTTCATTTTTGAATACCGGTGCACTATTTTGTGCGTAGAAAAATGGCACTAGTTTATTGTTCCTTGTGATAGTGATTCCATCTATATCTTTTTGAATTAAATTATATGTTTCTACAGTTATCCCTTTGCCAGCGAGTAATTTGATCAGAGGCACGTCGCTAATCATTACTTTTTCAAGATCGGCACCCTCGTCTATTAGAAAATATTTCACATCATTTGCCAGACACTCTAGCAACTCACTTACGTTCAGAACCTCATGGTCTTTTACAACTATTTTCCTCATCCTAGTACCTTTACTCCGTATTTGTTGGTAAATGCTTTGCCATCATCTCTGTCGTTCACTATTGGTTGTCCTTTTATGTTCAAACTAGTGTTCAAAAGTATGGGACAACCAGTCTGTTTTTTCCATTCCGTTAACAACGCATGGAACCCTGGATTATCCGTCTTACGCACCGTTTGAACCCTACTTGTGTGATCATGATGTATTATGGCAGGGAAGTCTTTACCATGCGTACACGCCGCTGTAAAT
>Ga0222719_10004932_pt1 | contig 11617 bp, 11 predicted proteins | sample C33_34DmetaG_FD_165039 | JGI IMG/M metagenome (GOLD analysis project Ga0222719, IMG submission 165039) | Estuarine water microbial communities from San Francisco Bay, California, United States - C33_34D | ecosystem: Environmental > Aquatic > Marine > Unclassified | place: USA: California...
AGAAATCTATTATATATAGATGACTTAGGTGTTGTCTATTTAATTAATAGACAGGAACTTGTTAGAAAAACAGGTTTAACAATTAAAAATCATCCTAATACATTATTAGATGGAGAATATGTTACTAAGTTGAAAGGTGGATATGATATCTCTTTATTCTTAGTATTTGATTTATATTTCCTAGATGGAGAAGATTTTAGGGAACGTATTTTAATGAGAATGGGAAAACAGAAAACAGAAGATTCTGGTATAGAAAAATCTAGATTAGAAATCTTAGGTGATATGTTAAAAGATATAGATATAGGTTCTATAGGAGAACCAATGGAAATTCGAAAGAAGGAATTTTTATTCGGTGATTGCGATGAAGTTAGCGATAACGGACAAAAGAGAATAGAGCAATATGAAATTGCTTTAGACGGATTAGATAAAAACAGTAAAGATTTTAAATCAGAGAAAAATGAATTGGAAAAGGAATTAGAAAAGGAATTAAAGGATACTAAAATCTTTACTTGTTCCGAAGAAATATTAGATAGAATAAAGAATGACGATTATGAATATGAAACAGACGGACTTATTTATACACCAGTACATTTAACAGTAGGCGAAGAACCCGAAATTTTCAAAAGGAATAAGTATGGAGGTAGATGGGGTCGTGTATTTAAATGGAAGAAGAGTGACGAAAACAGTATTGATTTTCAGGTAGAATTTGCGAAAAATCCAAATGGAGAATATATTGATAAGGTTTTTATGGAAGATATGAAGAAATATAGAAAAGTATATTTGAAAGTTGCGTATGATAAGAAGAATATGTTAGTGAATAGGGCAAAAATAGTGAATGAAAATCCAAATTATTTGGAGGGTTATAATTCTATTTTATTTGAACCAACAACTAATTTTATTCCTAGAACTTTCGAATGTTATTTAGAAATAACAAATAACGGAGGTTTAGTATGTAAAAGTAATGGAAATGTCGGAGATGTTATTAAAGACAATTCCATTATAGAATTCTATTACGATTATGATTCTAAATTAGAAGTTAACAAGGACCCGCGATTTAGATGGGTTCCTATGAGAAAAAGAGATAGTGCTGTTCCGAATTCATTCGAAACAGCCAATAATATTTGGAATACTATTTTCGAACCTATTAGTGAAACTAGTATATGTACTGGTAGACATTTGAGGGAATCAAAAAGCGAATATTATTCAGGAGATAAAAAGGAAAAAAATATCTTCAAAAGTTTCCATAATCTATTAAAGAAATCATTACTTCATAATGCCATTACTCCAGCAGCAACCTTATTAGATATTGGAACCGGTGAATGCGGAGACTTACATAAATGGTTAAGTTCCGATTTATCATATGTTGTTGGTATAGAACATAATAATTACAATATTAATAATAATATTAATGGCGGATTTAAGAGAATAATACAAGCAATGACTAATGAGAGATATCAAGATAAGGAATTAGTTAAAAATATCTTCTTATTATGGGGAGATGGAGGTAAGAATATCTTAGATGGTTCATGTGGTATGGATAAATTGAATAAATTTTATATGGATGTCTTATGGGGTAATCCTATAGATAGAGAAATGAAATATTTATTACGAAATCCCAAATTGAAGGATAATGTAGGAAGATTTAAAGGAGGATTTAATATTGTTAGTTGTCAATTCTGTATGCATTATTTCTTTAAAAATAAGACAACCTTAAAGGAATTTTTGATAAATATTAGTCAAAATCTAATGATAGGTGGCAAATTTATAGCTACTTGTTTTGACGGAAGAAAAATATTTAAGATATTGGAAGGAAAACAAGAAATTGAACAGAAAAATGAACAAGGTAAAGTTATCTGGAAAATAGAGAAAAAATACAGAGAAAAACAATTACCCAAAGATGAAACTTCATTAGGTTTATCGGTAGGTGTTTATGTTAATACCTTTAATAATATGGAAGACGAATATTTAGTAAATATTGAATATTTAGAGAAAATATTACCGGAATTCGGTTTAGAACTGGAATTATGTGAACCATTTGAAAAACATTATAATGAATTTAAAGCAAATGGAACATTAGAAGACGAATTATCGTCAGAATCGAAACAGTTCAGTTTCCTCAATATGACTTTAACAATTGTTAAAAAAAAACTTTATGAACAAACTGGAGGAGGGGAAGAACAAGTTGACGTGGAAAGGTTTTTATCCAACAAAAATGTTTTAGATACAGACGAAACAGAAGATTACGGATTAAAAATATTAGATGATGACGAAGAAGATGACAATGATGATGACAATGACGAAGATAATGAAGAAGATTCTAATTATGATATTAAAAAGGAAATGAAAACACTTGATTTGGGACCTACTGAACCTATAAAAGAAGAATTAAATATAAAAGAAGAATTAAGCAAACCTAATTTAGTAGGTGGAGCAGAAGAAGATATTGATTTGGGAAATGACGAATTAAATGAAATTGATTTAAAACCTGTAAGTTTAGATTTAAATGGTACCGAAGGTACAGAAGGTACAGAAGGTTTGGAGGAAATCCAATTAAAACCGCAAGATAAAGGAGGTTTGGAGGAAGTCCAATTTAAAACAGAAGGTTTAAATGAAGTAGAATTAAAACCTCAAGAAAAAGGAGGTTTGGAGGAAGTCCAATTTAAAACAGAAGGTTTAAATGAAGTACAATTAAAAACAGAAGGTTTAAATGAAGTACAATTAAAAACAGAAGGTTTAAATGAAGTACAATTAAAAACAGAAGGTTTAAATGAAGTACAATTAAAACCTCAAGAAAAAGGAGGTTTGGAGGAAGTTCAATTTAAAACAGAAGGTTTAAATGAAGTACAATTAAAACCACAACAAGTCAGTGGATTAAATGAAGTACAATTAAAACCACAACAAGTCAGCGGATTAAATGAAGTACAATTAAAACCTCAAGAAAATGAAGCAAGACCAATAGTTGCTCCTAATGTTAAAGTAATAAAAATTAGTGCCGACCAAGGAACATTAAATATGATAAATAAGTAATAAAATTATTGATTTAAAATAATAATTATAAATATAATTAAGTCTTTTTATTTTATAATGAATGGTAGATTATTAAAGTTAGATATAGAAGAGAAAGTATATATGAATATAAATGTTATAAGAGATATTAATATGGATTATAAAATATTAAATAATGAAAACTATAGAGATTTACAAGAGCATAAAAATAAGATTATAAATTCTAAAGAATGGGATAAATATAAAAAATATGCGAATGAGTATGAATTAATCCATATTCCAAATAAAAAATCAACAGCAGAATCCATTGCTTTATATAATCCTCTTAGTAGGTCTTATTTTAAAATGATAGAGATGATTTATGACTTTAATTTGTTAGATATAGAAGATGAATCTTTTAAATCAGCTCATTTGGCAGAAGGTCCGGGTGGATTTATAGAAGCGGTTTATAATGCCAGTCATAAAATAGGTTTTAAATATTATTCATATTATGGTATAACTTTAAAATCACATAGTAATGATATTCCTGGGTGGTGTAATTCAAATAATTTAAATAATTGTAAGAATGTTAATTTATCTTATGGTTTAGATAATACAGGTTCTTTATATAATTATAAAAATATAATTGATTTTGTGAATAAAATTGGTATAGGGACGTGTAATTTAGTGACAGGTGACGGGGGATTTGATTTTTCTTCGGATTTCAACAAACAAGAACAAACCTCATTTAGACTAATATTCTGCGAGATAGTTACTGCTTTATTATTACAAAAAGTAAATGGTAATTTAGTATGTAAATTTTTTGACTTATATACATTTATGACTATTAAACTCTTATATTTTGTAGGGTGTTTTTATGAAGAACTTTATATCTTTAAACCATATACAAGTAGACCAGGGAATGCTGAAAAATATATAATCGCAAAGGGATTTAGAGGAATTGATTATAGATATTTAGAAAAATTATTGGATGTAATAAAAATGTGGGAAGATAATGATATAAGTGCTAATAATATAAGTGCTAATAAAGCAAATGACGAAATATATATCAATGATATATTTGATACGAAAATTCCACCAAGTTTTATAAAACAAATAAGAAATTTTAATATTGCTAATTCAAAATTACAAATTAAAACTATTAAATTTACAATAGATTTATTGGAAAAGAAAAAAGATTTAAGTGAAATAAATAAAATAGTTGAAAAACAAGTTAAGAAGGCTACGGATTGGTGTAAGAAATATGGCGAGGAATTAAACGAAAAAAGTCATTTTATTTCAAGGTATTATATTAATCGATATTGAAAAACCTATTAATGAAAAGTATGTTCTTTACATTTATAATTTTATTTTATTCTCATTAAAGGGACAATTCTTCTTCATCGGGTTTGGGTTTACAAACATAATTTTCCTTTATATTTTCTAATAATTCGTTTACCGTAGTTAAATCATGCTTTGCTTTATCTATAAACATATTTATATCAGGTGGTTCTTCATTAATATTTATATCAGGTGGTCCTTCATTATATGCTGGTGGTGCATTATTACTATAGGTGCTCCCCCCCTCATTTTTTTTTTAGTTAATTTCTTTGAATTATTTTTTCTACTTTTTTTCATTTATATATTATATTTAGAAAATTATTTTTCCAAATTCGGTTTAACAATATTATCAACTAATTCTTGTCCTACCGTAACAGAAGCTTCGTGAGATGTTACTTTTTTCTTTCTAATTTCATTCTGCATTTTAAGCATAAATCTTAATCTTTCTGTTTCTAAAGAGTTATTACAAGTTTTTTCATAAATAGTAGGAAATTCTTCTTTTAATTTATGGAAATCTCTATCTAATTTCATTTGAAATTTTCTTTCATTTAGGTTTGTATCTATTTCTTTATTTTTATGTTTCTTAAGTAAATCTTTTATTTTAAGAACATCTACCATTATATATTCAGTATCAGGCATATCCTCTGGGTTAATTTCATCTGGTTGAGCGTTTTGAAATTGATCTAAATTAACATTCATTTTATATATTTCTATAGATTATTTATTTTAAATAAGTTAAACATAAAAAAAAATATATTTAATATAATATATGAATCAAAATAATATTAATAATCAAATTGGAAACAGAATTGAAAAGAATGCGAATAATTTAGCTAATAATGTAAATGGAAATAATAATATAAATAGAAATAATAATATAAATAGAAATAATTTAGCAAATGCTGTTATTGCTTCAAATACTGTAGAAAATTTAAATAAAGAATTAAATAATAATCAGAATATTGTCAAAGTTGTCAATGAAAATTACCCTGTTGATAAGAATTCGGAAGTTCCACATATAGAAAGGTGGAATAGTCACGATACTAGAGCACCTTCTCCAGTTCCTAATGGAGGATTATTTGGAGGTCCTCAAGCTATGGGAGAATATGCGTCTATTCATGTCACACCTACGGCAACTAATATGATAAATAATAATTTAAGAAGTGCCAATCCACCACCTATGGCAACAGAACAATATCCCGGAACCAACCGTTTAGGAAATAATTATATTGCGATGCCTGGTGTATACTGGTATAGTGATACTCACCCAGTTAATAAAGGACCTTATACTATGAAAGTTACTGATCCAACTAGAGAATATTAAATATAATAGAATATAGTATAAAATTTGTTTATTCAGTATTAATTTATCATTTAAAATTAAAAATTAAAATTAAAATAGTAAAGTATTTTAATTTTAATTATGGGTTTAGTCCAATCGCACCTAAATAAAAAAAAAAATAAAGCAATAGAAGAAATTGATACATTAAATAAATCTATAGAATTTTTAGGTCACCATAAGAAAATGTGTGATTTAGATATAGATAATAGAATAAAAAGAAAAGAAAAGTTAGATAATGAAATAGAAAAATGTAAACACGAATATGGAAAATATGTAAGTTTAGACTGTAAAATATGTTTTGATAATCTCATTGAAACTATATTAGTACCTTGTGGACATTGTTATTGTAATAATTGTTCTAATAATATGGAAACTTGCTATATATGTCAGCAAAAAATAGTTTCTAAATATAAGATTTATAAAGACTAATTGATAATAAATTATCTTATATGTAAAATTGATAATAAATTATCTTATATGTAAAATTGATAATAAATTATCTTATATGTAAAATTGATAATAAATTATCTTATATGTAAAATTGATAATAAATTATATTATATGTAAAAAATAGTTATCTTTGTAAAAATTTTTATATTAAAATTGAATTTAATTTAATATAAAAAAATATTATTCAATAATAAAATGAGTTATATAGAAGATACAGAAATTGATTATATTGTGGATGAAAATTCTCCACAAATAGAGCAACCAGAAGATATAACTATACCTCTTAAGCCTCACCAACTTGCTTTGATACATAAGATGAATGACTTAGAAACACCAGAAATGAATTTATTAAATCAAGCAAATAGTGAATGGTTTAAAACTGATTTTGGTGCCATTTGTGATAAAGTAGGAGCAGGTAAATCTCTTACTGTGTTAGGATTAATTTCTAACAATAAAATTTTAGAACCGGAAAAAAAATGTTTTAGTTCATATGGCAATATGGTTCATATGTATAGTAAAAGTCAGTTATATTTACCGATTAATATTATAGTAGTACCACATGGAATTATGTCTCAATGGCAGGCATATATTAATGACCATACAATTCTTAATAGTTTTATATTGAAGAATACCGCAACATTAAATGAATTTAAAGAGAAATTAATGGATTATCGACAAAATATAGATAATGAAGATTATAATGTAGAGGAAGCATTCGATATGGATATAGTACTTATATCATCTTCACAATATAATAAAATAGCGAAGGTTATAAATTACGGTGAAACTGTTTATTTAGTTAAACCAATAAGTGTATCCAGATTAATTATAGATGAAGTTGATTCTATAAAGGTTCCTTCTAGTGAACAAATAGCTGCTGAATTTACTTGGTTTATATCTTCTTCGACAAGAAAACTTAGAAATCCAAATGGTTACGGTATACAAGAACCATTTACATATGTAAATTGGCACGGTGAAGAGACACATGCTATGAGGAGAGTTACCGTTGATAAAATGGCTCATAGTGGATTTTTTAGAAATCTTTTAATACAGTTACAAAATTTACCTTTTAGAAGAAATATTTTCTTAAAGAGTAAAGAAGAATTCGTAGAAAATTCCTTTAAATTACCTCCAGTTAAATTTAATATTATTAAGTGTTTAGGTAATCTATATGTTAATGTTCTTAATGGTTTAGTTCCACAAGAAGTCATGAATATGATTAATGCCGGAGATATAAATTCTGCTGTAGAAGCAATAGGTTGCGATACACAGAATGAAGAGGGATTAATTAAGTTAGTAACTAAAGATTTAGAGAAAACTTTGAAAAATAAAAAATTAGAATTAAATGCGAAACAGCAAATGGAATATTCTTCCGTTACTGCTAAAAAAACCGCAATAGATAAATTGAACTTAGATATTAATCAATTGGAAGATAAAATTAATAGTATTACTGAAAGAGTTATTGATACTAATGCTTGTCCTATATGTTTTGACGATATTTGTAATAAATCTATTCTTCAATGTTGTAATAATGCATTCTGTTTAGAATGTATAACACTAAGTTTAAATCATAAACCAAATTGTCCATTATGTAGAAAATTAATTGGGAAAAAGGATATGATTGTTCTAAAGGAAGATTTAGAAGAACAAATAGAAGAATTGGAAGAAGATGAAGATAATAAGAGAACTAAATTAGAAAATTTGATATATTATTTAAATAAAATTATGTCTAAGAATAAAAAATCAAAAGTTAAGAAAAGTAGGAAAAAGATACTCATTTTCTCTGAATATGAACAATCTTTCAATGATATTGAAAACTTCCTTAAAGATTCACCTTATACATATGATAAACTTAAAGGTTCTACTATGGCTATAAATAACAAAGTATTAAAATATAAAGAAGATGAAATAGATATTCTACTCCTCAATTCTAAATATTTTGGTAGTGGATTGAATTTAGAAAATACAACGGATATGTTTCTTATACATAAAATGACTGAAACTATGGAAAAACAAGTTATTGGAAGGGCACAAAGACCCGGGAGAAAGGAATCATTAAAGGTTCATAGATTATGTTATGAAAATGAAGTTTAATTTAGAAAAAAATATAATAAATATTTTTTAATTAAATTGAATTAAAATTGAATTAAAAACAAAAAATTAAATATTATATAATAAAAAAATGCCAGAAGGACCAGAAGTTAAAAGTATGATTGACCAACTTAACTCTATAGTTAAGAATAAGTTACTAAATTCTATTACAGTTAATAGTGGTAGATATTCTAAAAAAACACCCGATTATTTTAATGATTTTACTAAAAATCTTCCTTCTAAATTATCATCTGTAAATTGTAAAGGGAAATTTATTTATTTAGAATTTGAAAATGGATGGAAAATTTGGAATACATTGGGAATGACAGGAGGATGGAAAAAAAATCAAACTAAACATTCCCATTTAACATTTGAGTTTAATAATATTACTTTATATTTTGAGGATATGAGAAATTTTGGAACTTTTAAGTTTAATAATAGTATTACTGATTTTAATAAAAAAATCAAATCTTTAGGAACTGATATTTTTGAAGAAGATTTCACTTTAGAATACGTTACTAACATTTTGAAAACTAAAAAATATCAAAATAAAACTATCGTAGATATTTTAATGAACCAAAAATTATTCTGTGGAGTAGGAAATTATTTAAAAGCCGAAATCTTATATTCTTGTAAAATATCTCCTCATAGGAAAATAGAAGATTTAACCGTATCCGATATCAAAAATATTTATACCAATACTAAAAAAATATCACAATTAAGTTATAAACACGCCGGGGCGTCAGTTAGAGATTATTCTAATTTAGACCATAAAGACGGTGAATATACTAATTTCTTAAAAGTATATGGACAGAAAAAAGACCCATTGGGTAATACAGTAAAAAGAGAAGAAACAAGTGATAAGAGAACTACACATTGGGTTCCCCAAATACAAAAATAAACAAAAATAAAGAAAAAAATTTATTTCATTTATTATTTTTTTATTAAAATTTTTTTTATTAAAATTTATTCAACGTGAAAGAATTGGTTTTGGATATAATATTTCTTCCTAAGTCTAACGAGTTGAAGACTCATTGTAAACTTATGTTGGTGAACATTATGTATAGTTCCCATTGTTCCAGTAAGAAATACACTTGCTCCTTGACCAAGTCCGGGTTGAATATTAAAGAAAGAAACATTATACTTTCTAAATTGACTCATATTAGATAGAAATGTATAAATGTTAGTATCGCCAACTATTTCTTGTTGAATGTATTTCCCCCCTTCAAGTCGACTAAATGTAAACATTGTTCCGTCATAATAATAGTTCTTCACTTTATCGGAAGAAAGTTCAATAAGATTACTTAGTTTATTGAAATATGACTTGAGATAAGGTTCGATAACACTCTTATAATCAGAATTTGGATCTGTTAGTGTTTTAAGATTAAAAGAACCAGTTGGTTTTGCTCTAGGTTCCTTTGTTTCTTTTTCATTGACTTGTTCCATTTCATCTAGTCTCACTTTCTTTTTCTGTGTATATTGAAAAGTCATTTCTCTTTTTGTGGTATCTGTTTCTTCTGCTGGTCCACCTCCTGTCCATGGTTGAAATACCGTTCTTGTTGGTTGGTTAAATACCTTTCCTGTTTGTTGGTTAAATACCGTTCCTGTTGGTGGTTTATAAGAAAACATATCACTGCAAGTGGGCACTTGGCCAACATTCATATTAAATGAAGGTGCTGGTGCTTGTCCAACATTCATATTAACTGAATGTTTTTGTGCTTGTATTGTTTGAGTTTCCTCTTTAGTACCGTTAATTTCCATTTTATAAAAAATACTTATAGATAATTCTAAATCAATTTTTTATAGATAATTATTATAAGTATGTTATTGTATATTTTATTGGATACATCCCAATCATTAATATATTGGATAATAAAAAATTTAGGATATGCGACTTATTATAGTATAAAATATTTAATATATGGGAGTGATAATTCTGAAGAGGAAGAAGAAAAGAGAAAAACTTTAGAATTATTAATTGAACAAAAAGAAGATATTGATAAAATAAAGGATTTTATAGAAAATATGAATAAAGAAAAAAAAGAATAATTAAATACTTAATTTAGACATTTCAAAATTTTTTTTTATAAATATATATTATAAATGAAAAAAAATATTTTAAATTTAGATTTAAGAATCGGTAAAGTTCCAATGTGTTGTGATGTTTTATCTGTTGTATTATTAATAATATGTATTGTTTTACTCGCAATGGGAAAGAAAGTTGCCGTTCCAGAACAAGCTAAATTAGCTTTCCTCTTGGCAATTATTATATTAATTAGTGCCTATAATATTGAAATTGCGATTATAGTTGTAATTATTGCTATTATATATGTATTAGTTCAAAATAGTAATAAAAAAAATAAAGAAAGAAATAATCAAGCATAATACATTATATAATTAATTCTTTTATATTTAATACTCTATATATATTTAAAAAAAAATATGTTTTTTATGATTAAAAAATATATTATTAAATCCTAATATGAATAATAAATTCAATAAAGTAGAACTCAAAAATAGAGATACACGTAATGATATAAATAATAGAATGCAAGGATTTTATGGCCCTGAATCCCCCGAATCTAAAAAATCTAATTTAGTAAATTATAAAGAACTAAATAGTAAATTAATAAATAATATACAACAAGAACCAGTAAGTATATCAAATAATAATAATTATGATAAAAAGACTTTTAAAAATGATATAAATCAAAGAATGAATAATATTTCTGGTGATGAATTATTTTTCAAAAGATTACCTCTAAACAATAATATTAGAGATTATAATATAACGGTAGATACTAATAAAGACGAATTTAATAATAGATTAATGAATTATAATTCTTTAGCCAGTAATATAAAACCTAATCCAGAAGAAGAAACTAAATTATTTAGTTCAGGTTTCCATAATAATTTTAAAGACGATACTAATAAAAGATTAGAAGAATTATCACCATTATCCAGTAATGTTGGATATCCTATTAATAAACCTAAAAATCCAGATTTTTCAAAGAATATAGAACCAGAAGGTAATATATCATATAATCAATATGGAAATTATCAAAATATTTCCGAAAATAATAATAATTTAACAGATAATGTTAATAAACTAGAAGATTTAAATTATAAACGTCATTATCCCACAGATACTAAACAACAATTTTTTTTCACTAACAAGTAAATATATTATTTCATTTATTATTATTTCATTTATTATTTCCTTTATTATTATTTCCTTTATTATTATTTCATTTATTATTTCCTTTATTATTATTTCCTTTATTATTATTTCATTTATTATTTCCTTTATTATTATTTCCTTTATTTTTGTCAGGTAATAATTCAACTACGGCATAATTAAATCCCTTTGAAACTAAACCAGAAACTATTAATAATGTAATTATTATC
>Ga0222719_10004934_pt1 | contig 11616 bp, 10 predicted proteins | sample C33_34DmetaG_FD_165039 | JGI IMG/M metagenome (GOLD analysis project Ga0222719, IMG submission 165039) | Estuarine water microbial communities from San Francisco Bay, California, United States - C33_34D | ecosystem: Environmental > Aquatic > Marine > Unclassified | place: USA: California...
TCGGTAGGAGCTCCAAAGCTTAAACTGTTTTCTGCTGCCTGTTTGACCGCAGTAATGACATTAGGGTGAGCATGCCCGACCACCATCGGTCCCCAAGACCCGATATAGTCGATATAGCGCTTGCCATCGGCGTCAAATAAATAAGCGCCTTGCCCTTTTTCGAAATAGGGCGGCGTCCCCCCTACCCGGCCAAAGGCTCGTACAGGCGAATTGACGCCACCTGGAAAATACTTTTGGGCCTTCTCGAAAAGCTCCTTTGATCGCTGCATGATTGAACTCGTTTTCCCGTTATCAAGTGGTTTCAAGCCACATCAAGATTTGTAGAAACGTCGATGTCCGTTGGCAACACGATGCCAACGGGGTGTTCAACGAGGGGCGCGGGAACGCGCACAACATAAAGAGCTTCTACATGTTCGCGTGCAATGATATCAAAAGCTTCGTCTAAAGTGGCCTGCCACGTTACTTTTGCAATATTTTTTCGCTCTCCCGGGATGCTTTTGAGATTAAGCTGGTCCTGCGTCGATTCTACCTCGCTGCTCGCCAAGGCCCGGCTGAGATCTGCGGCACTCAGCAAGAGATTGTTGTCCTCATCTTTGATCAGAATCCAGTCGGGTTTTTGTGTGAGCAAAGCGTTGGCCTGCGTGACCGTAAGGTACCGTTCAGTGGTGACGAAGTTGCGACTCATCACACTTTCGACCGAAGCTCTACTCAAGGTAAGACTCATGGCATTGCGATGCAGGTCTTGCCCGAGCATGGTTGCCTGAGCTTGAAAAATTGAGGGTAAACGGAAACCGTTGGCGACCGTGATATGGGCAACCACAATACACGCCATAGCAGGTAAAACGATCTCCGGATTTCGAGTCAATTCGATCAAGGCCATTAACGCCGCTAATGGCGCTTGCAATGCCGCCTCCATCATAGCGCCCATGCCCAAGATAACGTAGAAGCCGGGTTCAGAGAGCGTATTGCTAAAAGTCGATGCCAATTGCCAGAAACTGCCGCCAGCCAGGGCACCAATGACAAGGGTTGGACCGATTAACCCGATAGGTATGCCCAGCCCGAGATTAACGGCAGTCGCGATTAGCTTGGTCTCTGCAATGCAAAGAAGCATGAACAGGGGCAGATTGCCTAGCAGGGCTTCGCTGACGGAGTCATAACCAATGCCTAGAATTTGTGGCACTGCGAGACCCAAGGCCGCTGTGCAACCTCCGGCAAGGATGAATCGTAGTGCGATCGACTGGGGGGGCATGCTTTTGAGTGGCAATCATCAGTGGTCTGAGGCCAGCGGCTAAGACCGCAATCAAAATTCCCTCAATCAAGACCCATGGCAGATCCCAGAAAGAATCCATGCCGATACCTGGCACCTGAAAGATCGGCGCATCGCCGAAGACTTGTTGCACAATCAGGGTACCCGTCACTGCGGCGAGCATGACCGGGATTGCGACCGTGTATTCCATGACGATCACCTCCATCGAAAATATGACACCTGCGATGGGGGTATTAAACGAAGAGCCAATGGCAGCGGCGGCGCCACAACCAATAAGCACCCGCATGGAATTGTTTGGAAGTTTGAGTACTTGTCCTAAATAACTGCTCGTTGCCGCGCCAAGATGTATCGCAGGACCCTCTCGGCCACGGGTTTGTCCGGAAATGAGAGCAAGCGCGCCGGCAATGAATTGAATGAATAAACTACGCAAGGGAATGTAACCTTGATGTTGTTGCAACCGTCTGAGGACGTAGGTCACACCGAGTTGTCGATCACTCAACTTAAGGAAACTGAGCATCAATGCCAGGGTCAGAGCGCCAGCAACCGGGAGCAAGAATCGATCAATGCGATTAAGTTGCTCAAAGCTTTCTGGGCCCGCTGGCAGTAGCAGGTTCAAGGTAGTCTCAACGACCCAACGAAAGGCGATGATGATGAATCCCGTAAACAATCCCGCCAAAATACCCAAGAGCGCAAATTGCGGCGCAGCCTCTAGGCTGGACAGCGAGGAGCGAAAGGTTCGAATACTTAGCCTGCGCTTAAGATGGGTAAGATGGTGCTTAAGCCGCTCATTCACAGTGTTATCGTTGAGTTCCCTCGTGAGACCTCAGAGTCTAGCGGATCGAGGCCCAGACAACGAATCTCTTTCGAGGGCAGTGTTGAGCGTGGATTGGATCAAGTTTGGAGCTAGAAGTCTGATTTGATAAACTTACTGGCCGGTTTCGAAGTGAAACCCAGGATACCATCACCATGCCAACAGATGTCATTGTAAAAACGATCCGTAAAGATTACTTGTTAATGGCGGGTGTGCTGCTCGCTAGCTTGATCGCGTCCTTGTTGGTGGGTGCGTACCTGCTGGGTCAAGCGAATCAAGGGCTCGAACTTGCTCGCTTGGAGGCGATTGAATCGGCTGAGCTGATTCAAGAACAGCAGCAAAAAATCGAAAGTATGACCTTTGATTTAGCGACGTTGAGGTTGGGAGAAAGTGTCTCTGAGCTTGCCTCTGCAGATTTGCAGGCGGTCGTGGTTCAGCAGCAAGATCGCATTGCCCGTTTGGAGAACGAAGCGGTTTATTATAGAAATTTAATGTCAGCGTCCGCAGGTGATCGGGAAGTGTTTGTGCACCGAGTCGATCTTGAACCGGATCAACAGCAAGGAACCCTAAAATATCAAATTATGTTGACTCACGCCGACCCAGATGGCGAACAAACACTGGGCCGCATTGAGTTGAAAATTGCGGGAGAGGTGGATGCACGGGAGACAACCCTTGATGCGTTTGAAGCAGGATTGATCGACCCTGGTGCCTTAGACTATCAATTTCGGTATTTCCAGAATTTTAGTGGCCAGCTGAAGTTGCCAGAGGGATTTAAACCGCTGACGCTGCAACTCGAAGTGACCTCCTTAGCAGGGCAAACTTTGGAATATCAGGTGATCGAAGTCCCCCAATGGGAGGTATAAATGAAATGGTTTAAAAAAGTCAGTTTTGAGGGAGGACGCCAGGTGTCATTGATCGCGGAAAACTGCCACGTACAAGGGGAGTTGGTTTTCGAGGATGAAATGATCGTCAACGGTCGGGTGGCGGGCGTCATTAACGCTGAGTCGAAGGGCGCTGGATTAAACATTGGTGCCAAAGGCGAGGTTCTCGGCAATATCTTTGCGCCAAAGATCGTGATCAGTGGTGAGGTAAAAGGCGACATCTATGCCTTTGATGTAATCGAATTAACAGCCTCGGCGCGGGTTTCGGGTAATCTCTATTATCAAACGTTGAAAATGTCAGAAGGGTGTCAGTACACAGGGAGTATGCGCCAAATGCCAGGTTCCGAAATCAGGGCATTGGTAATGGCAGCAGAAGCGGCTCAGCGACGAACCAGCATGGGACGCTTGCAAGCCGTTCAAAAGCAAACCTTGTCGTCGGACCAAACCCGGACCAACTCAGAGGTCAGTGCGGATGTTAAGTGAAACAACGATAGCCTTTACGGATGCGGCAGCGAACAAGGCGAAATCCCTGATTGCCGAGGAGGAGAACCAAGCGCTCAGCCTGCGGGTCTTTGTCACCGGTGGCGGGTGTAGCGGGTTTGAGTATGGGTTTACCTTTGATGAAGATATTGAGGAAGACGATACCGAGGTGCTTAGACAAGGGGTGCGATTAGTCATAGACCCTTTAAGTTACCAGTACCTCGCCGGTGCTGAAGTCGATTTTAAAGAAGACTTGCAGGGTTCACGTTTTGTCGTCAGCAATCCAAACGCCAGTACGACCTGCGGTTGCGGAAATTCTTTTTCAATCGCCTAGCGAGTTGGCCTCAGACCGTTGCGCCATTCGCAAGGAGGCGTCGCCAGGCTGCCTAAGGGCGAGGATGATTGAGCCAACGGCAGCTTTAAAGGAGGCAAGTTCCCGCTCGGGTACTGGGCTCGAATTGGGTAGCCGAACGGTTCTTGGGTTCCGGTGAATACCATCGACTAAGAATTCGTAATGCAGATGGGGACCCGTAGCCCAACCGGTAGCACCAACATACCCGATCGTTTGCCCCTGTTTTACTCGGGTATCCGCTTCGATTCCTCGTGCGAATTTGGAGAGATGTAGATACTTTGTGGTGTAGCGTTCTCCGTGTCGCACAACAATAAAATTGCCCGAGGCCTCATTGCGTTCTGCTTTGAGGATTTTGCCTTCTCCAGCTGCTCGCACAGGGGTGCCACGATTGGCAGCGTAGTCAATGCCGCGATGCGGCATTGTGCGATTGTGTATGGGATGTTTACGGCGCAAATTAAACGACGAACTGACGTGCGAAAAATGGACAGGGTCCCGTAAAAAAGCCTTTCGCAGGCTAGCACCCTCTGGCGTGTAGTAACCCACGCGAGCATTGCTGTCGATGTAACGTAAGCCAACATGTTCGGTTCCAAAGTTGTCAAAAGAAGCCCCCAAAATTCGGTCCTCGCCGATAGGCTGTCCACCGATGCTCGAGCGCTCAACGATTACTTTGAAGACATCGCCCTCGCGCAGATCGAGTGCAAAACTGATGTCCCATTGAAAAAGGTCCGCCAATTGCATGATCAGATTGTCGGTTAAACCTGCTGCCACGCCTGCCTGATAAAGGGAAGGGGATTGCTGGGTGATGGTTCCGTTAAACACTGCGGTAATGACGTTGGGTTTTACGCGTTCTATTCGCGTGCTGTACCCCTGCTCACCCAGGGTTGCGATCAAGGTCATTTTTGGATTTGCGCGATAGATCAGCTCAAGCACTTGCCCTGCTTCATTCGGCTGTATCGTGATGGTTTGTCCAGGGTTAACGGAAGCTAATATTTCAGCATCATCCGTACGCAAAATACCTTGCAGGTCACGGGCGCGCAGTTTATGGCGAGAGAATATTCTTGATAAATTATCGCCAGACTTGAGTTTGATCTCGAGTCTGGGCGGCAAGTTTAATTTTGGTTTCGATAGGTCGCTATCTCCAGGCGTCTGCGCAAGGGGTTCAGTGGGTTCGACTGCGAGAGGCAAGGGTAAAGCCGTACGGTTTTGGTAGGTTTGATTAGAATCTAATTTGTCATCGCCCGAGAAGAGAGAGAGCAGGAGTAAACAGCAAGACAGACCACCAATGAGTGTTAAATGAATAGAGGGAAATTTACGCATGGCGGTGGGTTGATTTTCCGGCTTGAGCCGATGTTAAAAACACTGAATCCGAAAATCAATGATTCGACGGCTAAAATGATGTGAAGCCTAGAACGTGCGAAAAGTTCGGTTTCACCGAGAAACTGGGCTATACCATTGGTCAATAGAGGCAGAGTCCAGCGGGCCGCGCTATAATTGAAATTTGGGGCGTGACGTAGCTTAGGAACTCATGATGGACTATTCGGGTGATCAAATCATTGATGATCTTCAACAACTAAACTTGGTGGCGCAACTCAGTAATGAATCAGCCTTGCGGGCGCACCTGGCAGAAAAGCCCCGCACAGTTTACTGTGGGTTCGATCCAACCGCTGACAGCCTACACATTGGCAATTTGGTGCCTCTACTGGCGTTGCGACGCTTTCAGAATTACGGTCATCGGCCGGTACTATTGGTGGGGGGCGCGACAGGCCTGATTGGTGATCCCGGTGGGCGCGTTACAGAGCGAGCGCTAAAACCCCGTAGTGAGGTTGCAGCGTTCGTCGATAAAATTCGCGAACAGGCCAGTGGATTCCTAGACTTTAGTGATGCAAGTAACGCGGCAAAGGTCGTTAATAACCATGATTGGATCAGTGGTTTAGATGTGATTACGTTCCTGCGTGATATTGGCAAGCACTTTAGCGTCAATGCCATGGTGCAAAAGGAAACCGTCAAGCGACGGCTCGAGGATGACAGTTCAGGAATCAGTTATACAGAATTCAGTTATATGGTCCTGCAAGCGCTGGACTTTTCAGTGTTGCATGAACAATACGATTGCACCATTCAAATGGGGGGCAGCGACCAGTGGGGCAATATTACCAGTGGGATCGATTTGATTCGGAGAATGCATAGTGAGCAAGCGCATGCGATCACCTATCCGCTCATTACCAAGTCTGACGGCACAAAATTTGGTAAAAGTGCGGAAGGTGCTGTTTGGCTGGATCCTTTAAAAACCTCGCCTTATCGGTTTTATCAGTTTTGGGTTAATTGTGCCGACGATGATGTCATGCGCTTTCTGAAAATATTTACTTTTTTGACCATTGAAGCAATAGACAAACTTGCCGATGAGCAGCTCCAAAAACCCCACGAGCGAAGAGCGCATAAAAGGCTCGCGCAAGAGGTTACGCAACTTGTGCACGGTAAAGAGGCGGTTCTCGCGGCAGAACGCATTACTCAAGCCATCTTTTCTAACGAACTGGCTCAACTGACCGAGGATGATTTTCGACAGTTGGCTCAGGATGGATTACCAACCTTAGAGGTCGATGGCGACCAAGAGGCGCTCACAGCAGTCCTCGTTCAAAGTGGGCTATCCGTAACTCCTCGTGGGGAGGTCACCGTAGGACAGGCGAAAAAGTTGATTACGGGTAACGGCATTTCGGTGAATGGGGTCAAGCAAGGGGATGTTGACTTTCAACTGATCCGTTCAAATGCTTTGTTTGGTCGTTATTTTCTTGTCCAGAAAGGCAAGAAGCAGCATTACTTGGTGGTGTTTAACACCTAACCGAGCGAGGTTTCAACGGTCCTTCGATGTCATCAAAAGCCACTGACGCAACAAGGTCTAGGGGTGCGCGTCGACGGGAAGGCAGGAAATAGGATTGGTGGAGCCAGGCGGGATCGAACCGCCGACCTCCTGCGTGCAAGGCAGGCGCTCTCCCAGCTGAGCTATGGCCCCAATATTCGCTTAATGCGGGTTGCAAGTGCAGCCCAAGCGGCTATTGTGTCAGTGTTTCAAGTTTCGCGCTAGCGCGAACGCAGAGCTTTTGTAATCTGGTGGGTCTGGGTGGATTTGAACCACCGACCTCACCCTTATCAGGGGTGCGCTCTAACCAACTGAGCTACAGACCCGATTATCAAAGCGAAACGCTGAGGCCGCGTATTATACGCAGGACCAAGCTTTTTACAATCAGTCGAAGTGAGGAATCGTTGTGGACTTAAATCTGGGTAGTGAATTGGAACTCAGGTTTGCGCAATTGCTGCAAGGGCAGGCTGTGCCGTTATCGGCTCGGCTTGTAGACTTGCTCGGACAGCTAGAGATCGAATACCAGGTATTGAGCCTGTCCGATCACATCCAACTGGCTAGCCCCCTTGATCTGATTGACGTCAAAACGGTGCGAGAAAGTCTAGATCCAAGCGTGGCCTACGAGCATCATTGGACCATTGGCTCGACCAGTAAAGCCCTGACAGATCGGGCTGTGATGATTGAGACGAGGGTTTGCACCGCAGAAATGCAGACCGCAGGTCGGGGCCGACGTGGCCGACAATGGCAATCACCTTTTGGTCAGAATTTGTGTATTTCCTGGTTAGGGCCAATCCCGCGACCGGTCAGCGAACTTGGAGGATTAAGTATAGCAGTGGGCATTCATTGGGCTGAAAAATTGCGTGCAATGGGCTTTCAGCGAGTCGGTCTCAAGTGGCCGAACGATCTGATGATGCCAGAGGGTAAGTTAGGAGGGATACTCATCGAGCTCGAGGCGATACCTGGGTTTGGTACTCGAGTTTGCGTGGGTATGGGGATGAATATTTATGTCGCGCCACGGCTGAGTGAATCGGTGCAGCCGACAAGTTGCCTGGGAACGGGCATTGGCGTTACAAGAACCCAATTTGTGATCGAAGCCGCGACAGCCATTGGTAAAGCGGTCGCAACGTTTGGCGACGAGGCGATGCTGGCTCACCAGGCTAGGTGGTCTGACTTCGACTGTTACGATAGCGCGCAGATTGTCGTTATTCAGGGTGATCAGGTGATGGATGGCCTAAATTTGGGGATCCATCGGGATGGTGGGTTGAGGGTAAAAACCGATGCGGGTGAGCAGATTTTGTACGCCGGAGAAGTGAGCGTGCGCGCGATGAGGAAATAGGAAATGGTAGCGAATAGGCGTTGGGGGTTGTGGGTGCTCGCTGTTGCAAATATCTTGCTGGCTGCGCTTTTGCTACTGAGCTGGCGCGAGGCTTAAGTCAGGAAAATGACGGAAACATGGAATGATGGTAGCAATTCGAGCGTACCCGAGATCGTGGTATCGGCTGCTCCCAATGAGTCAGGCCCTCAAGTCTCAGCGCCCGGCGGGTTGCCGTTAGTATCAGGGGGCCGAGTTGACGAATCATTAGCCCCGAATGAGTCTTTAACGTTGATTAAGTCGGAGGGGGTGGTAGCGTAGACTGCCGTCCCAAAGCAAGCTTCATGGGTGACACCGCCAGAGCGTTGCCAGCGATGGGGGCCCTTGTCGCCCAATGAGCGGATTGCTTTCGAAAATTCAGGAGAGACGACCACCGAGCTTGTTTGGCGCCAATATGACAAGGAAGGGGAGACTAGGCGTCAAGCAACGGCGAATTTTAGAGTCTATTTACGAGCAGCATCCAGTAGTGAGGAGGCCTATGCACGCCTGAAAACGTTGAAGTCCCGGGGGTTAGATAGTTTCGTAATGACCGAACCGCCTTACCGTGGAGGTATTTCTTTAGGAATATTTTCTTCATTTGATGCCGCGCTCGCTTTCTTTCGGTCCATTGCGCTCGCTTTCTTTCGGTCCATTGAGGAAGCGGTGCCGGACGCACTGGTGGGTACCGTAACCGGGGGGCGGTGCACTTTTATGTTGAGCGCCGAGATGGACAAAATTTAAACCCTGCGCTCTTAGCGCAACTTCAATCATTATCGGTCGCCTTGAATGGGACGCGATGTCGAGAATAGGACTAGGTCACGCGCGTGAGGGCAGCCCAAAATTACTGCCAATAGGACCTCGACGACCAGCGACGAATCGCTTACAATCTGCGGCCTGTGCCGCTATAGCTCAGTTGGTAGAGCAACTGATTTGTAATCAGTAGGTCCCGAGTTCGACTCTTGGTGGCGGCACCACTTCAAAACGACGCTTGTGGATAGGCCGTCTGGAGCCTTAAGCAAGCTTCGAGAGTGTTCTGAACACAAGCAGCGGATTGAGCGACTGGCGACCTAGGTAAGTGATTTTTAAGCTGACCTCGGCCGTTGGATGATGTGGTTTGTCGGCGTTGATTGAGTTTCAAAGGGATAGGAAGGGCATTGACATTGACCAGGTGCGCTGGCAGAATTTAGCGCCGCAAAATTGGAGGGGTTCCCGAGCGGTCAAAGGGATCAGACTGTAAATCTGACGCGAAAGCTTCGGTGGTTCGAATCCACCCCCCTCCACCAAGTGGATTGCCAAGAAAGGCAAAGGATAGAAAGCCGAAGGCGAGAAAGGCTAAGTGCGAGGGCCTACCAAGTTTGGGTACCGTGAGCAATGTGGGTGAATAAGGCAACAAATGGTGATCAAAGGCAACCGTCAAGCAGAATCGAGCAAGCAATTAAGATAGAGGGATTGGGCAGACAGGGCAAGTAAGAGAGTGCATAACCCATCAGGGGGTAAGTCGTTTAAGCGGGTATAGTTTAGTGGTAGAACCCCAGCCTTCCAAGCTGATGACGCGAGTTCGATTCTCGCTACCCGCTCCACTGATTGAGTGAAGTCGAAGAAAGGTTGTGAAGTAAAGCTCATATAGCTCAGTAGGTAGAGCACTTCCTTGGTAAGGAAGAGGTCACCGGTTCAAATCCGGTTATGAGCTCCACGAATGAGCGAAACAGAGATTGAGGGCGCTAAGGAAAAGCGCAAAAAGGGTGCCGCACTGGGTTGCAAAGGTAAGCAATTGAGGAAGGCAACTTAGGAAAGCGGTGCTGGTAGCGTAAATTTTTGGGCATTCTAGTGGGCATAGAAAGTCTAAACGTACCCTTTGGTGAGGTGTAAGTGCGCCCGCTGAAGGTCAATAAGTGTAGTCAGTAGAACGAAGGAGAGGGCGACAATGTCCAAAGAGAAGTTTGAGCGTACGAAACCCCACTTAAATGTAGGGACGATAGGCCACGTTGACCATGGTAAGACGACGCTAACGGCGGCGATCACTCGTGTATGTGCAGAGACCTATGGCGGTGAGTTCAAGGCGTTTGATGCGATTGATAATGCGCCGGAAGAGCGAGCTCGAGGTATCACCATTTCGACTTCTCACGTTGAGTATGATTCGCCTGATCGTCATTACGCTCATGTTGATTGCCCTGGACACGCGGATTATGTGAAGAACATGATCACGGGTGCAGCTCAGATGGATGGAGCGATTTTGGTGGTATCGGCGGCGGATGGCCCCATGCCTCAGACGCGTGAGCACATTTTGCTGTCGAAGCAGGTTGGCGTTCCTTATATTGTCGTATTTTTGAACAAAGCTGACATGGTTGATGATGAGGAATTGTTAGAGCTGGTTGATATGGAAGTTCGTGAGCTTCTGGACCAGTACGAATTCCCCGGTGACGACACGCCGATTATTGTTGGTAGTGCATTGAAGGCTCTGGAAGGAGACGCTTCAGATATTGGTGCGCCGTCAATTGTTAAGCTGGTTGAGACCTTAGACAGCTACATTCCTGAGCCTGTCCGGGCTGTTGATCAGCCGTTTTTGATGCCGATTGAGGATGTGTTCTCGATTTCAGGTCGGGGCACGGTTGTCACGGGTCGAGTCGCTCGAGGTATTGTCCGGGTTCAAGACGAAGTTGAGATTGTGGGTATACGCGAGACTCAGAAGACGACCTGTACGGGTGTTGAGATGTTCCGCAAGTTGCTAGACGAAGGTCGAGCTGGTGAGAATGTGGGTGTATTGCTTCGGGGTACGAAGCGAGAAGAAGTTGAGCGTGGTCAGGTATTGAGCAAGCCTGGTTCGATCACCCCGCACACGAATTTTGAAGGTGAGGTTTACGTGTTATCGAAGGATGAAGGTGGCCGTCATACGCCATTTTTCAAGGGATACAAGCCTCAATTCTTCTTTGAGACGACGGATGTGACCGGAAGCGTTGTATTGCCAGAAGGCACCGAGATGGTGATGCCTGGAGACAATGTATTGATGGATGTTGAGTTGATTGCGCCGATTGCGATGGAAGAAGGCCAACGTTTTGCGATCCGAGAGGGTGGTAGAACGGTAGGTGCTGGTGTAGTCGCTAAAATTAAAGCGTAAATAACAGGCTGAGTTCGAGCAATTCAATCCTGAGCGTTTTGTGTCAGCAGCTAGGCCAGTAGCTCAATTGGCAGAGCAGCGGTCTCCAAAACCGCAGGTTGGGGGTTCGATTCCCTCCTGGCCTGCCAAGCTGTTTGACCGGTCAGGAGGTGTTCTGAATGAGAATTCGATCGTAGAGGTTGCATGTGAGTACAGCATCTGAAAATGCCGGAGCCTTTGATACCCTGAAGTGGTTGTTAGCAATAGCAGTCATTGCTGCAGGGCTTTACGCCAATACTGAATTTGCCACGCTGACGTTGATCTACCGAGTGCTCGCTGGACTGGTCGTAGTAGCAGTTTTTGTTGCAATCGCGCTGACTACGCAGCAAGGCCGGGCAGTTTGGGATTTGGCAAAAGAAGCGCGCATTGAGATTCGTAAAGTGGTTTGGCCAACGCGCCAGGAAACAACACAGACAACCCTGATTGTGGTGGTGATGGTCATCTTGGTTGGCTTAATCCTCTGGGCGAT
>Ga0222719_10004935_pt1 | contig 11611 bp, 9 predicted proteins | sample C33_34DmetaG_FD_165039 | JGI IMG/M metagenome (GOLD analysis project Ga0222719, IMG submission 165039) | Estuarine water microbial communities from San Francisco Bay, California, United States - C33_34D | ecosystem: Environmental > Aquatic > Marine > Unclassified | place: USA: California...
CGACCCCGAAGCAGAAGTCGAAACTGTCGGATTCGATCCAGCCACGAGAGCGGCCAAACCTGTGGAGGAGCTGTCGCTAGAAGACTATTTCCAACGCTTTGTGCTGGAGCATCAGGATTCCATGAACGAAACCCAACTGGCCAAGAAGCTCGGCATCAGTCGTAAATGTTTGTGGGAGAGGCGCCAAAGATTTGGCATTCCACGCAAGAAAAAGACTGCGAGCTGAAGCCACCAGCCTTGAACTTACGCCACCCCCTGAAAACCCCTGCCTTCTGTACCAGCTCCGATTATTTCAATAACGTCATGAATGTTACTGCTACCCTATTACCCATGAATTTGGGGAAATATGGTAACAAAACTCGCTTTTCAATTAGTAGGAACTAATTTCTAAAACGCTAAATATCTGATATATATGTGTATTTATTTCTTGGCATGTTAAGTGCATCTTATATGAAGACAATAACAATAAATAATAACAATAAGCCTAAATAAAAAGAAAAATCGCATTACTGAGTTATTGTACTAAGGTTAGTGCTTAATAAGAAAAGGTTGGATTTGTTGTACTCAACGCAGTGATTTGCTGCCCTACTTCAAATACACCACCTTAAATGCTTAAGCGGTGCCGCATTTGGCTCCCTAAATAAAAATAATAACTAAATAACTAACAGCAACAATAATAATAAAATCTTCTTCCATTAGGGGGGTGGTGATTCACCCTCCTAAACGTTCTCCATTCGCATACCTAATCTCTCCCTTGTTTGACCCTTTTCAAGCACATTCTCTGAAAGCGTTGTATCATTTGCGTCTTCTGTTGCTCTAATGTCTGGAAGACAGCCACTTTTGTACACACTATCAATTCCGCAATTCTTGCCAAACCTCCAAGAATCAGATTTTTCTCATGCCTGACCTCAAGGATTTACCCGGCGTTGAGCAAGCCCAAGTCATTGACCGCGACCAGCATCCTATCTCGCGCCAGGACATTTCTCCCAATGCCTTAAAGGTACTTTATCGCCTGACCAGTGCGGGATATTCCGGCTTTCTCGTGGGAGGTGGCGTACGCGACCTGTTATTGGACAACAAACCCAAGGACTTCGATGTCGCCACTGATGCAACCCCCGAGGAAATCAAACAGCTATTTAGAAATGCCCGCATCATTGGTCGGCGGTTCCGTATCGTCCACGTCCGCTATGGAAGAGAAATTATAGAGGTGACGACATTCAGAGCTGCGCCAGACAAGCAACTCGAAGTCAGCGATAAATCCTCGAGAAAACAATTACAGAACATCGATTCAGCACAAACCCGAGAGGGAATGATCGTAAGGGACAATGTTTATGGCCGTATCGATGAGGATGCTGCCCGCAGAGATTTCACTATCAACGCGCTTTACTACACCACCGATGGTTTCAAGCTGCTAGATTTTTGCGGTGCCATGGCAGACATTGAGGACCGGAGTATTCGCATGATAGGCGATGCCACCGAGCGATATCGCGAAGATCCTGTTCGTATGCTCAGAGCGCTGCGGTTTTCCGCTAAGCTTGGCTTTGATATCGCACCAGAAACTGCTTCCCCGATAGAGGATCTCGCCGATCTGCTGACTTCCATATCGCCAGCCCGGCTCTTCGATGAAGTGGTTAAGCTATTCTCCTCCGGCCACGCCGAAAGCACCTTTACTCTACTAATTGAAAGCCGAGTGCGGGAATTCATTCTAGGCCCCACGTTTGAGGCGCTCGAATGCTGCGAGCCGCAGGTTTACAAACTGGTAGAGTTGGCAATGAAGAACACCGATCTGCGCATAGCCGATGATAAGTCCGTGACACCCTATTTTCTGTTCGCTGCACTATTATGGCCACCGCTGCGGCTAACGATGAAACAAGCCGGCGTCGAAAGTATGAATTCCAGCAGCCAGTTTATTGATGTCGCGAACCAGACCATCTCTAATCAACTGAGTTTGACAGCCATACCCAAACGCATTAGTTATGCCAGTCGCGAAATCTGGGAACTTCAGAACAGGCTCACTCACCGTACCCGCAGAACGATCGATGCCACCCTGAATCATCCGCGCTTCAGAGCGGCCTATGATTTTTTGTTGCTCAGGGAGGCTGCTGGAGAAAGTTTGGGGGAAAGTGGCGAGTGGTGGACGGTCTATCAATTCGGTGATACGACCCAACGAGACGAATTGCTGGAGCAACTTCCAAATACACGGCGTAAGCGCCGTCGCAAAAGGCGATCCTCAGCGAGCAACAATAGTGACTAGTCCGCAGCTTTCCAACACCAGCACGCCGCGTTTTATCGCAGTAGAGGGCCCCATTGGTGTAGGCAAAACCAGCCTGAGCAGGCGCCTCGCCGAAACTTTTAATTACGACCTGCTATTAGAGAAGGCTGAGGAAAATCCTTTCCTGGATCGTTTCTATCAGGATCCGAGAACGCATGCACTGGCTACCCAGTTATTTTTTCTGTTCCAGAGAGCCCAGCAAATTCAGGAGCTCCGGCAGGATGACATGTTTGAGCCAGTCAGGGTGTCAGACTTTCTCATCGACAAGGATCGGTTGTTTGCTGAGCTGAACCTGGACCAGGATGAGTACGCCCTTTACCTGAACGTCTACCGGCACCTTATCATCGATGCGCCCAATCCAGATCTGGTCATTTACCTGCAGGCACCAACAGAGGTGTTGCTGGGCCGCATTCAGAAACGCGGCATTGCATCAGAGCAGATGATAGAGGCTGGGTATCTGGAACAGCTGAATCGGGCCTATACCGAGTTTTTTCACTATTACACCCATCCCAAGCTCCTGATCGTCAATAGCGCAGAAATAGACCTAGTGGCTAATGACGATGACTACGAGCAACTGGTAAAATACGTACTCAGTTTACCCAGCGGCACACACTATTTTAATCCTAAGCCCACGTTACTCTAGCGACCCGCATCGACTCGACACATTGAAGCAGCCAAGAGGCTCGCAACAGCTCTGACTTTTATTGAGTCAGGCCTGCTGGTAACCGTCGTATACCGATAGTCGTTTTTCAACTCTAAACACGCACTTAACGGCAAATTACCATGAGCTCACAATCTCAAGTCAAAAACATCACCCTCACTGCGCTGCAAAGAATCAAACGAGAAGGTGGAAAGTTTTCCTGTCTGACCGCCTATGATGCCTGTTTTGCTCGCATACTCAGCGCGGCGGGAGTTGAAGTGCTATTAGTTGGGGATTCTCTCGGCATGGTATTGCAAGGACATGACAGCACGCTACCTGTCACCATGGATGACATGATTTATCACGTCGGTTGTGTCAAGCGAGGCAACCTTGGTTCGCTGATTATGGCTGACCTGCCATTCATGAGCTATGCCTCTGAAAGCCAAACCCTTGAAAATGCAGCGGCACTGATGCGCGCAGGCGCGCATATGGTAAAATTGGAGGGCGGCGCCTGGATCGCAAATACAACAAGACTGCTTGCCGAGCGAGGTATTCCGGTATGTGCGCACATGGGGCTGACCCCACAATCTGTCAACAGGATTGGTGGCTTTCATGTGCAGGGGAGAGACACCGATCAGGCCCAGCTCATTCTGGAAGAAGCTAGCATGCTGCAGGAATCAGGCGCGAATATACTGTTGCTCGAGTGTGTGCCCCAGCCCTTGGCTAAAACAATTACTGATGCGTTGGAAATCCCAGTCGTCGGCATTGGTGCTGGACCCGACACCACCGGCCAGATCATGGTGCTACACGATGTACTCGGCATTTCCCCTATTACGCCAAAATTTGTGAAAAACTTCCTGCAAGATTCAGTTAATGGGATACCCGGCGCTATAGAATCCTATGTTAAAGCAGTGAGATCCAAAACTTTCCCCACACAAGAACATAGCTTCAACTAGCCAGACTGTAATTGCTATGCTGACCGTTGCAACGAAAACCGCCCTGCGCCAGGAACTAAAAAAAGCCTCCCAGCAAGGCCTCAGCATCGGCCTGGTTCCCACGATGGGTAATCTTCATCAAGGCCACCTTGAGCTGGTTGAGGCATCTGTGCGCGAATGTCAATTCACGGCGGCCACTATTTTCGTTAACCCCATGCAGTTTGGCGCAGATGAAGATCTCGCAATTTACCCGCGCACGCTTGAACAAGATCAACATTTGCTCGAGTGCGCGGGTTGCAATCTACTTTTCACACCAGGCGCTAGTGAAGTATACGGCCCTGAACTGGAGTCAGGGACTGTTGTGCGCATCCCGCAACTGTCTGAGGCTTACTGCGGTAAATCCAGACCAGGACACTTTGATGGCGTCGCTACGATAGTCACCAAGCTATTCAACCTGGTGGCACCAGCGAAAGCGTATTTTGGGCTCAAGGATTTTCAACAATTTCGCATAATCCAGCAGCTCGTCGAGGACCTGGATTTCGATCTCGAGCTGCGCGGTATACCGACCAAACGCGAGGCCTCAGGCCTGGCGATGAGTTCCCGCAATAATTTTCTCACCGCTGATCAGCGCAAGATTGCTGCCGGCCTGTATGCAACGCTCAAGTCCACGGTTGAGCAGATTCTCGCGGGCAACAGGGAGTTTAGGCAACTAGAAAGTGGCGCAGCACAGGCGCTTAGCCAGTTCGGGATCAGACCAGACTATCTGGCAATTTGTAATGCAGAAACGCTTGCTCTCGCTACCGCATCTGACTCTAAGTTAGTCCTGTTGGCCGCCGGCTTTGTCGACTCCATTCGACTGATCGACAACCTCACCGTTGAGCTCTAGATTCAAGCGCATTAACCCGCTGCCAGAGGCCAAATGCTGGAATCCTCTTCGGTTGAGGCAACATAACTAATCGGGCATACTCAAGAGCAGTTTCAGGTCACCTGGCTTGACCAGAAACAGTATCTATTAGGCCTTAGAACTCCCACTCACACAACGCCGGCAGGCAGACATTGCACCGCAATAAATGTGAGATAACTGGGCTTGAATTCATCGCGAATCAGATCGAGAAATACCATGCTAGAAATTAAAAACCATCCCGTTTCAGCGGCCGCTGCTGCCCATAGCCACCTTAACAAAGAGCAGTACGCTGAAATGTACAAGCGCTCGATCGAAAACCCCGAAAAATTCTGGTCAGAGCAGGCTGAAGAATTTATTCATTGGCACAAGCCCTGGAAACAAGTGCTTAGCAGTGACTTCCATACCGCCACGACGAGTTGGTTCAGTGGCGCCAAATTAAATGTGAGCTACAACTGTATTGATCGACACCTTGAAAAGCGAGGCGGCCAGACTGCGATTATCTGGGAAGGCGATGAGCCTGACCAGGATCTAAAGGTAAGCTATCGCGAATTGCATGAAGCTGTTTGTCGCTTCGCCAATGCAATGAAGGCCCGTGGCGTTAAGAAAGGAGACCGCGTATGTATCTACATGCCTATGGTGCCCGAAGCCGCATACGCGATGCTCGCCTGCGCGCGGATCGGCGCTATCCACTCCGTGGTTTTCGGCGGGTTCTCTCCCGAATCCATCAAAGACCGCATTCAGGACTCCGACTGTCAGACGGTTATTACCGCTGACGAGGGCGTGCGCGGCGGAAGGATTATTCCCCTCAAGGCGAATGTGGACAAAGCGCTCATGGAGTGCCCAAATGTCCACACGGTATTCGTCATTGAGCGTACCGGTGCTGACGTTCCCCGGCAGGAGGGGCGCGATGTTTGCTATCACGAGGCAACGAGCCACGCGAGCCCGGAGTGCGACCCCGAACTCATGGACGCGGAAGATCCCTTATTCATTCTTTACACATCAGGCTCCACTGGCAAACCCAAAGGCGTAATGCATACCACCGCCGGTTATTTGCTGGGCGCCGCCATGACGCATAAGTACGTCTTCGATTATCACGACGGCGATGTTTACTGGTGCACCGCCGACGTAGGTTGGGTTACCGGCCACTCTTACATTGTGTATGGCCCTCTCGCAAATGGCGCGATCACGCTGATGTTTGAGGGTGTGCCAACTTATCCCGATAACTCCCGTTTCTGGCAAGTAGTCGATAAACACAAGGTCAATATTTTCTATACAGCGCCAACCGCTATCCGCGCGTTAATGGGAGCCGGTGATGAACCGGTAACCCGAACTTCGCGAGCATCTCTACGTATACTAGGTTCGGTCGGAGAACCTATAAATCCCGAAGCCTGGGAATGGTATTACCACGTTGTGGGAGACGAGCGCTGTCCCATCGTGGATACCTGGTGGCAAACGGAAACAGGTACAATCATGATCACGCCAATTCCTGGTGTAACAGAATTAAAACCTGGATCTGCAACCCTGCCATTTTTTGGTGTGAAGCTTGCTTTACTGGATGCCGATGGCAAGGAGTTAGAAGGCTCTGCCGAGGGCAACCTGGTTATTTGTCAGAGCTGGCCAAGCCAGATTCGCTCCGTGTATGGCGACCATGAGCGCTGCATTAATACCTATTTTGCGGCGTACCCGGGCTACTACCTGACAGGCGATAGTGCCCGCAGAGACGAAGATGGTTTTTACTGGGTAACCGGAAGAGTCGACGATGTTATCAACGTTTCGGGGCACAGACTCGGAACCGCTGAAATAGAAAGCGCTCTCGTTCTGCATGATGCCGTGGCCGAGGCCGCTGTGGTGGGCTATCCACACGATATTAAAGGACAAGGCATCTATGCCTATGTCACGCTTATGGCTGGCACCGAAGCGTGCGGAGAATTGAGTGCAGAGTTGGTTAAATTCGTCGCCAAAGAAATTGGCTCATTTGCCAAGCCCGAAATCATCCAGTTTACTCCCAACCTTCCCAAGACCCGATCCGGCAAAATCATGCGCAGAATTCTGAGAAAGATTGCCGCTAATGAGCTTGAAAATCTGGGTGACACCACAACCCTCGCCGACCCTGCCGTTGTTGATGACTTGATTGAAAACCGAGCGAATCGCTAGTGGGTCATGTCTGACTATTTCGCCACGGTAAACTGGCGCAGCGGAGACGGAGATTTTCTTGCCAAGCAGTATTCCCGCGCCCATGAATGGCATTTTGATGGTGGCGCGGTGGTTGCAGCATCGGCTTCGCCATATATAGTGCCAACACCGTGGTCCTCCCCTGAGAACGTAGACCCAGAAGAAGCATTCGTGGCGTCCCTTGCTTCTTGCCACATGTTATTTTTTCTCTCAATCGCAGCGAGCAAAAAATTTGTGGTCCAAAGCCATTCCGATTCAGCCTGCGGCAGAATGGAGAAAAACCCACAAGGCAAGCTTGCAATCACAAAGGTATTCCTGAGACCGGCAGTTGAGTTTGCCAAGGGCGCACTCGCAAGCGAGGCCACAGTCACGGAAATCCATCATCTCGCTCACGAGAAATGTTTCATAGCCAGCAGCGTCAAAGCCAAAATCTTGATTGAACCCGTAGTCTAGTTGCAGGCCGAGTGCGTAACACCTTGCTGCCCCATAGAAAATGATGGATGTCATTGATTTTTTTGAATTTCGTTGAGCTTAGGGGAAGCCCATGACAGAATTCCGTTCCCCTATTCTCGCAAGACGAGTCTCTCGCTGGTGACCCAGATTCCTCCAAACACACTGGTCAAATTGTGCGCGAAAGCCTGGCGCTACCTCGCAGGGCTATTCCCGCTAACGCTGCAAGGCACAATCACCCTACTTTTTACCTCCTGGGCGTTGAGCGCATATGGCTATGGCGCGATGGACCTGGTGGTATTTGCCCTTGCTATCTGCGGTCTGTCGATCCTTGTTTGCTGTTTGTTTTGCACTGTGGGGTTCGGCATCTTCATGCAGCGCAAAATCCGTCGGGAAATAGCGAACAGCGACACATCCCTGAACAATATCGAGGTTGAGGCAGGCTATCCCAATGAGACTGGCTTCAGCCTTCCCGCAGTATCGTTTTTTCCATTAGTACGTTTAGCCTGGAAAATCATCTATCCCGATGAAATTGCTACCCGTACACGCCTCGATTCAGAGAACCAGCTTCGCGAGGAAATTATCCCCAGCCGGCGCTGCCTCAGCGAACGCGTAGTCCGGGAGTTTTCCGTACGCGATGTGCTGGGGCTAAGTCAGTTCTCCTGGCGCCTGGAGCAGGCGGTCAGCTGCAAGGCACTCCCTCAGGTCAGCGCAGTTAAACAGCTGCCTATCCTGAGGTCGCTGACTGCAGAAGACGGAATCCCCCACAACACCGGTGATCCTGAGGGGGACAGAATGGAAATAAGACCCTACGCACCAGGAGATTCTGTCAAGAACATCATGTGGAAAGTCTATGCCAGGAACCGGCAGCTTAATGTGCGGTTACCGGAGCGCAGTGTATTCCAGAGCAAGCGCACCCTCGCTTATCTGCTTACCAGCAAGCACGACGAAGCTGCGGCGGCTGTTGCTAGAGTCGCACTGGAGACTAGCGCTCTCGGAGAGGATTGGGCGTTTGGGGCTGACGGCTTTGAATCCCCCGTCTCGGATCTATCCGGCGCTCTGCAGGCAGTAGCGGGGTCACGCAGCCTGGACGGAGGCCATGACTATGGACTCGACAGGTTTTTGGGACATGCCGGAAATCATGGATCTGCCCACTGCATAGTGTTTGCCGCGGCGGAGAAAAGCCCCAGCCTTGAGCTTTTAAAGAATACAATCAGCAGCTATTCCGGCCAGTTTTCCCTCATAATGGCTACTGATAGCCTGCAAGAGGAACAAAATCTGGCATGGTGGAAGAAATATTTACTGCGCCGAGACAGCAATGCGCAGCCGCTTTCTCACAGTACGCGGCATGATTTATTGCATTTATTGACCGAAGTTGGGCAGCAAGTAGAATCCACCTTGGTCGTTGACCGTGAAACTGGCTTTAGTTTTGACCAGTATCTTCGCAAGGTTTGAGAAATGAAGGAAAACACTGCCACAGTTCAAGCACATTATCTGCCTAGCGCATTGCGGGCTCTGATAATCGCCAGCGCGTTTTGGGCGTTGAGCCTGAGCTTAACGATCCTTGGTGGGTCTGTTGCGGCCATCGCCGGCAGCCTGATTGCCTGTCTGGCAGTCGATCGCTGGGTCAATGCAGAACCTATCAAGCAAATCCGAACTTCCACTATCGTTGCAGCCGCTGCCGCATTACTTTTGCTCAATTATGCAGCCGTCGGTCAAGTGACAAGATCAGATATCCTTGCCAGCATGCTTTCACCCATTGTCGCCTTTGAATTGGGAGAGGCACTAAATTGGTTTGGCCTGTGCCTGGCCGCGACCACTGTGCTGCGCTCACTTGCACAGCGAACCAGCTTCGGTGGCGTGCTGGAAATACTATTTGTCGCAACTGCTTTCGTAGTGACCTTATCGGCCCATCGCAACGGCATGATTCATCGACCATTTTTTATTGGCGATTATGCCCTGATCCGGGGTATCGACCCGGCCACTATTCTTATGGCGTTTGGCTGCCTGGCAGTCATTGCCTTGTCGGCCCTGCTAATGGCAGAAAACAATCAGCGACGCCTGCCCTACCATTTCGCCGTTCTCGGCTTGCTCTGCTTTTCACTGGCGGGCTTTGTGCGCTTTTTCGGCCTGCCTACGCCAGGAATGACTGATGATTTAGGACTAACAGGTCAAGAAATAGCCGGCAATAGTCAGCAGAAAGAGAACCCTTTCAGAGATGGGGAGAACACCGCGGAAGACAAGGAGGCGCCCGTTGCGGTCGTGGTATTCCGTGACGACTACGAACCCTTGAACGGATCCTATTACTTCCGCGAGTCTGCCTATTCGCAGTTCAATGGTGTCATGCTGGACTATACAAGCAGGGGCGACATGGACCGCGACCTGATTGAATCATTCACCAATACAGAACTGACAGCCGAAGTGTTGCCCCAGGCGATGGACCAGCGCAAGACTGTAAGAACCACGGTAGGCATGCTGGTCCCGCATCGCAATCCATTTGGGCTGGTAAGCCCTGCTACCTATATCAATGCTGCTAACCCCAACAATCTGCGCTTCAAGCGCACCTACGACACCCTGTCATACGCGCCTACCTACGATTTCGAGTACATGCTGGGACGCGAGTTGGGCCGAGACGACTGGTCAGACGAAGTACGCAATAAGTATCTTGAGTTACCGTCAGATCCGCGCTATCGAGAGCTGGCCGAGTCACTCATTGCCAATCTGAGACCAGAATATGCAGACGACCCCTTCGCAAAGGCCTGGGCAATAAAGACTTATCTAGACGAAAACGGCATCTATAGCCTCAAGAACGATCATGCCTATGAGACGGATCCAGCCGCCTCGTTCCTGTTCGGTGATTTAACCGGCTATTGCATGCATTTTTCCTTTGCTGCGACCTATATGTTCAGAAGCATCGGCATTCCCGCCCGGGTTGGGATTGGGTATTCGGTTCCAGCTTCCAACCGCGCCGGTGGCTCAGCACTGCTGGTTCAGGCTGTCCATGGCCACGCCTGGCCTGAAATCTATTTCAAAGACATTGGCTGGGTGATTGTAGACCCCGCGCCCCAACAAACCCTGGTGGATATGAGCACAGATCCGCAGAATGAACTGCAGCAGCTGCTGGGTGACATGCTCCGGGATGACGCCTCATTCGCCGACTTTATGGAACAACAGCAGTCCGGGCTGATAGATCTCCAGACGCTACTGAATATCGTCTATGGGCTTCTGGTCGCGGCTATGGTTCTGGGTTATAGCATCCGTTCCTATCGATACTTCGCGCCTAGCGTGTATGGCCCAGAGCAACAATATAGACTGGCCTATCGCGCTGCCCTTGATCAGCTAGCCGGAGTTGGCGTGATCCGGCACTACGGGGAAAGTCGAGAGCGATTTGCCGCCAGGGCAGCGGCCACATCGCCCACAATAGAACCAGCCACAGCAACCCATCTTGCCAGGTCATTGGGCGCTAGCGATGGGGATAGCACTACCACTGACTGGAAGACCATCAGACGCGCAATTGCCAAGGAAATAGGTCAAAACACGCCGCGCTGGCGACGCGCCCTGGCGTTTTGCAATCCTTATTCCTGGCTGTTTACTCGCTAACCAACACATCTTCGTTTTATCGACCGCCCTCCGGAGCCATCTATGTCCACAGAAATTCTTGCAGATTCAGCAATCGAACCTAAGGCTGAACAGATTTCGCAAGCACCAGAATCCGATCAGGACCTGGCACAGTCCATTGATGTGTTAAAGCGCCTTAGCAACTCCGTGAAGAGCCAGGTATTGGGTCGAGACGATGTAATTGAGTTAGCCATCATTGCACTCATTGCGGACGGCCATGTCTTGCTGGAGGACTTTCCGGGATCCGGCAAGACCACCCTGGCCAAGGCCCTGGGCGAGGCAATAGTCAGCGAAGATGACGCAGCAGAGGAAAGTGCAGACAAGGAAATAGTCCCGTTCCGTCGCATTCAGTTCACCCCTGACCTACTGCCTTCAGATGTCACCGGAGTCCCGGTATTCGATACCAATACCAATGCCTTTCATTTCCGCCACGGGCCGCTTTTTGCTCACGTGGTTTTGGCCGATGAAATCAATCGCACCTCGCCCAAAGTACAGTCAGCCATGTTGGAGGCAATGGGAGAAAAGCAGGTAACTGTAGACAATGTCACTTACCGCTTGGACGATCTGTTCTTCGTTATTGCAACCCAAAACCCCCTTGACCTTGTGGGCACCTACCCGTT
>Ga0222719_10004939_pt1 | contig 11609 bp, 5 predicted proteins | sample C33_34DmetaG_FD_165039 | JGI IMG/M metagenome (GOLD analysis project Ga0222719, IMG submission 165039) | Estuarine water microbial communities from San Francisco Bay, California, United States - C33_34D | ecosystem: Environmental > Aquatic > Marine > Unclassified | place: USA: California...
AAAGTGGTCAAAGAGCTCGCGGAACAAACCTTGCCGTTCCTGCCGGATGTCGGACGCGAACTGCTCGCCGCGACGCTCGGTTTGCTGTTTCTGGAAAAGGCGGCGGAAATTGCGTTTACCAAAAATTTACCAAAAAGATCGTCGGCGAAGAGCTTCGGAAGGAAGCGCGACAAACGCAACGAGGATGACAAAAACGAGCTCCCCGAAAGCATCGTTGGCAAAACGAACGACAAAGGCGAGGAGGTGTTCTGGATCTGTGCTTTGTTCCCGCAGTTCGCGCGCGCGGCGCGCGGCGAAGCTAAACGCGTTCGCGCGCGACGCGCGGCGGTGATTCGCATGCGGTGGCGGGCGGAACGGCGGCGGCGTTTGAACGAAGAGACGTGGTCGGACGTCGTCCCGCCGAAAGTTCCGCACGAGGACGCGAACGCGTCCGAGGCGGAGGTTTCGAACGAAGACGGTGCGTCGGTGACGAAGGTAAAGCCGGACGGGGACGAAAAAGGCGAAGGATGGACCTGGCCGTCCGTCGCGCTTCCGACGTTCGCGCTCCCTTCGCTGCCGAATCTGCCGGCGTTGGCGGACGTCGAGGTGGAGTGGCGGTCCCAGACCAACCCGGACAACGACTCGAAGGTGGCGTTCGACCCCTCCGTGGAGCGCGCGCTGCGCGCCAAGATGCGGAGGCACAGGATGACGAACAAGAACCAGAGACTGTTCTGGCCGGGCGCCGAGATGCTCGAAATAGAGGAGGGCGCCGCGAAAATCGCCAAGCCGGTGGACGACGTCTACCGCGGCGACGACGACACGGACGAAACCATCGGCCTCGGGGTCTCGAGGATGAGGCGATGAGGCGAGCCTCTTCGTTTGGCGAGCGACGCGTTAGAAAAACGTTACGTTCGTGTATCACGTGTTACATAATAGTCAACCTTAAAGGTAGACTACGGTAGACGTAGTTAGACTACGATATTCGCGCGCGCAAAAATGTCGCTCCAAACTCCTCGCCATACTCACTCCTTGCCGAGTTCCTTTTCGCTGAGGTCCAGTTCCTTCCCGGTGATGCGCGTGTACATCTCGAGCACGTCGCGCACGGTGGTCTCGAAGTGCGTCGTGGCGTCGTACCCTTTGCTGATGAAGCACCCGTCCTTCGTGCCGTCCTCCACCGGCACGAGCACGTCCGAGACGTGGATGAACTTCTCGTCGATGCGCCCGAGGAGCTCCAACCCGGGCTGGATCTCCAGGTGCGGGTTCGCGGTTTCCACCGTCGTGCTCACAAACGCGAGGTACTTCCCCTTGGCGCACACGTTGTGCGCCCACGAGCACCCGAACACGTACATGTCCGTGCGGCGCCCCGTCTGCTTCTGGGGCAAGATGATCTGCACGGAGTGCGCGTCGCCGCAACCAGGGATGGGCTGCGACAAGATGCACAGCGCGCGAACGACTTGGCCGACGCGTTTGGTCTTCCCCGGGAAGTACGACGGGTCGCCGACCACGAATTTGGCTCGCGCGGTTTCCCCCTCGGAGGAGACCCCGATGGCTTTGCCCGTCTCGGGGTCGAACTCCACCGTGGCGTCGGGCTTGTTGAGCATGTACGTCCCGCCGTACACCGCGCTGAGTCGCGCGAAGCCCTGCGGGAGCTCGCCGAGGCCGTACAGGGGGTAGATGTACGGCGAGCCGGTGTCGAAGCGCGCCAGCGACTCCGAGTAGAGCTTCACCGCGTTCACCATCGGCCGCGCCGGTCGGTCTAAGTAACTCTCGTCCGTGTACAGCGCCAGCGCGTGTCCGATAAAGTCCACGGTGTTGGGTTCCAATCCGAACTTCTCGAACAGCTGGCGGCTGGTGAGCTGGTCCAGGTCGTAGTACGAAAAGTTGCCGAATAAATCTTTCGCGCCGTGCGTCGTGGGGTTCCCCAAGTCGTACTCCTGCACGAAGATGAAAAACGAACGCGCGCGTCGCTTCTCGAACATGCCCATTAACGATGACTTCAGCGCGTCCATGTCGTTCGCGGGGACTTTGTACGTTTTGCCCTGCTTCATGACGTACGAGCCGTCCACCGCCTTGAACTCCAGGTACTTGTGCACGCCCGTGTGCACTAAAGTGCGCACGAGCAAGCCGTTGCCCATCATGAACTTCGGGACCATGTCGAAGCTCCAGTCCTGCCACCGGCCGTACTGCGTGGGCTCGGGCTCGCCCGGGCGGAACCGCTCCCAGAGCTGTTTCAAGTTCAAAGACGCGCTCTCGCCGCCGTAGTACGAGTTGCGGTCCATGTGAAGCACCTTCATGCCGTCCACGGAGAGTAGGCCGGCCAGAAGGCACTCCTTCAGGCCCGTGCCCAGGATCACGGCATCGTACTCCTGGTCCATCGCGTCGCGAACGGAAGGGCGCTGCGCCGAAACGCGCGGGGCTCCGCGAGGTGAACTGGCGGCGTCGAGGATACGCCGAACGCGCGGGAAGTCAGCCGGGCGTCCACCGAGCGCGTGCGCAGCCGGGGGAAGCGCGTCGAGCGAATGACGCCAGATCCCCAATTCGCGTCGTGTTCGTCAACGAGAGGCCGCGCGCGGTCCCGTGGCGCCGAACTGAGATCACTGACACAGTCTCACGTCGACCGGGTTTTCGTCGGGCCAGGCAGAGGCGCCCCGAAACGAACAACAGCTTCCCGAAACGCTCTCGCCACTCGTGCGGACGCGCGGCGAGGAGGAACCATGGCCGGCTCCATCGGGTACGCCGAGCGTCTCTCATGGCGTGACGACGTCGGCGGCACGCTCGGCACCCCCGAGTTCGAGGAAGCGGACGACGCCGAGCTCCAGCGCAAGATCGACGCGCTCGCTGAGCTGATTCGAGAGAGTCGGGCGAAATCAGGCGGCATGGTGGTCCACACCGGCGCCGGCATAAGCACCTCCATCGGGATCCCCGACTTCCGGGGCCCGAACGGCGTGTGGACCGCGCAGAAACGAGGTGCGCCCATGCCCGAGGCGAAGTGCACGCTGGACACCGCCGTGCCCAGCCTGACGCACATGGCGCTGGTGGAGTTGCGCAAACACGGATACGTGCGATACCTGGTCTCGTGTAACGTGGACTGCCTGCATCTGCGCTCGGGGTTCCCGAGGGAGGACCTCGCCGAGCTGCACGGGAACTGCTTCGCCGAGCGGTGCGAGCGGTGCGAAACAGAGTACATACGCGACTTCGAGATGAACACCGTGGGGTTCGAGTACACGGGCAGGACGTGCGACGCGTGCGCGTTTGCGGAGGAACAGAAAAACAAACGCAAACGCGCATCCGCATCCGACTCCCGCGATTCATTCGCGCCGCGGAGGTCGTCCCGCGCGTCTACGTCTCGTTCCGCGGTCGCTCGGCTTCGCGACCAGGTGCTGGACTGGGACGATGCGTTGCCCCCGGACGAGTTGCGAAGCGCCGAGAAGCACAGCAGGGAGACTTGCTTGTCTCTGGTGCTGGGGTCCAGTCTGCAGATCACGCCGTCGTGCGACATCCCGCTCTTGACGGTGCGGAAGAGAAAGGGGAAGCGAGGGAAGCTCGTGATCGTGAACTTGCAGGAGACGCCCAAGGACCGGATGGCGACGATGTTAGTGCGCGCGAAGACGGATTTCGTCATGGCGGGAGTCATGCGCAGGTTAGGGTTAACAGTGCCCGAATACGTGCGATATGACCGCGTCGTCGTCGGGGCGCGCCTGTCGGGAACTCCGGCGGATCCGGAGCGGCGGACGTTCGCGGTGCGCGTGGGATCGTCGCACGGATGGGACAACCCCGTCCCGTGGCTCGAAGGCGTTTCTTTCACAATCTGCGACGGCGGCGGTCTCGAAAATCGCCGAAATTCGCGTTTCGAGTTGCTCGACGCGCGGACGCGCGACGCGTTGATCGCGGATTCGCGGATGGCTGATGGATACGACGACGAGCGGGACGAACCGGAGACGCGTTTTTTTGGCGGTCCGTGTTTCGAAAACGCGACGCGTCTTTCGGACGAAGAGGTTCGCGCGTTGCTCGAACGAAAAACGACTCGCGCGCGTTTCACGCTGACTCTCGCGGAAGGGTGCACGGAACGTCGCGCTTGGTTCGAGGTTCCGATGGAGGATCTGGAACTCGAGACCGGACACGAAACGGTGACGACGCACTCCGTGATGACGTCGCGGAGAAGGTACGAGGATCGCGATCCGGTTCCGGGTCCCGCCCCGGCGCGGCGCGCCGAAAAAAAGGCGCCTCTTCCGCGGATGGAGGAAGAAAAACAAAAGAACGAGGCGCCGGATCCAGTCGCGGCGCGCATCCGAGCCGCCATCGCCATGCGTTGACACAGAAGACACGCAGAGAAGACACCACGTGTCATATATCGATATCCTCAGTCTACAAAAACCCTCACGGAAGCGCGTCAAACCTACCCCGCGTAAAGTCGTCGGCGTCGGATTCGTCGTCAGACTCGAACAAACCCCGCGTCGTCGCCGAAGCCGGAGCCGCGCGTTCCTCGAACCGCGCTTCGTCGTCGTCGTCGTCGTCTTCGAACAGACCACCCCCCGTCGCGCCATCCTTCCCAGGAAGCGCGTCGGTTTCGTCTCCGCGCGTCTCGGCGACAAAAGCCCCCGCGCTGGCGACTCCGCCCGGAGGGTCGTCGTCGTCGTCGTCGTCGTCGTCGAACAGGCCGCCTCTCGCCGGCGGCGCTACGCCCGGGTCCCGCAGCGCCGCTTCCGTCATCGCCACGAAGTCCACCGTCTTTAGGCCGGGACGATGATGATGCTCCGACGTCATTGACGTCGGAAGGCTTCCGACGCGCCGCGAATCGACGCGAGACGAGGCTCTGTCGCCGAGACGTCGTCTTTCGTCAAGAACTCGTCTTCCTCCGTACTCCGTCGTCTCGCCGAGTTCGTGGCGCGCGTCTCCTCCGCGCCGACTTCCGATTCGGAAGTCGCTTTTTTTTTTGTCGCGGCGCGCCGGGGACCCGCGCGCGTTCTGCGTGCGCTCCGACGCCGCCATCACCGACGCCGACGAGAACGACGACGCCGTCTCGCTTTTGTCGTCGCCAAAGCCGTCCGCGAAACGCGACCGGTCGCGGCGCGCCGCCGCCGCGAACGGATCGCCGAACGCGTCGTCGTCGTCCGCCGCGGAGAGAGAGCTCTCGGTGTATCGCGACGCGTCTTCGTCGTCGTCGTCGTCGTCGTCGAAGCCAAAGAGCTTTTGTCGCGTGTCGTCCTCCTCGGCGGACGAGACGGTTCCGTCCACGTCGTTCGCGCTTTCCCTTCCCGCGCGTAACGAGAGGTCTTCGAGAAAGGCCGGGTCGCCGAAAAACGACGCCTCGTCCCACGCGTACGTCGAGAACGTCGCGGCGCCGTGGTTTTTGTTTTTCGCGTTCAACCTCGTCTCCCCCGTCGCGCCCTCCGCGTCGTCTCCGGAGAACGCGTCGTCATCGCTCGCGCCGCGCGCGCCTCGCATCACCGCCTTCGCGGTGAACTCGTCCGGCGCCAACGCCGGGGACCAGTCCGCGGTGACGTTCTCGTCGTGGTAAAACTGACGCGTCCCGATGACAAACGGCAGAGGTCGCCAGAAGCGGTTGCCGACCAGTCGCGGGGGCGGGAGCGCGGTGAGCGTTTGCGTCGCCTCCCCCGAAGACCCCGTCTCTTGTCCGTCGCGTCTCTCGCCCTCGTCCCGTTCGTCGGCGTGATTCGGCGTAGGTTCGTTCGAACTCGGGGGCTCGTCATCGCGCGCGCCGACATCCCCCGCGACGACGCCCTCGCGCGGCGCGGGGAGGAGCCACTTGCCCCGCGTCGTGCGGATTGTTACCCGGAGCGCCTCGCGGTACCGCGATTCGACGCGCGACGACTCGGGGACGTCCTCCTCGAGCGACGAGGAAGACGCCGCGGAAGCGCCGCGGAGAACGCGCGCGTCCTCCGCGCCGAGCGCGGGAACGCGATGTTCCACGTGCGCGGTGTCCTCGAGCTGCCGGAAGCGAGTGCACGCGTCCCGCACGCGCACGTCGTAACGCGACCCCTCCGAGACCAGCGCATCGACCGCGCTCGATGTCTCCGTCGCGCGCGCGAGGATGCGACCGCTCAACGCGCGGAGCTCGAGCAGGAGCGCGGCGTCGGACGTGGCGGTCCACTCGGTCTCCGCGTCGCGCCGTAGGCGCTCCATCGCGCGAGTCGCGCCGCGCGTGCGCGGCGCGTTGTGTTCACGAGATCTCGTCGAGATTATTACCTTGGTTGGTCGGACACTAAGTCGGACTCCGACCAAGTGTCGAAAAGACACATTGGGTTTGACACAATGGGTTTTCAACAGTCCAAGGACGCGCCGCTCGACGCCACTCCACCATGCCCTTCACGCGCTCCACATTGACCGTCAACTTTGTCATCGCGCTCGCCGCGCTCGCGCCCGCGGGCGCAGCCGCGGACTCAGACGCGAACAACGGGCCGTGCCCCACGACGCGCCACGACGCGCCTCCCGTGATTTTCAGCGACCTCAACGCGACGTCGGCTCTCCCGACGGTCGTCGCGAGCGCGGGCGTCGGCGACGCAGTGAAGGCGGCTCTCGCCGAGGGCCATCAGGCTTTGGTCGACTTCATCGGCGGCGCGAGTCCGACGTACGCGTTCTTGCTCGAGCCCGGGGGAGACGACGCCGCGTACGCATCGATGGAGGCGTCGTTCGAGACGATGATGGGGTCGGCGAGCGACGGATCGGACGTTTTCCGCCAAGCTCGCGGCGACGCACAGGGGGCCACGGGCGGCGCCTTCTACATGGGCCGTGGCGGCGAGGCGTGCGCGTGCGAGCAGAAGAAAATCACCGCCGCGGGTCTGTACTACGTGCTCGGGCCGGGGGACGATCCGAACGGCGTCGGCGAGCGCGCCGTGCACGAGTTGGGGCACGCCGTGCAGGCGATGAAGGGCGATTACCCTCCATTCTGGCTGATGGAGGGCGGCGCCGTGCACTTGGAGTGCCTTCTGAACGAGAAGCTGAGCTGGGGGAGCAACAGCTACAGCGATATGTTCCTGTACAGTGGCGGTAGAGGCGGTGTGGTGCCGAACTTCCTGAAGTTCTACGCGTCTCCGTACGGCAGGGAGCACGGTTTAGGGAAGTCGGGCGAGAACACGTGCATCGGCAACCTTTGCGGCTCCGCCGATTCCGTGGCGGTCATCACGGCGGGTGCGGACGCGGAGAACGCGCAGTACATGTGGTACGACGTCGGCGCGGTCGCCATCGCGTGGGCGATCGAGAAATCCGGGAAAACCTCGGCGCAGTTCTGGCAAGCGAAAGGGTCGGACGGGTTCTGGAACGCCATCACGCCCTGGGACGGGTACGACTATGTCAAGCACTTGCCCAAGGACTGCCCCGAGGACGCGGGATGGAAGGGTGCTTTCCTAAACTTCACGGGGACGTACACGACGATGGCCGAGTTTTACGCCGCGTTCGACGCGTGGGCGGTGACCGCGACGCAAGCCGACGTTCTCGCGATCCTGGAGTCGGACGCTGATATCCGGGCGATGACGGCGACCGCCTTCGACGCTTCGCAGAGCGTCGACGGCGCCGCGCACGACCCGTGCGCCGGTTACTCCGGCGCCGCGACGAAAGGATCCGCGTGGCTCGGCGCGGCGCTCGTTGCGGCAACGGTGGCTATGGCGTGACCGAAACGGTTGAGACGTCTATAAAATTGATAACCAAGCGAACGTTTGGCTCGGTCATCACACTTCGTCTCTAACTATCCGCTACGCGACCGATCGTCCCGCGTCGTCGCCTCTCAAATGCATATCGTCGCGTTCGTGCGCGACTTCTTCGGCTTCTTCTTCTTCACCTTCTTCTGGCTGTCCTCGCGCGCGATCGCAGGCGCGGCCGAAGACGGCTCGGAAGAGGAAGGCTCAGCGGGCGGCGGCGGCGGCGGCGGCGGCGCGGGCGGCTCGGGCTCCGAAACCGCCGCCGGCGGCGGCGGCGGAGCCACCGCGACATGCGGCGCCGGGGGCGCCACAGACACAGTCGCCGCGGGAGGAGCGATAAACGCCGGCGGCGCGGGAGGTGTGACATCCACCGCCTTGGCGACCTCCACCACCTCCGCTTCTGTCCCCTCGCCCGGCTCACCTCGCGCCCCCCCCTCGCCGCCGCTCTCGCCCGCGATGAGCTCGGCGTCCGCCCCCCCCGCCGCGAGCACGTCCCTGAGCTCGCCCGGGTTCCTGGCCTCCTCGATGGCTTCCGGGCGCCACGTGGTGACGCGCCCGGGGACGCGCGTCGGCCTCTCCCCGACGGGCGGGATCGGCGGGAGCGTGTGTCCGAAGAGCGCCACGGCTCTTGCGTAGTACGTGTCGTTCGCTCGCGCGCGGTTCATGCACGCCAGCATGTCGCCGACGTCGCAGCTGTCCGGCGCGGCGGCCACCATCCCGTCCACCAGGTGCCGCAGCGACGCCGCGCTTTGAACCGTGTCCTCGGCGCGCATGATGGCGCGCCACGAAGGCCTGGCAGACCACGCGTAGAGGTACTTGAGCGCTGAAGGCGCGCCCAGCGCCGCGAACGAACACGTAAAACCGTCGCCGCGCGTCTTCGAGAAGCACCGCGCGACGCCCGACGTCAGAAGGTTATGCGCGACCCACAGCGCGGCGACCAGGTACGCGTCCGACGCGTCGGGGCTCTGTCCTCCCAGGAACGGGCCGGAAAGCTTCGAAGGAGACGTCAAAGCCGACTCGATCTCGCGAGCCGCGCGCGCGCCCGCGTCGACGACGCGCGCGCGAAGCTCGCCCAAAGCTTCCGCGTCGTCGAAACAGCGATCGAAGAGCAAACGCGCGTCTTCTTCAAACGCGCTTTCCTTCGCGTTTTCAGCACCGACATCGAGAGAGGCGCGTCCGTCCTCCTCGTCCTCTTCCTCTCGCAGCACGCCGCACTTCTCCAGGCATTCGCGCGCGAACGCCTTGCCGTGCTCGTACCGGGTGCCCAGCAGACGACCGCACACGAGCGACGCCGTCAGGGTCTGGCCGAGCCTCGCGGCGCGCTCGAGGGTGACGCCTCCCCGGAGGCGCGCGGCGCCGCGCACGCGCGCGTCCGCCTGGACGGCGTCGGCGAGGATCGCGCCGCTGTTCCCGACCCACTCGCCGTTGCTCTTCCCCCCGGGCGTGCCCTGCACCGCCGGCGTCGTGAACTCGGGGAACGCCTCGCGGAACCAGCTCTGCTTGCAGTTGCGGTCGATCTCCACCAGCTCGAAGGGCACGCCCGCCTCCGCGAAAATCAAGCAAAGACGCACGCAGTACACGCAGTACGTCACCAGGGGACCCTGCGCGGCCTCGCCGTCGATGTCGTCGCCCAGACCCCGGGACCCGCGCGCCGCGAGCACGGCGATGCGGGGCGCGCCGGGAGAAGGCAAACCTTCCGGACCGGGGTGCGCGCGCTCGGTGGGGCCGCACGTCGTCGAGCGGAACACGAAAACGCTCGAGCCCTCCGAGTACACGCGCGAGCCTTCCTCCGAGTCCGGCTCCGAACGAGGCGCCGGAACCTCGGACGAAGACTCGGGGAAACGCGGGTGTTGCGGAGGCGGCGTTCGAGGCTCCGGCTCCGGTGGCGGAGCGGCGGAAGGCGAAGCGACGGAGGACGACGCCGGCGCCGGCGCCGACGGCTCCCTGGCGCTGTCGTCGGAAATCTCCGAGCGCACAGGGCTCGATCTTTTCTCCGTCGCGGTCACCGCGCGCGGCGACGCGTCCCCGCCCACCCGCGCCGACCCGCCCGCCGTTTCCGCGGCCGCCAGAGCGCTTCCCGCCACCGCCGTCGCGACGAACGCGACCGACCGCTCCCTCGTCACGAACGGCGTTTCGCGTCCGGAGACGGATGCGTTTTTCTCATCGTCGATGGACGTCGTCGCGAGGGACGCGCGTTCGGATCGCGCGCGTTTCACGTCCGCCATCGCGCGCGCGATGGCGCGCTCTTCGTCGTCGCTGTCACTCTCCGACTCCCGCATGGCATCCAAGTTCTTACCATCGCGCGCATCGTCGTCGTCGCTCGAGTCGTCATCCACATCGTGGTCGCACCCGTCCACGTGGTCATCGAAGGCATGCCAGTCGATCACCGGCCGCCCGCTCGCGTCCACGCCGATCACGTCCTTGAACCGCGCCGGGCCCACCAGCGAGTCGTCCGTGTACGTGGTGTGCGAGCACAGCTCCGCGCCGTACACGGGGTCGAGCGCCGTGAACGTGACGTGCAGAAGCCACTGGAACTCCTCGTCCGAGGAGTCAGAGGAGGCGTCGGAGTCGTCGTCCGACGCCTTTTCTTTTTTTTTCTCCGTCCCCGCCTCGCCCTCCGCGCCGGCGCCCGCGCCGAACACGGGGCAGTGCAGGAACCTGCTCGTCTTGAGGATGGGGAACAAAGGCGAGCTCGGCTCCACCGTGCACGCGATGGTGTGCACGCCGGAGACGGTCGCGGGCTGCATCACCTCCACCACCTCCTTCTTCATGAAGCCCTCGCCCTCGGCGGTGACGTGCCGCGAGAGCAACGTGCACCGTATGGTCGGGTTGTACAGCGTGTGGCATCGCAAGTTCCCGACGCGCACCAGCAGCGTGGGCACGCCGTCTCTTTTGGTCATCACGCCCTTGGTGGACCACACCAGGTCCTTCTGCGGGCTCTGGAACTTCGCCACCACCGCCGCGAACACGAACACGTTCACCACCACGCCCGCCAGAGCGGAGACGTAAGAAACAAAGTGCCCGGCGTCCGTCGTCGCGAACACGTCCGACGGCGCGCCCGTGATGACGTGCGCGGCGGCGAACCGCAGCGCCAACGCGGCTCCGCTGGCGTCGCTCTCGTCGCTCTCGTTCAAATCGTTGTACAGCGGCAGAGGCAGGGAGATGACGAAGCAGATAAAGATGGTCGCCGCGTACGCGGCGAGCGAGAGCGCCGCCGTGAACCACCACGGTTTCTCGAGCACCAGGAAATACAGGTACCCGCTGGAGAAGATGACGTTCCTGCTGCCCTTCGCCGCCACAGCCTTCTTCGTGCGCTGCCGGGCGCTGCGCAGCAAACGCCGAGCCGCCTGCGCGCTCGTCTCCGCGCGGAGCTTCTGCACCACGTCCGCGACGGAGACGTCCCCTCGCGCGGACTTGTTGTCCTGAATCACGCGCGTCCCCGCGCTCTGCCACGCGCGTCGCCACGGACGCGACGACGCGGGCGCCGAACGGCGCGCGACCCGGAAGCTGGGGCTGGACGCCTTGAGCAGACCGCCCTCGGGCTTGTCCGCGCGAAGCATCTGTCGCTCATCCGCGGGCGCCACCGCCGCGCGACGCCATAGGCTGGGGCCCGCCATGCCGACGCCGACCAATCGACGATGCGCCTAAAGAATGTTTGTTTCGTGTGACCGATTCAGACGAACCTTCTCGACGCCCACCCCGGTGTGGGCGCGCGGTGGGGTCCCTCGAAACACGCGCGCGCTCTCGAGTCGGGCGCGCGCGTCGGATGCGGCGACCACGCGCGTCGCAGTGAGGGGAAGCGGGGAGGATAGGCTGGGTCGCCCGAGATGAGACGAGAAGGCACCCAATTTCGTTTTCGTTGGAGCCGAGAACCGTGTCGGTAAAGCGTTTTGCGTTTTTCGACCACACGAGACCAACAATGCCAAAATCGACTTTTACATTTTTCGAGACTCTTTACAGTGCCACATTCATTGT
>Ga0222719_10004941_pt1 | contig 11607 bp, 7 predicted proteins | sample C33_34DmetaG_FD_165039 | JGI IMG/M metagenome (GOLD analysis project Ga0222719, IMG submission 165039) | Estuarine water microbial communities from San Francisco Bay, California, United States - C33_34D | ecosystem: Environmental > Aquatic > Marine > Unclassified | place: USA: California...
AAAGTAATATACGGCTCCGCTGTAGGTACTCCAGCTTGAGTTGCTGTTATTTTAGCAAATATAGCATCCTGATTAATTTCAGGTCTTAGCGTAGGTTTTTCAGCTTCGATAGAGATATCAGCATCAAAAGTTGTATCAATTAAAAGCTCAGTATTAGAAAGAATAGATATAACCGTAGCACCTGTTCCAGCGCCTAATTTTAATAGCATTCTCGGATAGCAGGAGGTGAGAAAGCCAAAACCCGTTACTTTATTTGAGCCCGCCGAAATAGAAACATTCCCTACACTAGTCCATACAGGAGTGGTAGATCCAAAAGTATTGTCGTAGTAGAATGACTTGCCCGGTATTGAAGTAGTATCATATCTTACTAACTTAATATTTGCAGGGGTGCGTTGAAAATACGCATAGTATATGTAATCCGAGGAAAGAGTGCTTACATCGAAAGATGTAGTACCAGTAGAAAGATCTACAGGGTTAAGTGGGTCTGCAATAGAAGCTACTACAGGGCTGCTCGTCTCAAAACCAAAATCATATCCAATAATCTCAGCACTTAGACTTTCCGCACTATTGCTCGAATCGTAAGCAGGTATTATGCGTACGGGAACAGTAGAAACTAATCCTTTTGGTACCCCTAAAGGCATACGGTCAATATTACTTTCGTAAGGATCTTCTACAGAGTATGGAAGTGATACATACTGAGAGTAGTTACCTTTTGTAGAAACTGAGCGGATTTTAAATGTGTAAACTCCATTAGGTATTTTTGTAATTAATGTGCTTGTCGAATTTACTCTTATAGGATTCTGCACACCAGAGATATTATGTAATACTTCGTACCTTGCAATATACGTAGTATCCTCGGGCTCATCCCACTCAATGCGTAATTCCTCTCCAACAGCCAATGCATCGGAAGCTATAATAACTCTCGGATTCAAAGGTGCAGGGACTGTCTCTGGCTCTTTTTCTCTATAAATACTTGAAGGTATAGTCCCAAGCTCATAATTCTCTTCAATTGATTGAAACTTTTCTTTATAGTATTCTACCGCAGAGATATCAAAAATATTTTTCTCAGAGCTAGAGATACTTAATATTTTATATTCCTTCTTTGAGCCTATAACTTCAAGATTATTAGAAGTCTCTGTAAGAGCCCAAACAGTGTCAGAGGCCGGAGTTACTCCAAAAATTCCGGAGGCTAAACTAATAGTATTAGTTGAGGTACCTGAATTAGTAATAATATTTCTTTGTACATAAGTATACTTCTTCCACTCAATCGGCAGTAGAGTAGTACCAGAAGAGTTATTAAAAGCACTTGAAGCTTTTTCTTCCGTATTTAAAGCCGATAGTGTATAAGTACCATCTCCATCAATATCAAGATAAGCTTCCGGTATTATATCTCCAGCAGCATATGTATTTCCATTTATAGTTACGCTATTTTTTCCTATATAGAAAGCCGCGTTACTAGAAACTAAAGTACTTAGTTCATACTCTGAGCCAGAATTAAAAGAAACCTCTCTGTCTAAGACAATAGAAGAGGATGCAGAGGATTGTATTCTTCCGCTATAAGCAATTCCATACCTGTCTGCGTCTTGAACGTTAATTACATCGCCAACTTTTATAAAGTTAGCGGCAATAGAAGTTTTAAATGATACTACCTCAGTTTGATTCTGAGCAGTCCATAGTTTCCATCTGCCATATCTTGTTGCCTGACCTTCCGAAGTTGCACCAAAAGCTACTGCCGGCTCGCTAATAATACGCCCCGTTCTGACAATACTTTCTCTGTCTTCAACTATAATTGGCACAGGCTCATAGTTAATGGTAGGATCTGTCCAAGTTACAATTATTTGATTTGCTCGTGTTTTTGCCCCAGAGCTTTCGTAGTTAAAAACCCCATCAATTACATTACCTTTTGTAAATGTATATATAGGATCTTGAGGAATATCCTGAACAGCCGTAAGCTGCCCATCCTGCCAGTATAGTATTCCAAGAAATACTGTAGCCATGTCCTTAAGAACTTTATATACGTCAGTTGCCTTCGTTAAAAAGATATTTGCACGAAACCGCGGCTCTAAACCTCCTTTACCGTCATCAACTAATTCATCACAATATCTTGCAATTCTGTAAAGTGCATACTTATCTATATCCGTTTCTTGAACCCATTTTCCGGCCCCGTAGCGATTATTTGTTATAATGTCATAAAGTACCCAGGCCGGATTGTCTGTATAGTATAAGGCATCCTTAAATGTACCGTCCCAAAAGCCTTCGTATTTAGCAACACCGTCCGAAGAATATTCCCTAGGAGTATAAGTAGATGGTATTTTTACTTTTAATCCCTCTAATAGATAACTACGTCGAGGCATAGAGGAATATTGCTTGCTTGAAAATGCAACAGATGCTATCGCCGAGTAGGGATATCTAAATCTATCTTTTATTAAAGCACCTAAAGAATTAATAACACAAGCCGCGGATAGCTGCCAATTATTTTTATTGGTTCTATTTCCAGAAGTGCCATCCTGAGATACTGGAAGCCCTAAGTGCCGAGTTATTCTTGATATACGAATTTGAAAGTCATCAAAAGGACGAAACTGATTTATATTTATGTAGTGATCAAAGTTCGTAGGCGCATTCGTATTTCCTAGATGCCTAATATAATTACCGTAGCTTGGGAACGCATTCTGCCAAGAGCTCCATACATTATCTAATTTTGTTCGTATTTGAACAACGTAAAATGCGTAGGCTGTTTCTTTTCCGCCTTTTGCAACGTTTAAAGCCTGTAACGCAGAGTATCTTATAGAGAAATAAACTTCATCCGCTTCAGTTATTTTTGCAGACGTATCGAGACCAAAATCAGACGTATCTAATATAGTTGGCGCGTCTGCGGTGTCTGTAGATCCATTTGGAAGTCCCGCTCGATCTATAACAGTTAATCCTGTGGCAGTCTCTCCTGTAGAGCTAAGTATTTTTAATTCTGGCAAGTTAATGCCGCTGGTACTTCCTAAAATAGATACCGAACCGCCTACGCCTCCAATTTCTCTCAAATAGTTTTGATACAAAGAACCTCTACGAAATTGTACAGCTATATTTGATATTTTATTTGAATACCCTGCCCAATCGAAAGGAACAAGCCCATCATCATTAAAAGTTTGTTGTCCTAGAACACTAAAGTTATATGTGCCAGCAGCGGGGGCAGAATTTAAAGTAATCGAAGTAGAACTATTTATAGTAGAAAGTGTAAAGCTTTCTGAGATAAGTAAAGTAAAGGTTGAACTAGTGTCAATTCCAGAATATGCTTCAGTTGTAAAAGTAGCCGTAGATCCATTAACAATGAATAAAACGCCTAGTACCGATTGCTGCCCATTTGATAAAGTAGCTGAACGCCCCGTAGTAGCTTTTGTTGCCCAGTCTCCAGTAAAAGGGGTGCCCGAGGTAGCAGTTAAAGTAAATTTATCAGTTCCGCTTGCAGTACTCTGATTAGACAAATTAACGGTAGTCTCTCTATAATTAGAAAGAACCACAGTTCGTGGAAGAGTGGAAAAGTTCGATAAGTTAGTAGGTATAGAAGTATTTGAATCAGTGGTGCCTGTTGCTCCTCCGGTAAAAGTTATAGTGCCGGAAGCTACTGTTTGAGTAGGGACATATTCATTAAATTCAGCGTCTTCTATGGACACATCGTCAAGGTATACTCCTGCAGTGCCCCCTACTAAACCTTTAATTGGGCCTTCGCAGATAACATCCACTATATTAATATTCTGTACAGTATCTCCAGTTTCTTTACTCTCTAGCTGTTGTTGAGTTGGAGGAGGAGTAAAATATATATTCATGTTCTATTCTCTATTATTGTGAGGCTGACGGAGGCCGCGAGTCTAAGTTGTTGTCGCCTTGTGTGCCATTTTCTACTGTATCATTGCCCATTACTGGATTTGCCGTGTCTTCTGGAGAATCTGAAGTAATATTCCCAGTGTTATAGTATCTCTGATGCTCATTTCTTACATGAAAGCTGATCGGTCTTCCAGGAACTCTTAACTTTCCATAGAGTATAGGTACCGGATCTCCTTCAAGTATATTCTGTCCTGTTCCCTGGTATAGATATGCCTCGTCTTGATCTGCCTCTGTACTTGGATCCGGAGCCATAATTTGCTGCAGTCCCATCAAAGCCAGGCCTATACCAAAACTTAAACCGACCTGATATCCAACAGTAGTAAGTGCCTGAGGGCCTAAATAGATTGTTGCAACAATGATAAGAATTGCTACAATAATTTTTGTTATTCCTTTTTTCGCACCTACAGGGGTTGGAGATATATAAAAATCTCCTTTTCCAAACTTTAAAATGACTTCTTCATCTGCTGTAATAGCATTCCCTCCAACCTCACACATAAACCCTATGTTTTTATGATGGCAGTCGATTAAATAGTCTTTTACGTCGGGGTAATTTGCTTCGAGGCATTTAAAAACTTCAGCAATAGAATCAACATTCATTGTTAATTCAGTGCCGTATTTTGCCCCAAGCTCTCCGTCCAGATAAACTTTACGCTTCATATCTATAAATACCTACTAAATGCTTTCCCCAAAAAGGAAAAAGCGATTCCCTGCATGAAAGCCTATTATTTGCATGGTGAAAGAATACATCGTCGCCTAAATAAATTCCACAATGATTAGGAATATTTGATTCTATTTGAAAAATTAAAACATCATTTTCCTGCAAAGTGTCGACTTTTTTATGGTTCCATTTCTTTATATTTTCTTCGGTAAAGTAACTTATACCTTTTTGCCAGAAATCATCTTCAAAAAGATCTCTTGTAGGTATAACTATATTTTTAGTTGATAGCCAGTCTCTTAAAGCCTCAAAACAGTCTGATACTCCAAACTTATACTCTCGCCCTATTAATGGCGTAAAATTTTCTTTCGGCTCTAATATGTTTAGCTCCATATCAGGATAGCTAAATATATAGTATTTTATGCCTAGAGCATTACAAGTATCTATATCCTGCTGGCTTGGCTCGTTTGAGGCGTCTGGATGATTATGCACAATTGCGTATATATCTGCTTTTTGTTTCACCTTAAAATAATCTTTTGAAGACATAATGAAGTTATCGTCATCTTCTGCTACGTTTGTACATGGGAAGTACCTCTTCTTTCCTTTTACTATCCCAATTATTCCACAAGCCTCTCGTGGATATTCTTTTTCAAAGTGTTCTCTTATTTGATCTATCACTTAAAGCTCCTTGATCCTGGAAACCCACCAAATGGAAGGGATACAGAAGTATCTAAAGTGCTATTTATATTATTTCCTTGAAATCTAATTTTACAAGAATTAATTAGTTTTCCACAAGTATCTCGTCTTTTCCAGTACACCGGATTCTGTTCTGGATTTTTGTTTAACGGTACAAATCTTAAAGACTGCCAAAGTTGTGTATGGTTGTTTGTAGTAGTCTTTACGGTAATACCAGAGTTATAAGTTATATTATTCTGCCACTGTGCAATACCAGATGCATTTGCCCTGCTGATGACATCATCATTTGAATCAAAAAACAAGCCGTTGCTGTCTAAGGGCCATATACACCCCCCTTCTCCAGAGAGTGCTACGCCTTGGTACCTCCATGGGCAATACTTTCCTATTACTACTCTATTTGGCAGGGTCAGACCTTCGAGGTCTACAGGACTTGCCAGCTCAAACTGCACAAAAATATTAGTTTCTGTTGATACTCTATCTATTATATAGGTAGCCGAAGGAAACTCCGTTGGAATTTCTGGCGTATCTCCTGCCTTTTGTGTGTATTTAAATAATGTTTGTCGGTACACTACTCGTGTATTCAGTAGATCTTCATTTGTTGTAAACCCTTCATTTGCTAGAATATCTAATAATGTGGTTTCGTCACTTGAGCCGCTGGAAGTATTGCCGTAACCTCTTGTCATTGAGGGTATATTCGCTACGGAAAGAACTGGTCGATTTTGTACCCCAGAAGATTTTATTTCTATACCTTCTATTTGGAGCGGGAAGGATACATATTCATTTAAAACAGTACCTGTTTTATCAGAGAAATAGATATTATCCGTCTCTCCGTCCATTCCGTTTAATAAGTGCACTACTGTTCCGCTAGGAAGAGTTACTTCAAATAACTCTATTAAAGCGTCTCCTACTTCTTGTAGCTGTACTGTATCTATAATCTCTGTCACGGCTCATATACTCTTCGAAGGTTTGTTGTTAGTGAATGAAAGTTTTCGTGATTATACGAAATATTATACTCTTCGCATACTACCTTCATATTTGTGTCTCCGTCTAAATCCGTTACTGTAAAGGTAAAATTTTTGCCTGCCTGTACATCAAAATACTTTGCAATTAAGTTTATCTCTGCCGCTGTTCGATTATTAAAACCGACAGAAAAAGTATCATTCTTTGTATTTAATCCATCTAAAACTCTCTGCTCGTATCCATCTCCAAAACTTGCTTTTAATACACGATGCTTAGAGGCTCTTGTCATTCCTCTGTCTGCAGTTACTTCCTCATTTGCTGCCGGAACTCCTGCTGAAATACTATCAGCAGGAATTGTAAAAGAAAATTTAGACATTAAGCTACTCCATATGGGTTAAGTATTCCACCCGATCTCTTTTGATTTTGTAATTCGCGCTGTACCGCAGCAGAGATAGCTGTTCCAAGATTAGCCCCCATATTTGAGTCTGCTTGCTTATCTTCTGACTTACTTCCATCTGAGTTCACAGAAACATTTACTGTTACATTGTTTTGTTGTCCAGACCCTTTTAAATCTACTGGAATTGATCTATTATTTGGTAATGGTACTACGGCTTCGGTTCCATGTAATACTGCAGGATACCCCGCATTAGGGCCTTTTGCAACCCCTCCCATTGAATAGCCTGCGACCTTACTACCATTTGACATTACGCCGCCATACCTACCTGTAGGACCAATTTTAATTTTACTTGCTAAGTCTGATTGTACTGCCGCTGTGTTGGACGCCTGTGCAGAGGCTAATTGAGCAGTATTTGCGCTACTTGCAAAATAGTTGCCCGCAGCGCTAGCTCCCGCACTGACTAAAGAACTCAAGAATAGACTTCCGATCTGAGACGAAGTACTTGTAGAGCCTCCAAATAGAGAGGCAAAAATTCCAGACAATCCTCCAAGTAAGCTAGTAAATAATCCTCCAATGTTCGTACCAAAATTCATAAATAGATTTTGAAGCCCCTCAAGAAAAGGGGTGTCTTTACTGAACACTGATTTTAAATCTCTTGTAAACTCTGTAAATAATCCAACCATTCCTCTTCCGGGAACAACTTTTGTTTCTCCTGCAACCCCGTTAGGGTCAGTAGTTGTTCTACCTTCTGTTCCCGCACTGCCCCAAAGGTCAGAGCCGAGTTTCTTCACAGAATCCCAAACACCCAAACGTCCGCCTTCTCCTGCAGCTCCAGAGGACGCGTTGGAGGAAGAGCGGCCTTCCATTGCTGCACGAATTTCTTCGGCAGTATAATCTGCGCCTTGCATCATTGCAGTTTTAATTTTTCCTTCGGGGCTTTTGTCGCCAAAAAGCATAGAGGTCAATCCTTTTGCAAGATTATCCGCCGCAGTTTCTAATACACTTTTTGCAATATTTGCAGCAGCGTCTCGAAGGCTAGATATATTTCCTTTAATTATATCTGCTAGATTTTTTTGAAACCCTTGTTCAAATGCTTCTTCCATTTTGTCAATTGTATCAAGTAAGATATCTTGCTGACGAAGTACTGACTCCTCTTGTGCGTCTAAAATTTCGAGCTGCATCATTAGAGCGTTAATTTTGTTCTGATCTATTTTAGTTTCATCCGCCATTGCGAGAGCTAACCGCTCTTGTAAGCCCATTCTTTGATTTTCAATCTCTGCTAATTTTACTCTTCTATTTATAGACTCTTTTTCTAGAGTAGTTGCTCCGATCATAGCCTTTTCTTTTGCTAATTCTATTGCTAAAGAACGCAGCTGTGTATTCACTTCCATCGCACGAATTTTATTTAATCCTTCTAGGTTTCGTTTGATAGAAGCTATTGTCTTGTCTCTCCCTTCCTCGTCTTTTAGTAGTCCGGTCTGATATTCTCGTAGCAAGGCTTCAGATCTGTTAATAGCATCAGTAACACTGGTAGTAAATTCTGTGATTGAGGACATCTTTTGATCGAAGATTCGCTGTAACTCAGTAAATTCTTGTTTAGCAAGACGAGCAGTTGCTCCAATCCCTACTAAAGAATCTGCGAGTGCATCGAATCTTTTCTGGTTCTCTTCGCTTAGTTCGCCGGTAGCGGCAAGAGTATCTAAAAGTTTTAAGAAGTCTGGTCCGCCTTCCTGAGTTTCGATTTTTGCCGCCCTTAGGCCTGCAGCAAGCTGAGTAGCAGATTTTTTTGTTCCTTCTACAGCTTTGGTAAATTTCTCTTGAATATCAGTGTACCCAAGCATCTCTTCGCCAATATTTACACTCATTTGGTCTTTTCTTGCTTGAGTTTCTGCTTTAATTGCTTCCACTCTTCTTTGCGCGGCTTTTAATGCGGCACCATCTTCTCCGCTTACTTGCATTACCCGGTAGCCTTGAAAAGTACCTGCTTTTACCTGAGCTAACTGTTCCGCCCTTAGTTCTTTTTGGCGATCTATTTTTGCTTGTATTACATTTACTTCTTCTTGAGCAATTTTTAAACGATTTTTCTGATCTGGAGTATCCTCTAAGTATTTATTGTACTCTTTCTGTGCTTCAATACTATCAATAAATGCTTTTCTGTTTGAGTCTATTACATTTCCAATCGCAGATAGGCCATCAAGGTCTGGCTTAGAAAATGCATTCTTTTCAAAAAACTTTCGCTGTATTTCTTCAAACTTTTGAAACTCTTCTGTAGCTGTTTTGGTGGCTTCAATAATTGAATCAAACTTGTTTGCAAAGTCCTCCACTACTTGACTTTGCTTGAAAAAGTCAAACATATTTCCTACACTTACTAAAAGATCTTTGATTAATAAAGCAAAGCCTACCCAACCTGCGAGCTTCATTGCGGTATTCATTGCTCTGGAAAGTGCCGCAACTCCTTGCTTCATACGAGCAATCATGATACCCCATGCTGCCTGCATTTGCTTAAATGAAAGAATTGCTCTAGTCTTTATATCTGCGAAACTGGCTGAGATCTTTGCTCCTGTTTTTTGAGTTTCTCCAGCCATGCTTCGAAGAGCGGCAATATACTGGCGCTTCATTTCGTTACTCATTTGAGTAACAGCGCCTTTGCCGTCCTCCGCCGCTCGAAGAAGTCCTTTTATCTCTCTTTTTGTAAGAGATCCAAAGTCTCCGCCTTGAAGTTTTTTGACCCCGCTACTGGTAGATTTTACACCTTGCAGTGCTTGCTGAGCAGCAGCTCTAGGGTCCGCGCCACTTTGAGAGAGTTCAACTGATGCTTGCTTTAATGCTTCCATTTCTAAGCGAGCTTCCTTTAGAGATTGAGATGCCGCTTCTGAAGCCAGTCTTGAATTTTCTGCCCAGTCGGAAAGGCCGGGTATAATTGCTTTTATAATTGGTAGTGCGAGTAAGCCAAGCGCAGCTGTAAGTGCTTTTATGTTATCTGCTAAGAAAAGAGCAGTCGGCTCTGCAATTGCAGCAACAAACTGCTGTATTGGATGGTACACTTTCTCAAAGGCCACACCGAGCTGTGCAACAGCATTCGATTGAAGTTCTACAGAAGCAGCTACTGATGCATACTTTTTATCTAACTGATCCTGAACTTCTACGGCGACTGCTTGACTTTTTTCATACAGGCTTAATTCTTTCGCGGTTTTTCCAAGAGTTGCAGCATATTTTTCTGTTGCGTCAGCAAGTCTTAGAGTGATACCAAGTTCGTCTAATAATTCTGGCTCTGCTTTTGTTACACCACGTATTAAACGATTAAATGAATCTGTTACGTCTCTTCCAAGAATTTGAGAAACTTCTTTTGCTCCTTGAGCAAACCCTCTTATTTGTTCCTGAGAAAGACCAGAAGCAGTACCAATTGCTGCAGCTGCTGCTGCATCTTTAAATCCGACCAGTCCGTCTGTTGCTTGTTTTATCTGTTTGGTAAGGGTCATCATACCAATACCAGTAGCAGATGAATAGGCTATCTGAGAATCTTTAATTACTCGAAGATCTGCCGCCTCTTTAAAGAATTGAAACGCAGCAGATACAGCAAAAACCTGAGCTGCAATAGTGGCATATATACCAACTAGTCCGCCCATCCCCTGGGCCATTTTCGAAAAGTTTTTCGTCCCGTTTGCAGACTGCTGTGAAACACCCTTCATATTTCGATCGGCAGTACGAGCAGATGTGGCTACTTTATCTAAGCCTTCGCCGGCCTGTTTCGCACCAAGAGCTACTTTTTTAGTAGTGCCCTTATCATCTACACTTACATCAATTTGTACTTTATTTTTTGCCATTATCCGCGCACATTATGGGTGTAATTTTTTCCACCGCCTGATTTTGCTTTTCTTTCTTCTGTCTTTCTTTTATTTTCAGCAACTTCCGCTTTATAAGAGACTAATGTATTTTCATACATCTTCATAAACAACAGTATCTCTTTTGGATTCTCTATACCATAGACTTTGAAGTAATAGTCTATACCGTCCCAGTATTTACCCATGTATGTTCCACTCATTCCTTCCCAATGATCTGGTAAAAGGCTGAACATAAAAAATGCCACTTGAACTTCTTCTGGAAAGTCAGAAAGTTCGAGCGGCATTTTAGTAGGGTCTGGCTCTTCTCCGAGCTGTTCGCATAGTCTAAGATATTTATCTATATCTATCTTAGAATCTGCTTCTCGAACGTACCGATTAAATAGAGACTGTAAAGCCTCTATTTGTTCCCGGTAAAATTTTCGAGGTCAGCTACTACCTCCGTAACCCAAGTATCAAATGTACCTGAATTTTTCATAAGTAGTTCTGCATTGTCCTGAGTATAGGGAAGCTCATCGTCAGGGTCTAGAGAAGATATATCTACCAAAAGAAGCTCTTCTAGGTAACGATACTTTAATCCCGACCATCCTTTTATTACAGCTTTGCAATACTCAGTAAGAAATCTTTCTTCATCAAGCTCTTCAATTGGCTGACGTGATTTCTTATCAAATTTTGTAGTAACACATTTTTTTCTTAGTTTTACTAATTCTTCTCTACCCAGGTAACACAAATCTACAGTTGTGCTGTTAAATCCTGGAAAGTCAATAGAAACAGTCTTGCTGGGAGTAATTAAACTCGCTAAAGAAACTGGTGAATCGCTCATTATTTATTATCCTGTATGTGTTAGAGTTAATTTTATATTCTGTAATTATAGGGTACAGGAGATAAAAAGTCAAGAATTATTTTTAGAAGGTATAAAGAAAAAGGGGCCGAAGCCCCTTTATAAATATTTATTCTTATTATGCTGAACCAACGTATGTAATGGTCGCTTCGTCCGCTGCATCAATGCTGCTTGGCAGTGCGTGGAAATTAGTCTCAAGAGAGATAACATCTTCAATAGAATGCGTAGGAACTTCCAAGTGACACTTAGGCAGAGACACATCTACACGAGGAGTGCCGGAAGCTCCGCCAATAGAAAATTTCAAAGCAAATTCATTAGTAACAGTAGTCGTAGCGCCGATAATATC
>Ga0222719_10004942_pt1 | contig 11606 bp, 15 predicted proteins | sample C33_34DmetaG_FD_165039 | JGI IMG/M metagenome (GOLD analysis project Ga0222719, IMG submission 165039) | Estuarine water microbial communities from San Francisco Bay, California, United States - C33_34D | ecosystem: Environmental > Aquatic > Marine > Unclassified | place: USA: California...
ACCTAGATAATAATATCCGCCTTTTAACGGGATATCGATCCCGCAATTTACTGCGATATCCACACCGCGGACGCGTCGTTTGGTTTTATAAAATGCTTCTTTTAATTCACTCATATTTTTATATTCACTCATTATTTACTCACTTTCAATTAATAGGGTTGTAAGATCATCAATTTGGTTTTTAACCTCGATCATCTCATCATCGAGCGGATCCGCGTTGTTATATTTAATTTGTCCGTTTGCATAGCTTTCAAGATCTTTAATTTGGTTCTGTATTAAGTCTTTATATTCCATGTTTTTACTCACTTTCTTATAGTTATTAAATAGTTTTTACCACGAACCCGCTTTTATCCTTGCGCGCTTTGCCTTTTGCATATAACCCGATAATGACATTTTTAGGATCATAAGCGCGGACGTCTGAATTATCACCATCTAACACTTTGCGACCCATAAATTCTATTGGCATGCTTTCACGTTTATCAAATACCACCGCAATGCGGTTCAAGTTATCGTTTAATAATGCTTTTTCGTTATATTTCGCAAACGTTGAAACACCGCTATAACTGAAAGTTAGATCATAGTTATCAGGGATATTTTTGCGGTTCGGTATTTTCGTATAATCGTAGAATTGTACGTTTGGAAAAGCTTCAAAAATATTGTTATATGCGACGCCTTGCGAATTAGTAAACGCTATATTTTCCCATTTGATGTCACTTGTCCCGTTTAATCTAACCATGGGTTTCAAGTTTTCGCGGTTAGCTTTTCGGATCAATGCATTAATTGAATATTCTAGATCTAACATGAACGCGTCGCGATCCTCGAAAAAACGTTTGGTTTTATTTAATCGCGCTATTTGAACACTATTAAAAGAACCACGTCCCGCAGAATTTAAACACGGTTTTTTGCATCCCGCTAACTCTGCCATAGGGCAAACTTGATAACCGCTAAGATCCGACGGACTTAGATAGAGGATTCCCGTTAACACTTGATCATTTTCAACGCCTTTTGACGTTTTCGCGTCACTGTTAAAACCTAAGATCAGTTTTCTTTTTGATGCTTTCATAATGTACTCACTTTCGTTTGGTTATTAATTATTAAGTATTGCATGGTTCGCATTATAACTTTATTTTTTCTTATTTGTAAAATAACACGGTTTATTTGATGCTAAGTTATTGATTTTAAAAGGGTTCATGAGGTTCATAACTTGGTATTTGACTAATAGAACCGCTGAAAGCCTTGATTTTACTGAGTTTTGTTATGTAAAAAGTGTTTAAAGTTCATAGGTTCATAAAGTTTTAGATATAGTCCGAGAATAATATCCATGTTTACACCGCGATAGATTGACTCGACCGCGTCGTTGTTCTGAATATTCCCCTGATATACCTAAAAAAACCTTGAACTTATGAACTTCTTAATATAATCAATGACTTAGCTAACAGATTTTATTGAACCATTTTTTGAACCACGAAAAAACCTAGTTAAATCAAACACTTACAAACTTTACTAATAGAACCTTGTACTTAAGTCATTGATTTTGTTAGGTTTTTGTCCAGGAATAGCTTTATTATACACTTAGTAGAGCCTGGCCTAGCAGAATTCCTGGTATTTGTCAAGTTACGAACCCCACCCTACCCCGACCAACCAAGTTGACAATGTGACTCCGCATATGCTGTATTACACTTAGTCGCAAATAAACGCTGACTACGATTTCCCAACCGAGCGACCCCCACCCCCCTTATTTGACATATACCCCCGTCATCAAAACAAAGCCGAACGAAAAAAATATTTCGCAAAAAATTTAGAAAAACACGGGACAGGTTCCCAAGACAAAGTTGGCATTAGTGGACTAAAATAAAAAATAAATATGGTAAGGAGACCACTATGAAAACAATATTAATACTTAGCATCGCACTGGCCAGTGCAGTGTCATACGCAGATAACCACGAGCCAAAAGACGCAGACTTAAAAAACTGTATTGAGTTTAAAGATCAATGGGTTTGTGAAAAGCACACTAAGGGACGCAAACTACATAAAAGCCCTGTACGCAAGGTTCATAAAGAAGTCGTTGTAGTTCAGAAGTAAACACGGTTGTTTAATGTTTATCGTTTATCGTTTAACGTTTAACGTTATGCGTTAAATAGGACTGATTCTCATTTCTGCAGTGAAAAACAAAACCCGATAGAATTAGGGTATGAATTTAGACGAAATTTTTCATTACGGAATACTTATAATATTTTTAGGGATGTTTGCTTGGTCATTTATTGCCTGATATAATCAGCGGATGACCCCTATAAAATTAGAAGCACCCCTAAACGAGTACGAATATACAAACTTGGCAATAGAACTTCTTGCTGATAATAGTATATTTCCTTGGTATTACCACGCATCAACCGCTTATCGTGACAATGAGGGGGCTGAATCCCTATATCAGTTCGTACACGTAGCCTATAAAGACGGTAATATGAACACCAACCACTATTATTTTAGTATTGTGATGCGAATTATAGAAAAAGCAGAGCAATTGTTGGGTAAACAACTAGAAATCTACCGAGCTAAACTCAATTTACTCCCAAGACAGCCCCATAATGAAGAAGATCTAGAAAAAGCAATTCATACAGATATAGATGAAGAGGGATATGTGTCGATTATTTACTATTTAGAAGATTCAGATGGGGATACTGTTCTATATAAAGATGAAAAAGAAGAGTTAGAGCGGTTTACCCCCGTAGCAAACACAGGTATTATATTTGATAGTAACACACGGCACCGTGCAACACCGCCAACAAAAAATAAAGCTAGGCGAGTTATAAATATAATTACTAAAGTTCTTTAGGATCGAACCCGTAAACGGAGGCTATATGTCTGATGATGGATTTGAAACGTTTGTTCTCATGGTCATGGTATTCTTGTTCTTTTACTTTATAACAGTATAGATGTGCCATTTCATGTAAGAGTGTTTTACAGATTGTATCAAAGTGAGAATTACGTGCACTACTAATATAGATTGTATTTTCGTCGGGAGCAAACTCTCCTAGTATATCTTTGCGACGAGTCACTTTAAGTTGTATCTGATGAGCATGAGGCATATCAAGTTTATCAAATGGCTCCATGCGACAGAGAGTCTTGTAAAGAAGTTTAAGGTTTTCGTTAGTGAGTAAGCTCATTACTCAGACGGTGTATCTACTGGAGTAACCTTCAACGCAAAATCTTGTTCAAAAATGTAATCGTTCTCTGCAAGTTTATATTCGATCATTTGACGAGCAGGACCTGCTTCATCGTGGTATGTATCTAACACCGCTTCTTCGTTTTCTGCTTCAACTTCAACAACAGTATTTTTAAAATAATTTCTTCTTACGTGTAATTTATATTTTGGCATTTTTCCACAAAGCTCCTATAGTAATTAAGTTAATGGGTCCAAAGTTTATATCTTTCCATTCTATTTGCATTTGGGATACTTCGGAATAAATTTCTCCGGAAGTTGAACATAGTCTTGATGTAAGCATGCGGTTGACCATGTTTTATACTCTCCTTGTATACATTCTTGAAAATACTGTGTGGCATATGCACACGACTCGAAGTTGCCGATATATTCTCGGTTATCATCTACATATAAAATTAAAAGCCATTCTAACATGCTAGTACCTCTAGCAAAAATCTAGTTTATTATTATACTCTTTTTTTAAAATTATATGTTACAATTCAATTTAACAGCTGCAAATTAATCATAAGGTGTAAACAGCGACACATGTCAGACAAAGAAATTCAAACTATTGAACTTGATGAGGATATTGATAATCCTGAAATAATTGTCCCACACATTGAAAAGGACATACCATTACCTAAGTCTCAAAAAGAAGCGCTTCCTGAAATGACAACGGAAGAAGAAATTAATGTTCGCGCTAATACAGTTAACGCAATTAGTGAAATTAATAACAAAGAATTAAAACCAAACGAAAAACACAAAGTACAGGCAGAAAGATTAGCCGAGCAGATAATAAAAAATCCTGAGAAGAAACCTGAGTTTACTAAATATGAAAATGAAACCTTAGCCTACCTTGCCGGGATCGTTGCTCAATCAAGTGAAAAGATTGTTAAAGAGTATACTGAGTTTAAACATTACATTGTAAATCGTGCTGTACAAGAAGCTGAAATGGCAAAGACAGCAAGAGATCGACTCTCAGCCTTACGCATGCTAGGAGAGGTGGACGGAGTTGATGCGTTTAAGAAGAAAACAGAGATTACTCACGTGACTAAAACGGGTAAAGAGTTAGAAGAAGAATTATTAAAAACAATTGAAGAGTTAAAAGGGAAAGTTATTGAAGGTGAAGTGTTAAAAGAGGACGAGAATAATGATTAGTCCTAAAGACTTAGAGTTAATCCAAAAAGCTTTACCTCAAATGTCTGAAACAGAAAGACAAAAACATTTAAGTTTATTATTAGAATATAAGAAAGAGATTATTAAAGAGAAAGGGAAAGCAACATTTTTAGATTTTATTAAACATGTCTACCCTGATTATAAAGTAGGAGCACACCATGCTAGGTTGGCTAAATTATTTGAAGATATCGCTAACGGAAAGAAAAAACGCATTATTGTTAATATTGCTCCTCGACATGGAAAGAGCGAACTCATTTCGTACCTCGCCCCCGCGTGGTTTTTGGGTAACCACCCGCATAAGAAGATTATCATGGCATCGCATACAGCTGACCTTGCAGTTAATTTCGGTCGTCGAGTGCGTAACCTTGTGGGTAGTGACGCATATAAAGATGTGTTCCCGAATGTTGAGCTCCAAGCAGATTCGAAATCGGCTTCTCGTTGGGGTACTAACTATAATGGTGAGTATTTTGCCATTGGTGTTGGCGGCGCTCTCGCTGGACGCGGGGCTGACCTCTTTATCATCGATGACCCGCACTCAGAGCAAGATGCTAAACTCGGAAAGGCAGATGTATTCCTCCCCGCTTGGGAATGGTTTCAATCAGGTCCCTTACAACGGCTTATGCCAGGAGGAGCCATTATCGTCGTTATGACGCGATGGTCTAAGCTAGACCTCACAGGACAGATTGTTAATCAGATGATTAAGAATGATGAGGTTGATGATTGGGAAGTGGTAGAGTTTCCTGCGATATTGGAAGATAAAAGTGGTGAAGAAGTGCCATTATGGCCAGAATTCTGGAGTTTAGAAGAATTAAGGTCTAGACGAGCGGCGTTAGACATTCGATATTGGAACGCTCAGTATTTACAGAATCCTGTATCTGAAGAAGGCGCTTTAATTAAAAGAGAGTGGTGGAATATGTGGGAAGAAGAGAATCCTCCTCCGTGTGAGTTTACAATTATGACACTCGATGCTGCACAAGAAGCAAATAATCGATCAGACTATAATGCTTTGACAACGTGGGGCGTATTTTTTAACGAAGAGACTAATAATTATAATATAATACTTTTAAATGCTATAAAGAAACGGTTAGAGTTTCCTGAACTAAAAGCTCTTTGTATAGAGGAGTATCGTGATTGGGAACCTGATGCGTTTGTAGTTGAGAAAAAATCTAATGGCGCTGCGCTATATCAAGAGTTCAGACGGATGGGTATCCCTGTCGGAGAGTTTACTCCAGGTAAAGGGCAAGATAAAATTAGTCGAGTTAATGCAGTTTCTGATTTATTTAATTCAGGCGTAGTATGGGCACCTGATAGAAGATGGGCTCACGATGTAATTGAAGAGTGTAATGATTTTCCAAGTGGAGCAAACGATGACTTAGTCGATGCAACGACTTTAGCATTAATGCGGTTTAGGCAAGGTGGGTTTATTAGATTACCTAGTGATGAGGAAGATGATATACCCGGATTTAGAAGTCATAGCCAAAAAAGACTGTATGCTCTATAATATAGCAAATAAATTATGGAAGATTGTGTGGTGGGTAAGAACACTTACACTTATTATATTATATCTTTTTATAATACAAATTAAAAAAATACTAGGAATTTACAATGGCAGCGAATGATATAGATAAAGGATTATCACAGGCACCTCTAGGTTTATCTGACGAAGATATAAAAGACATGATTGGTGAACCCGATCTTGAGATTGAAATAGAAGACCCAGAAGAAGTTACAATTAGAGCAGGCGGACTTGAGATTGAGATTGATCCTGATGCAATGGACGATGGCTTTAATGACAACCTTGCCGAAGAAATAGATGATGACCTACTTCAAAATTTAGCTTCAGACTTAATCGAAGAATATGAAGGTGATTTATCAGCTCGACGTGATTGGTTAGATACTTATGTCGATGGTTTAGAATTATTAGGTCTTAAGATAGAAGATAGAAGTGAACCATGGGAAGGCGCATGTAATGTCTTTCACCCAATTCTTACAGAGACCCTAGTTAAATTCCAAGCAGAAACAATGACTGAAACTTTTCCTGCAGCAGGACCAGTTAAGACTCAGATTATTGGTGCAATGACTCAAGAAAAAGATGATGCTGCTAAACGAGTTCAAGAAGATATGAACTATCAACTAACTCAGAAAATGACTGAGTACAGACCTGAACATGAAAGAATGTTATGGGGTTTAGGTTTAGCAGGTAATGCATTTAAAAAAGTTTATTTTGATCCTTCGTTAGACCGTCAGGTTTCTATGTATATCCCTGCTGAAGATTTAGTTGTTCCTTATGGAGCATCATCTTTAGAAACAGCAGAGCGTGTAACTCATGTTATGCGTAAAACAAAAAATGAATTAAGAAAGTTACAAGTAGCAGGATTCTATCGAGATGAAGATTTAGGTGAACCTTCTCATGACTTAGAAGAAGTTGAGAAGAAGATTGCAGAGAAGATGGGATTCAACGCAACAACAGATAATAGATTTAAAGTTTTAGAAATGCATGTTGACCTTGATCTAGAAGGTTATGAAGATGAAGAAGATGGCAAACCAACAGGTATTGCTTTACCTTATGTTGTAACTATTGAACGCTCAACTCAAACTATCTTAGCAATAAGACGTAATTGGGATCCTGAAGATGATACTAAACAGAAACGTCAACACTTCGTTCATTATGGATATGTACCAGGTTTTGGTTTTTATCATTTTGGTTTAATCCATTTAATTGGAGCCTTTGCTAAATCAGGCACGATGTTATTACGTCAGCTTGTAGATGCAGGAACATTATCTAATCTACCTGGTGGTTTTAAATCTCGTGGTCTTAGAATTAAAGGAGACGAAACTCCTATTGCTCCAGCTGAGTTTCGTGATGTAGATGTACCAAGTGGTACAATCCGTGACAATATTATGGCGCTACCTTACAAAGAGCCTAGCCAAGTTTTAAATCTGTTGATGAACCAAATTATCGATGAAGGAAGGAGATTTGCTTCAGCAGCGGATTTAAAAGTATCTGATATGTCTGCTAATGCCCCAGTTGGAACTACACTAGCAATATTAGAAAGAACTTTAAAAGTAATGAGTGCAGTTCAAGCACGTATTCATTATGCAATGAGACAAGAGTTTAAACTCTTAAAAGGAATTATTAGAGACTATACTTCGCCCGACTATTCTTATACACCTGTTGATGGCGATGCAGCTGTGAAAAAAGAAGATTATGATATGGTTGAAGTTATACCTGTATCTGATCCTAATGCTGCAACAATGTCACAGAAGGTTGTTCAGTATCAAGCAGTAATGCAATTAGCACAACAAAACCCTGATTTATATGACATGGTAGCTCTTAATAGACAGATGTTAGAAGTATTAGGTGTTAAAAATATAGATACATTACTTCCAGATAAAAATAATATAGCCCCTGCAGATCCTGTTACAGAGAATATGAATATATTAAATCAAAAACCTGTACAGGCATTTATATACCAAGATCATGAGGCGCATTTAATAACTCATATGTCATTTAGAGATGATCCTAAAATAAGACAAATGGTAGGACAAAATCCTCAAGCAGGAGCTATGCTTGCAGCTATGGAAGCACACATCGCAGAACATTTAGCTTTTGAATATAAGAAACAAGTAGAAGAACAACTTGGAGTTCCATTACCTAATGTGAATGAAGAGAACCCAATACCTGAAGAATATGAAGTAGAGATTTCTCGACTCGCTTCTGAAGCAGCTAAAAAACTTCTACAGAAAGATATAGCAGAAGCTCAACAACAACAAGCTGAACAACAAGCTCAAGATCCAATGCTTGCAATGCAACAAAAAGAACTTCAACTTAAAGAAATGGAGATCCAAGCTAGAAATCAAAAAACGTTGGCAGACATTGAGATTGATAGAGCTAAAGTTGAATTAGAAAAAATGAAGATTGAATCTACCGAACGAGTAGCAGGAGCTAAATTAGGAGCTGAAGTTACCGCAGGCAAAGACAAACTTAATGCAGAAGAACTACGTCAAGGAGTTAAACTTGGTATGGATGCATTAATGCAAGAGAAAAAGTTAGAAACTGAAATAACTAAACAGGTTATCAACAAGCAAAGAAAGGACTAATCCATGTTAGATGGAACGTTAAAAGTTCTAGCTGAAAAGTTAGAAGAAGAACGCAATATTATTTTAGAGTCATTAGGTGATGGGCATGCGCAAGATTTTGCTCAATACCAAAACAGTGCAGGCATTATACGAGGTCTCATGATTGCACAAAGACATATAGCAGACCTTGCAAAAAATATGGAGATGGACGATGAGTGAAATCATTACGCCAAATAAAGCTATTGTAGACCCTAAAGGAAATACAGTAGTGAACGAAGAACCTAAGCAAGAACAAAAACCCACCCAATTACCAAAAGTCAAAGGATACCGTATTTTATGTGCTGTACCTGAGGTTGCTGATAAATATGAAAGTGGTTTAATTAAAGCTGATAAAACAAGACACATTGAAGAACATTCAACCGTGGTTTTATTTGTTATTAAAGTAGGAGATATGGCTTATCAAGATAAAGACCGTTTTCCTACAGGACCCTGGTGTAAAGAAGGCGACTTTGTAATCACCAGAGCATATTCGGGCACTCGTATCAAAATACATGGTAAAGAGTTCCGCATTATTAACGACGATACCGTAGAAGCAGTGGTCGATGACCCACGTGGATACGAACGCGCATAAGGAGAAACAGTATGGCTAGTATTATAAATGAGATACCTGAAGAATTAAAAGATGAAGAGATGACGGAAGTTGAATTAGATTCTAAAGAGGACAAAGAGGACTACGAAGAAGCAGTAAAGGCGAAGAAAGAAGAATCTAAGCCTAAACAAGAAGAGCTCTTTGAAATCGAAGAGGAAGATGACACTCCTCCAGAAGATAGAAATCGTGACCCACTACCGAAAGAAGTTGTTGAAGAACTAGAAAATGACAACTTAGATGATTATTCATCACGTGTAAAAGAACGCATGGCTCAACTTAAAAAAGTTTACCATGATGAAAGACGTGAAAAAGAAAGAGCTGCACGAGAAAAAGAAGAGGCGATTCGTTATGCTCAACAAATCATCGAAGAAAATAAAAAACTTAAAAACACGCTAAGTTCAGGTGAAGAAAGTTATATTAATACTCTTAAAGAAAAATATGAAACAGATGTAGCTGTTGCTAAAAGAGATTATAGAGAAGCTTATGATGCAGGAGATTCTGAAAAGATTATTGAAGCTCAAACTAAGTTAAATGAAGCTCAGTTTAAATTGCAAAATACACTAGGTATGAGGCCTCAATATCAAAGCCAAGCTTTACAAACCCCTGAAAATAGTGTACAAATACAACAACAGCAACAAGTACAACAAAACACCCCTAAACCTGATAGTCGAGCTTTAGCTTGGCAAGATAAAAACCAATGGTTTGGGCAAGATGAAGAGATGACGAGCCTCGCACTAGGGCTACATGAAAAATTAGTTAGATCGGGCATAAACCCATCTACTGATGAGTATTACCGTCGTATTGATGATACGATGCAGAAAAGATTCCCAGAATACTTTGGGGACACTGATTCGTTGGAAGAGGATAAACCCGCCCAACGCAAACCATCGACTGTAGTTGCTCCGGCTACGCGTAGTACCGCGCCTAAAAAAGTACGATTGACTAAAACACAATTAGCTTTGGCTAAGAAGTTTAAGTTAACCCCGGAACAATATGCAAGAGAACTTTTAAAAACGGAGAACGCAAATGGATAACAGAAAAAGTAGAGAAGTAGTAACTCGTGAAGAAACAGATATGAGAACAAAGCAATGGGCACCCCCATCTTTGCTCCCAGAGTTTAATAAACAAGCAGGATGGGCATATCGATGGATACGAGTCACGCTCGCTAACGAACCTGATGCCAGGAACGCTTCTTCGAAAATGCGTGAAGGCTGGGAACCTGTGAAACATTCAGAACACCCAGAAATAAAATTAACGTCAAACCCTAACAGCCAATATAAAGATGCTGTTGAAGTAGGTGGTTTGATACTTTGTAAAATGCCACAAGAAATGGTAGATCAAAGAAATGCATACTATAAACAAAAAACAGAAGGTCAAGCTCAAGCAGTTGATAATAGCTTCTTGAAAGAAAATGACCCACGTATGCCACTATTCTCTGATAAAAAATCTACTAAGTCTTTTGGTAAAGGTTAAAATCTTTAAGGAGATATTATTATGGCAACAACAGCCGCACCTTACGGTCTAAAAGCCGTTAATTTGGTAGGGGGTCAGCCTTATGCTGGTTCTACTCGCCAAATCAAAATTGCGTCTGCTTATGCTTCTAACATATACAACGGTTCAGTAGTTTCTATCGTAGCTGCTGGTACAGTTGAAATCGTTGACGAAGTTGGTACAAATGCTTCTGCATTTCCAGCTGGTACAGTCGGCGTATTTGTTGGATGTTCATATACAGACCCAAATACTAAACAAAAATTATTCTCACAATATTGGCCAGCTTCTACAGCTGCTTCTGATGCTGTGGCTTATGTTATTGATGATCCAGATGTAGTATTTCAAATCCAAGCGGACGAAGCAGTTGCTCAAGCAGCTCTTGGTTCAAACCTTGGCGTAGTGAATCCTACAGCAGGTTCTACTGTAACAGGTAACTCAACAATGGCAGCAGACCCAACAACACTTGACGTGACTAACACTATCGCGTTTAAAATTGTTGATTTTGTTGATAGCACAACTTCATCTGTTGGTGATGCTAAAACAGACTTATTGGTTAAATTTAACCCATTGTCTCATGCATACACTAACGGTACTGGTATTTAAGGAGAATAAACCATGGCAATTTCAAGAGCTCAGTTATTAAAAGAGTTGCTTCCTGGCCTAAATGCTTTATTCGGAAATGAATATCAGCGTTATGGTGAAGAGCACAAAGAAATCTACGAAACAGAATCATCAGAAAGAAGTTTCGAAGAAGAAACAAAACTATCAGGCTTCGCAGCTGCACCTAATAAAGCAGAAGGTTCAGCAATCGCTTACGATAATGCACAAGAAGCTTGGACAGCAAGATACAACCACGAAACCATCGCTTTAGGTTTCTCTCTAACAGAAGAAGCAGTTGAAGATAACCTCTACGACACTTTATCTGCTAGATACACTAAAGCATTAGCTCGTGCTATGTCTTACACAAAACAAGTTAAAGCTGCTAACGTTTTAAACAACGGCTTTGATGGT
>Ga0222719_10004945_pt1 | contig 11602 bp, 10 predicted proteins | sample C33_34DmetaG_FD_165039 | JGI IMG/M metagenome (GOLD analysis project Ga0222719, IMG submission 165039) | Estuarine water microbial communities from San Francisco Bay, California, United States - C33_34D | ecosystem: Environmental > Aquatic > Marine > Unclassified | place: USA: California...
AAGGTTCGTGAGCAGCAAATAGCTGATATGCTTCAAGATAAAAAGATTGAAGTTAAAAGTGAAAGAGGTATGTGGCAAAGAACAGGAAACATTGCTATCGAATATGAAAGCTATGGGAAACCCAGTGGTATAGCTAGTACTGAATCAGACTATTGGTTTCATAATTTGTGTATTGATGATGGAACATTTTGCACTTTAGTATTTAAGACAGACAGTCTAAAGAAAATAATTGACAACTTGGATTACAAGAGGTCAGTTTCAGGTGGAGACCATAACGCATCAAAAATGTATTTAGTCAACTTGCAAAAGTTATTTTCTTCAGATGTTATAAAAGCATTTAAGGATAACAAAGATGTGGAAAATTGAAGAGGAAGCGAGAAAGTATATGAAAGAAAAACTAATAGTCACCCAAGTTATAACACCTGAGTTATATGAACGATTAGCAAAAACTACAGCTATATATCCTAAAGAAAAAGCATTAGAGTACTTAGCACTAGGATTGACAAGCGAAGCGGGAGAAGTTGCAGGTAAGATAAAGAAAATTATCAGAGATGGAAAGGGTAATAAAGAAGCTATTGCCTATGAGATAGGTGATGTTCTTTGGTATTGTGCTGTACTAGCAAGCGAACTAGGTGTTGAGTTAAATGATATAATGAAGAATAACTTACAGAAGTTACAAGAAAGAAAAGAGAAGGGTACACTTCAAGGTTCAGGTGACAGACGTTAGTTACTCTGAAGTAGGGTCACGTTCTTTTAATTCATCCATAAAGTCTAATTCTTTAAATTCAAACTCGCTTAAGTCAGTTTTACTTAAAGTTTGTGCTATTTTAAATAGCTCAGTATAGTTATAATCTTGTAGTGATGTCACTTCACCACCACGATTTTGACTATATACTTGTTTAGCCATACCTCTATATACTTTAGGCAACCTCATAAATCTAACCTTATCATAAGGATTTGATTGAACACCGTATGCGTCTTCAACTACTGTTCTTTTTGCCATATCCGTTACAAATGCTCTTACTTTTTTTATTTCTTGTAGCAAAGCATCTTTTTTTAATTCTTTAGGTATATTCTTCCAAGTTTCACTTTTTAAATATGGACCAACTATATCAGTCATAATTTCGCCCATATAAAAACCTAACAAGGAATCAGCTGCGGGAACACCAGTTCGTCTTAATACTTCAGCTTTAGTTATACGAAGTTTATCTAGTTCTTTTTCTATATCTGTTTTCTTACCTTGATATAATCTACCATATATTTGCCTTGATATTGGTGTAACTCTTCTTAACAGACCTTCTCTAGTAGGTGATTCATAAGCTTTAGGTATATTATATTCAGTACCAAACTGCTCATGCAACATTTTTTCTATAGCAAAGTTTCCCGGAATCCTAGCTAATGTTTTATGTAATAATAAAGCACCTAACGAATCAATTTGGTTTTCTCTTATAATTCTTTCGTCATCAGGAGCAAAAAAAGTATTGTATGTATCTTGAAATGGTGTAAAAGGCATGGTGTAAGTGGATGCTATATTAGCAGTAAATTCAGTTAGCATTCTTCCTACAGAATCTAATGCCTCTTGATTGTCTCCTGCACTAACGTCTGTGGCGATAGTACCTACATCATCCACAAACTTATCCATAGCATACATACCAAAACCAGCTTTACCCACTTGCATACCTGTTACTGCAGCTATAGCTTCTCTTGCAGTTTTTTTATCTGTTAAATCTTCTCCATTGACATATCTTCTAAATATTTCACCAAAATAAAGATATGGTGCAGCAGGAAAGAATGGTCTTAGGTCATATGTTTGACCATCTTCTGTTTTTCCTTCATACCATTTTTCACCGCCCATGCTTTCTCTATATGCATAACCTCCTATTATTAAACCTAAACCTGTAATACCCTTTGCTGTATTATGATAAGAACGTATACCAAAATCATCTACACCTTCTTTACCACCATATGTTCTTGCTAACTCATATCTAACTTTTTTGTCCAATAAAAAAGCAGGTGAATATTCGTAAGTAAAACGCATTGCATTTGCTAAAAATCTAGGGAAGGGTACAAGTGAAGTTGTCAAAAAGGGTAATCTGTTAGCACCCTTTATTAAAAGTTGACCTAGATGACTTTTAGGGGATGCCTGATATGTAAAATACATAGCTTCTTCAATAGCTCTATCTAATGCTTTTTTGCCTTCCTTTGTTCCAAAAACATCTTGAAATCTTCCATCTCTCATTATGTCAACTAATTCAAATTGACTATCTTCGACATCTATGCCTTTAGAACGATTTAGTCTTTTCATTTTTAACAGTTCTTTTTGTATAGAACCCATGAAAGCAGCACGTTTAAACATATTGTCAGATAGTGTATTTAGCACATTTAGATTTCTTCCTAAACCTGTAGCAAAGTTTCTCACTTTACTTGGTGGTGGTTTACCTTTAACTAATTTACCACTAACATCTTCTAAATCAGCCAATTGTCGATATAACTTTTCTGCTTGTTTTTGAAATCCCATAGCAAATATTTCTTCTACTGCTATAGATTTATCTTTATTTATTAATCCATAAGCTACAGCAAAAGTATTATCTCTCCAATCTTTAAATGATATAGCACCCTTTGTTTCCCCTTTTAATTTTGAAACACCTGCTTGTATACCTAAGTCTAGACCAGTTGTTATAGTATCTATACCAACTCTTAAAACACCACCAACTGTGTTACGAACAGTAGTACCTACCTGTGATGTCATAGCAGCTAAACGCAATGCATCAGCACTTCTTAAAAACTCACTAGTTGTACTATACTCAAACTGTCTTAGTGCACCTTGAGCATCACCTTTTTGTGCAGCTTTTCTAGCTTTATCTAATGTATCAACTGCTTCGTCACTAAGTGAAAATAAATCAGAATTACCTATTCTATCTAAAGATTGCACAAAGCGATTATAAGCTTGTTTATTATGACTCTGCCTTGCCAATATTCTAGCAGCATTAGATACTTCAGCAACTTGTAGTGCACCTATATCATCTATAGATAAACTGTATTTTTTCATAACACTATCATAAGTATCAATGACAGCTTTATAAACTTCACTGTCTGGATTATCTAATGCATCTCTAGTAATTCTATCTATAGCGTCTGTTATTCTTTCTGTCTCTACAATTTTATCGCCTTTTATATTAGTAGATTCAAAAGTACGCAAACCTGTCTTGGAATTAGCAAGTATCTCAATTGCAGCTGCTCCAATTCTGTTTAACTTATCTGGTGGTATTACTACTTTTGCACCGTCAACATTTTCAGCTTTTGTTATGCCCTCAATTAAATCATCACCTTTCTCAACTCTCTCTTCATTAAGTTTCTTTAATCTTTCAATAACCTTTTGACCTTCTTCACCACTTTCATCTATAGTTTTAGATGCATTTGATTCAGCTTTAGCAACTCTTTCTTCATATTTTTTCTTTGATGTAGCTAATAAATCATCTGTCTGTGTCATCTTGCTTATTTTACTAGTGCCATATTTTTTAGCTATATATAAAGGCAAAGATGACACTATTGCTGTACCAGCTCCAGCTACTGCACCTGCTGTAACTGTCTGAACAAAGCTGTAATCATCTTGCTCCTCAACTTCTATCAAACTTTTTTGTTGAGCAACGTCTTGTAATACACCTGCTGTAGCTTCTGTAGCCACAATTGTTTTAATTGGATTAGCTGCTAGACCAGCAACTGCTTTACCTACACCTAATTTAGCCGCTTGTTGTGCTGCTACACCAGCTAACTTACCACCTCCCGGAAGTATCAAGCCAAGTGCTGTTGATGGTGCTGTCGCAATACCACCTACATAATCAAATATTGTTTGAATAACACCCCCACCGAAGTTTTCTATTGCTTCACTTGCTCTATACAAAGACTTGTAATCATTAATTTGCTGACGTTTTCCATCGGCTGCTAATGCACTTGTATAGTTCCAATCTCTACCAGCTGTTAGCTCATTCACTTTAAATTGTCTAAAATGTTCTAAGGTTTCGTCAATAGCATCTTCTTCAGTTATCGTATCATAACCTAATCTATCTTTTGCGAAACGCACAGCGGCAGCTTTCAACTCAGGTGTCTGTTGAAACTGTTCGTATGTAAATCCTTCTTTGGGGGGAGTGAATGCAGGAGTTGCGACTTCGGTGTTTACTTGAGGTTCTTGGATTTCTTCATCACCAAATTCATTAATAGTTGATTCGACAACCTGTTCTATTTCTTCATCACCAAATTCATTTAGATTAGATGTGTTTTCTTGTATGGCTTCATCACCAAATTGAATTTCTTCTTCATTTAACTCTTCATCACCAAATTCATTCTTTAACATGATTAATTCCTATTTTTTTCTGTATAACTTTCCATTTTTTCTATACTGTGTTCCTCTAGGTAATTTATCATATTCTTCTTTACTTGTTATTTCTGGTATATTTTTTTGTTTAGGTTTTTCTTTATCACCCCCACTCGTTTCACTTTTAGTTTCATTGTCATCCATTTGTGCTCTTTTTAACAAAAGTTCTAGTGTTGCTATACCTTTTTCATCTCTTTTATCTTCAGGTAAAGAGTTTTGGAATTTTAATCTTTTATTTATTTCTTCAATAAGAGCTTGTTTTGTTTTACCTGCTATCGTTGTATATGTTCTATCTCCTGTTGTTGGGTTAATTGTAACCTTTATATTATCACCCAAACCCTTGTATATATCTGTTTTAAGGTCTTCTATTTCATCCTCTTTTACATAATCAGGTCTACTTTCTTTAGCCTTTTTAACCAAAGCCATTGTTTGTAGTCTTTGCTGTGTACTCAATCCACCTTCTCTCTCAAGAGCATATCCTGTCTCTCCTAAGTCTTTGGCTTCTGCACCTAGACCAGCACCTTCCATAGTTTTTCCTGCAAGTATTTTCTTTTTAGCTTCTTCTAAAGTAAGTGTCTTGCCAAATATTCCCATTTTACTTTCTTCAACAAGTCTAGCAGCTCTTGCATTTAAGTTAAATGCAGGTCTATCTGACATTTTTATAGCTTGATTCTGTAGATACTGCTCTAAAGTTATACCTTGAGCTTTGGCTCTTTGCGAAGCTTTTTGTATGTCTAACTCATCACCAGCAATTGTGGCTTCATCTTCAGCTTGTTCAGCGGCTACATCAGATAACATTGCTGTACCAGTACCTGTTATTCTTCCTTTTATATAATCTGCCATTGTTTTAAACTTACCATCATTTATACCTTCTATGGTTGCTTGTTGGTATTTAGCAAAATCTTCTTCTATGCCTTTAATGACATTTACATTACCATAAGTTTTCATAACGGTTCTAATTTTACCTACGTCTTTAATGCCTAAACCTCTTATGGAATCCACTTCTTGACGTAGAAGTCTTTTATTTTTAGTCATTTCATCTTCATATGCTTCTTGTTTTTCAGCAAACTCTTCAGCTTGTGCTTTAGCTTCAGCGGCTACAGAAGCATCTTTTGCTTGAGCAACTGCACCAAGCTCTTCTACACCAGCAGAAAAAAAACTACCCCAGTTAAATCCCATCTTGCATATCCTCTTTATTAGATTTCTTTGACATTAAACCTTTACTCGTTTTCTTTATTTCTCGTGCAGACTGTTCTATGTCTTCCTCGATAGGTTTTTTGTTTTCTTCTTCCATTTCTTTTAAAACCTCATCAACTAATCGACTACTAACCTTTTTAGGTTCTCTTCCTTTTCTTATATCAGTGTCTGACAATTTATAATCTATTTTTGCAACTTCAGATGCTTGCTTTAAATATTCTACAATTACAGGAGATGCTAATATACCTACATCTATCGTATGCTCACCTTCCATAACAGCAGTTTCAATTACCGCTTCAACTATAGTAGTGATAGATGTACCATAACGAATAGCATCCAATAAAGGTGTTATAATTTCATCATTTTGCAATCGTCTTAAATAATTATTTATTACAGTATCCAAATTAGTTTCTTTAGGTGGATTTTCCCAAGGTCTATTGCCTTGCTCCGTTGTCAAAGAAGCTCCGGGAACAGGTCCTGCAAATTCGGCGTTAGGATTTAGCGTTGGTATTTCTTCCATTTTTTACCTCTTCAAAAGCTTTTTTAATTCGTAATACATAAGCAACAACTAATTTTTGCTGTTCCTTGCTTATATCATCTTTATTATCTATTTTGTTTTCATACTTAAACATTTCTTGACTTCGAGTTAGCAACCCTTTTTTCTTTGAAGGCTTACTAATTTTTTTAACATCTTTTGGCACACCTTCCTTTTCAGCTTTTTCCAACATATCTGACATACTTGATATTGTAAAGTATGCTTTTGAAACACTATTATTAATCATATTAAAATCCTATATTAACCAAATAACCACTTTAATCCACTGGATATTATACTGCTACCAATATCCGATGTTGCAACTCCAACAATACCTTTTGCCAATGATGCGGCTTCTGCTGAATCTGCAGCCAAGGCAGCTGCGGCAACAGTAGACTCATCTTGCATTTTACGTAATGTAATATCTTTAGCACGTTCTTCAGCATTGTCTGCACTCTTCCAAGCAAACTCCATATCATCTCTAAAACCTTGCCACAAGTTATTATATGCACCTGTTGATAATTCAATTAAGGCTCTAGCATTTAACTCGTTAGCTCTGTTGATTGCAGCAGTATCTGCTGTAGCGACTTGTCTTCTCCACTGTGCATTAGATTGGTCAATAACTAATCTATTTTGTGCATTAAACTGCTCTCTTTGATTCTTCATATTCGCATTGAACTGCTCTAGTGCATTTAATTCACCTGAATTATATCTTGACATCGCATTAGCTTGTTCAGCATTAAAGTTTGCTACTGTTGTTGCTAAATTAGCGAAGAATTGGTCTGTCTGATTTTGTGATGATGCGTTAAACTGTCTGCTTGCATTTGTTGCAGCTTGGTCATTAAACAGACTTTGTACAAGACTTTGAGCCTTAAACATGCCTGTCTGCTGACTATTATTTAGATTAGCCATATCCATTTGCATAAAAGCTTGTGCATTTTGTACAGCAGCTTGTTGTCTATTACTTAAATTAGACATATCTAAGTTAGCTAATGCAGATGCTTCAGCCATAACCATAGCTTGTCTATTAGATAGATTTGCTAAACCCATAGTATTTGCAGCACGAGAGTTCTCTAATGCTATTTGCTGTTCAGCCGTGAAGTTCATGTTAGCTATGTCACTAATCTTAGCAGCGTTCTGAACTCTTGTTTGAAACTCTTGGTCAAACTCTTGACCTATAAAAGCAGCACGTTGCTGTGCAGCAAGCATTGCTCTTTGTTGTCTGTTAGATAAATTAGCTTGTTCAAATGAAGCTCTTGTTTGTGCATCTGCTTGAGCTATAGGTAAAGCTGATTCTAACGCACCTTGAATCATAGCTTGTGCAGCTATAGATGAAGTTCCAAGTCCTCTAGCAGCCATTTGAGCTTGTACACCTCTTAATGCTCCAGCCGCCCATGCAGGTGGATTAGTAGCATCAAAGTTAGCAGTTAAGTTAGCTAATTGTCCTTGTACAGTTGCTTGTGCAGATGGTGTCGCTGTCGCAGCTTCTATTTGTTCAGCATAAGTAGATGCCTTTTCAGCATTAGCCACACCACCACTTATTAATTCACCTGCCTGTATCTCTCTCTGTACAGGGTTTTGCATAAGTGTAGCAGTGCCTTGAGCAGCTTGTAAGTCTGATACTTTACTCTTTGTCTGCTGTTGTGCATCCATTTGTGCCTGTTGACTAACTGAACCTTGAGCAGATTGAATTGGTTGTAAAGCTTGTGTTACATTTAAGTTAGAAAGAGATGCATCCATTGTAGATGCTGGGGTTGCTGTTGGTGCAGTAGATGTTGTTGTCGTTCCTAGTGCAGCACTTCCTACTGTAGGTGCTTGTGGTCTTAATTGACCAGTTGCAGGGCCAACCATTTGGTCTTGAGTTATGGGTGTACCTGCTGCTACTGTAGCACCACCTTGAGGTAAGGTAGGATTCAAAGCTTGCTGGACACTAAAATCTTCTATGTTTGTGTCTGTTGCCATTGTTGTTCCTGTTGGTTGTGATGTATTTATAGGTTGACCTGCTCTAAGATAATTGTTTATCATGTCACTAGATGCTTCAGGATTACGAATCATTTCAAATTTATTTAGCCTTGCCCAATCTTCATAACTACCTTCTCCCGGTAGTACTACTGAACCTAGAAAACCACTTGCACGGCTTTGTTTAGCTTGTTCTTTTAACCGCTCCCATTCGTTTCTCATATCTTCTTCAGACCTTGGCTTGGAAGTATCAGGTATAAATAAAGAGGTCATTTTACCTGCATCATTTATTGCACCAATATTAGGATTAAAGTTTTGCAAATCCCGTTGTCTCTGCCTATCCCTTTCCATCTCATCTTGAAATTCTTGTTCCCAATTAGGGTTAGCTTCTTTGTACTCTCTTTCACGTTTGTCTATTTCTGCATTTCTTTCTTCAAGAGACTTATTAGGGTCTCCGAAGAAATCATATCCTTCCATCCAAGGTGCTAGACGTTGAGATTCAGATGCTATGGGAGAAGGAAAACCTTCAGACCTTCTATCACCTATATTAGAGGGTCTAATAATATCGTCTGAACCAATAAAACCTAAATTAGGGTTTCTAAATTTATTAGCTTTATTTATTATATCATCTTGTCCTGTGCGTTTTAAATATGCTTCATATGCTTTTTCTCTAGTGCCTCCGGGTTCTTGTGAACCCTGTGGACCAAAGTATTTACTGAATCCTGAAGCAGGCATACGTACCCTACTTCTATTATCTACATAGTACTTATATTCTGGAGAATCATAAAAATTTGCATCTATAGGAGACAAACCTTGTTTAATTAGATTCTCATTAAGCTTTGATACATTTTCTTTATCTCTTTTTATTTGTGCGGCATTGTCTTGTTCTCTAAGACGCAAACCCGCACTCATACCAGCTGGTGAGTTTGCTCTTTCAGCATCATATCGATTCTTTGCTTCTAATTGTTTTGCTACATATTGCTCTTTACTTTGTTTTAATACATCATCAAAACCACCGATTCTACGAGCACCACCTGTTTTAGGATTTCTGTAATAACCATCTGCTTGTAATACAAAACCTTGGTCAGTTAATTTTTTAATTTCATTGTTATAGTAAGCTCTTCTGTCATCATATGTTTTACTAGCATAATTTGCATAGTCTTCTTTTGTAGTATATATTTCTAATGGAGACCTGCTAGATTTAAAAGGTGCTTCAATAGTCTTACCATCTTGTGTGGTATATCCACTCATATAAGATTTAGGATATTGAATTTGAGGTTGTTGTGGGGGTATAAGACGTTGATTTTCAGATGCTCTAGGAAAACCCTGAACTCTTGTATTATTTGGGTCATTGACATTTACGCCATCAATAAACACTGGAGGCGAACCCCCACCAGTATAACCTCTATTACCTCCACCATAAACTAGTTTAGGTTCTTGTGCAGGAAATACATTCTTTGGAAAACCACCAGCAAATTGGTCAGCTTGCTCTTTGCTTAGACCTAAATTTTGAGTGATACTTTTTGTAGGAGTTTGTTTTGGTACACCCTTTTCAAATGTACCTTTTAACTGTGGATATTTTTTATACAACTCATTCATATCCATAGAAGATTCAAAACCTTCACCGAATTGCTGACCACCACCACCTGATATAGAATATTGATTAGTAGTAGGATTATACCCATATGACATCACAGCAGCACCAACAGGACCCATTAAGTTGTTTGTGTCTTTTTTGGGTTTAATAGGATTTACGTAGGTAGGAGCACCCATACCACCAACTTGCATCCTACGCACAGCACCACCCTGTGCCATTTGCATAGCACGTTGATTGTACATATTCATCATATTTTGTTTATCAGGATTTTGCTGTAAGTAGCTATCAAAGCCTTCCAAGCTACCTGTGTAGCCCATACTGTTAGCTATCTTTTGCAATCCTTGTGGCTTAAAGCCTTTAAACATTGCCATACTCTAATCCTTACTTCATCACTATTGCTACAACCAAAGCTACCACCCCAAGTGTACCTATCATAGACATAGCTTCTATTCGCCACATTCTTTTGTCTAAGGTACAGAGCTTGTCATTGACTGCTTGATATCGGACAGCACACTCTTTCTCATGTGCGTCTAGTTCCATTTGTACTTGGAGTTCAGGCTTCATTTGCATTTTCATTTATGTACCCTTACAATATTACTCTACTAATTGTTTTTTAATCTCAGCCATAACAACTTTATTTGTTTTTGTTTTTAAAAACCTATCGTATCTTTTGATTAGAGGTACGTCTTTCCACCATCCTGATACTGTGGCACAAGTGTTTGATAGCTTTCGTAAAGTTTCATTTGTATCAAATCTTTTTAATACTACTTTATCATCTGTTAAAAAATTAAAATAAGCAAGATGCTCATGCTCTTCTACTCTAAAATGTTTATCTTTACTTACACATAACATTTCTATATTAACAGGTCTGAACCATTTTGATATATTAAATCTTCCGGGAATAAGTTTGGCATATTTATCATATTTAGTTTCTGAAAAATAAGGTCCTGTTAACATTAATTCCAAATCATCTTCACAAAAAAATAGATAAGACAATCCATATGCTATAGTGTCTCCCCCTTCGTAGTGCATGAACATACTACCTTCTTTATGGTCAATCTGTCCATTCGTTACAGAAAACTCATTTGTCATAGGATTTTCAATGTAAAATGTATTTTTTCCTAGATTTACAAAAGAAGGACATCTTTTTAAATTTTTAATTCTGTCATCTTTTGAACCTGTAGTATCTTCAACAAATTTATTTAAAAGTCTTTGAGGTTCTATAAATAACATATTCCAATGATTTTCACCTTGAACTTGTGACAAACGTGGTGACCAATACACAGTTTTAGTTTTACTCATCCTTTAGTGCTTCATCTAGCATTGGGTTGTTATCCACACTTGATTCATTAATAGTTTTTCTTAATTCTTCTGTAAAACCTTTTTCTGCCATCATCAATTGATTTAATTGTAGTCTCAAATCTGCTGCTTTTATTTGGCAACTTCTTATTTGTTGAACAAAATAAAATTGCTGTTGGGTTAAATCTTCTTTGGTATATTCTTTATTTTCTATATTAATTATTACTTCTTTTTTTTGTTCTTGTTGTTCTATCATCTATTATCCTTCTAATGATGCTAATCTAGCTTCTAAAGCAGCTATTGTACTTTCTAATGTTGCCACTTTTGCTTCTGTTGAATTTTGTTTTCTTAACTCATACTCCTCTAATATTTTTGCATCTTCTGCTTGTTCTTTTGCTATCTTTGCTGCATAACTAGCTTTAATTTCATCAGTCCAATTTGCAGAAGCTAGTGCTTGTATCTGTGCATCTTCAGAAGACACATCTGCATCAGGTGTAATTATTCTTCTATTTTCTACACCATCTTCAACTTCTTTTAATTCTATGTAATGAAAAGGACCTACTGCTCTTATCTCTTCTATTGTCTTTGCCATTTTTAAAAATCTCCCTAACTATTTGCCCTATACATGACATTAAATGTTCCA
>Ga0222719_10004946_pt1 | contig 11598 bp, 19 predicted proteins | sample C33_34DmetaG_FD_165039 | JGI IMG/M metagenome (GOLD analysis project Ga0222719, IMG submission 165039) | Estuarine water microbial communities from San Francisco Bay, California, United States - C33_34D | ecosystem: Environmental > Aquatic > Marine > Unclassified | place: USA: California...
TTTTGATTCTTGTCCTTCAGTACGTTCTGTAATTTGTGAAATAGGAAGATCTACTGTTTTAAAACAATCAAGTAGCCAAGTTTTATATTCTTGTCGCTGTTTAGACCATTCATTATCTTCTAACGGTTTCTGTATACCGTTGACTGTACATGTACCTTTAGCAATATCGGCAGTAGTAAAGTCAAACAAACTTTCCATATCTTGATAGTGTGGATAAACTGCACTCATTATCCAATGTTGATTTTGTACTAGATACAATTCAACATCGTTGACTTTCTTTAAAAGACTCATTATTAACTCCTATACTATGTATTATATAACAAAAGTATTAGGAAGTCAAGTTCTTATTTGGTTTATTTTAGTGCGTTTTTTGTAGCTCTATCTGCCATATTATCTACTGTTTGATCTTCTGGCTTATCTGTTGGAGGAGCTTCGCCGCCTGCAAGTATAACACCGTCTTCGTCAAAGTTATTAACTAAGTTTTGTAGACGTTGATCGTTATTGTATGCAACAACAAAGCTCTCTCTATCGTAGTGTTCTTTTTCTGAGTTTGAAAGGTACTGGTTTAATTCGTCCCAACTAATTTTAGTTGCGCCTTGCTGTGCTTTTAGATGTAGTATTTGTGATAAACTATCTGAAACAGTTTCAGATAATGAGTTTAGTCTTTTTTTTTCGAATCTGCTAATAGCAAACCTAAACGTCTTGAAAGCTCAACGCTTTCTCGCTTACCTCGATCGTCTGGTTCATCTCCGCCTACTGATGCGTCTGCCGCCGCAAACTCATCATCGCCTTCAGGGGCTTCTGCTTCTGCATCTGCATCAACTGTTGGCTCCATGTCCGTGTCGTCTGCAGGTACTTCATCGCCCATTGTGCTAGGTGCACCTTCACCTGTCAAAATAGCTACGCCACTTGTAAGGGAATCTCGTGTGCTTTCCAATGATGTAAACAATGATCCTAGTGCTGGTTTAACTGTGCCAATAAATTCTTCTGATTTATCTATGCCCATCTCGTCTCGGATCTTATCGCCTAATTCTAACATGCTTTCTGTTTGCATTTCTGCTGTGTCTTCCATCCAGCCTGTGATTCTATCTACCATATCTTTTGATGCCATTACTAATGCTGATTGTTCTTCTGCGCCTTCGCGTACTACTGATTCTTTCTTAGCATCTTTTGCCGCACCGTCCATTGGCTCTGTTTTGTTGCCATCGTCGTCTAAGTCTAGGAAGTCTGGCTTCTTACCTTTGCCTGCTTTTTTACTTGCTGGCTTCTTGCCTTTGTTTTTCTTTTCCATATGCTTTTTTAAGCCTGCTGGCATTTCACCTTCTGCTACTTCACGCTCTGCGATTGCTGTGTTCAGAAGTTCAAGGAACAATTTATTCTTCTGATATGTTTCGCTAGTGTGAACTGCATCAAAACTTTCGTTAGTTTCAACTTGTGATAAAGTTGTTCTAAGTTTGTTACGAGCATCTAATAGTTGCTCTGTTGTAAACTTGTCTGTGTTGATTGTTTTACCATATTTTTTAGCCAGGTTCTCATTCAGTGATTTCACTGTAACGGGCTTTGAAAATTCTCTAATATGCATAGTATTGTTCCTTTGTCATTATGTATTTATTTATCAAAGATATAACTTTCTATCTGGGCAAGTGAGTGCCATGCTTTGTCTGTTGCTATGTCAAATCTAACTTCAGATGCTTCAATTCTTATTGTATCCTTACTAATCTCTATTGTTCTCTTTGCAAATAGTGCATCCATATAATGCTTACTAACCTTGTTATCTAATGCTATTATATTGTTAATATCATTGCTACTACCATGTTCTGCTACTGTTTTTCCTATAGCTAGAGCCGCAGTTTTAGTAAAAGTTGTAACTATGTGCTTATTATTACTTATGTCAAAAATACGATAACCGTTTTTGTGTTTGCGTATAACAACGTTCTTAATGCGTATACTATTGCCTTTTTCGTAAGGAATAGGTACTTGGGTAAGCCCATGTACTACAATTTCTTCTAATTCTTTAGTTAATTGTTTATCAAAACTCATTCGCAACGACCATTACAGTTCCATCTTGTATTAGTTTACTTACTAATGCTTTACGTATCAAGGCCTCGATTACGAATCGATCCCTTTCTGAATAACTGTCTAATGATCTAAGATCGTTACATCTTTTCAATACTGCCCGTTCTTCGTTTGTGCATTGAATGGTAAAATCTTGTATGAGTTCGTTTATTTTCATTTCATTACCATAGCCAATTGTTTCATTAATTCTGACCTGGTTTGATTATATGTCTTCTTTGTGTTTTGGAATTCTTTGTCTGTCACTTGCATTTGTGCTTTTATTTCTTTTTGTTTAGCTTGCTGAAGTTTCTTAGTTTCAGGAGAGTCTGATTGAATTCCTCCTGCACTTGCAGTTGTATTACCTTGTTGTGTTGTATTGGCATTGCCTTGCATTTTGTTAGCTACTGCCTGTGCACCTGATACAGCTAGATCTTTACCTACGTTAAGAGCACCTTTTCCTAATGCTTTAGCTCCTGCAACAGCACCTTTTCCTAATGCTTTAGCTCCTTGGTATGCAAGTTTGCCTCCTGTCTTAAGAGCGGCAGATCCTAATTTAAGTCCAACTCTGCCTGCGGCGCCAAGAGCAGGTAGAATTGCTTGAACAATCTCATCTAACTGTTCTTCTGTCAGATGCGGATATTTTTCCTTTAAAACTGTTCTAGCAACTTGTTCTTCGTTAATTTTTAGTTCGTCTAAACGCATTTTAATTACCTACTTGGCTTTTGTTTGCTGTATCAATGATATAATACGTTGTACCCCAGTACCACTATTCATAGCTTGAGCAAGTGCTTGAAGTATCGGAGCAACTTCTTTTCTTTCATTTGGTTTTAATACTTCACCGTTGGCCGCACGTTGAAGTGCTTGAGCGGCAATCGCTGGAGATTTTAAACCTGTTATACTTTTTAATCTGTTGGTGCCTTTTCTCAACTGTTGGTCTACATCTTTTTGTTGAGGCTGTTGTTGGCCGCCGCCGGCATCCATATCTTTTCTCATCTGTGCCATGCCTTTTTGGGCAGTTTTTACAGCGTCTGCACCTACAGCTTTTACATTCTTATAACCTTTTCCAATGTCTTTACCAACTTGAGTTGCAACGTTTTTGACTTTACCACCAGCTTGTGTTGCTAGTGTTTTTGTTTTGTTTGCAAGATTTTTAGCTATAGGAGCACCCTTTTGAATAACTTTCTTACCTGTGTTTACAGCCGCTTGTCCAGCTTTTGTGGTTAGATTTTTTAAAGTTTTTACAGCCCCACTAAAGTTAGGTGCTTCATTTAATGCATAATCAATTTGTGCATCGGTAGCTGTTGGAAACATTTCCTTCAGTTGCTTTTTGTGTATCTCTTCTTTGAGAGTTTTAACTTCTGTCAGTTTCATTTCATTCTCCTGCGTTTAGCTGTGCTTCTTCGAGTTGGTTTCATTCTTGTTTTATTTAACCTAGCAATACGTTTTGATTGAGCTCCCATTCTCTTTTGGAACTTAGTTTTAATTCCAATCATCGGAGATTTTCTAGCTCTAGTCTTTTTCATTGTTAGTTTTGATTTGATATTGATAGGAGCATTACATGTTGATTGTTTAGCAACGATACGTCCTTTACGTGTGCCACTTGTACATCTATACTTACGAACTACCTTGCCTTTGCTTCTGCCAAATGTAGTTGTTGCGGCTTCTGTAATGATATCTGCTATAATCATCTTGTTCTCTTATTCAATCTTGATAATGCTATTGAAGCTGGATTTGTACGTTTGGTACGTCTAGCCTTACGAGCCATTCTAGCACCTAGTCTAGCTCTTGTACGCTTCATTGATAATTTCTTTTTAATGTTTGGTGCGGCAAAACATTGTGCCATACTAGCTACAATGCGGCCTTGGCGTGTTCCGCTGGAACAGCGATACTTTCTTACTAATTTTTTACCTCGTCTACCCCATATTTGCTTTTCGCTTAGGTCAGAAGATACGATCTCTGTTATTAACATAACAGTATTTATATAATTTAATTATGAAAAGTTAATAAGAAGAACTACGATAGTACTCAGTAGTCCTGCAACGATAGTGCCAGTTGCACCAATAATCACTTTAGTTAGTGACTTGTTACCGTGTGTAATGTCTGCATGGATATGCTCAACTTTAGCTTCAATTTTATCTAAACGTGTTTCTAAATTTTGGTATCTTTGTTCACACATATCAACATGTGCTTCTAAGTTTTCACGTTCTAAGTTTGTGGCTTTAGTTTTTGCCATATTATATTCTCCATTTGTCCCTTGCTCAAAGGGTATTAGTAAACTCTAAGTTAGCCTAATTAATAAGTTGTTACTCTGCCTTGAATATAATGTTTTTAGCCTTTGGTGTTGTTCTGAACACATTATTATTTATCTGAATTGTTTCATTTAGTTCACCAATAACAGGAACTAAATTAAAATCTTCTTCAAGGGCTTCAATGGGTGGAAAGTATTGATACTCGTCTGTTGTACAGGTTACTTCCCAAACTCTATGCTTGCCTGTGTAGTCAGTGCCAAATCCTAACTTCTTAAACTCAGCGGCAGTATAGTCTGTAGCCACAGGTGCTTCACAGAATATATTAGTTCTAAGCATCATAGTTTGTACAAAAGTCATCCAGTTTGCCTGTTGGCCAATAGCAGTTCTATCTGTACTGTTGTTTCTGCGTTGCTTTGTTTCGCTGATGTCAATGAGTGAATATACTTTCATATAACTACTTATCGGTCATAAAAAAAGGCCCAGTATAAACTGAGCCTTTTTAGTATTACTTGTAAATTAGCTATTAAGCAAATTTTAAAGTTGTTTTGGCTGTTGCCGCTACTGTACCTGAAGTAAAGTCAATGCTATCAACTGTACCTAAGTTGATAATGTCTTCTACTAGTGCTTGTACAAATGTACCTGTTACAGTACCGTCTGCTGATACGTAACCTGTTGCATTACTAAAGTCGCCTTCAAGCATAAAGTCTTGCTTTGTGCCTGTATCATAAACAGCGCCTGCCATTAAGATATTTGCTCTTTGCATAATTGTGTTGTGTACTGCTTCCATTGCTTCTCTTGAACCATCTGCATCTACATCCCAGTCAACTGCGATCATTGTAACTTCTTTACCAATGTTTCTGATTTCACCAATGTAGTTTGCTACTACTGGATTTGTTTTAGTTTGTCCGGCCATTTTATTCTCCTATAATGTTCTCTAATGACACATCTTCGTTACTCTACGAAGTTGTTATAAGTATTTACCTATAAGTGAAAAAAAGGGCTACTTTCGGCTATTTTTAGCTCGATTTTCTAGAGCTCTTAGGGCATTTACAAACCCTGTGCCACCTTTTGCTATATTATCTAGTATAACGATAGCTGGAATGTATGCTTGTAGAACGTTTGCAGGTATACTTCTACCATCTTTAGCAAGTTGTAAAAACTTTTTTGTTAGCATTAAGTTTTTAGATCCTACTAATCTTAAATAGCCTGCCATGTCTGCACCAGTTACAGCAATGTCTGGAATGCTTACTGTTGGTTCTGGATCGTTAACTTTGTATACTTCAAGATCTCTTTCTACTGAAAGTTCTTCTAAGTACTGTATGATGTCACTGTTTCTTAACTTAGCACGAGCCGCAAGCAATAACCTTGTGACCAACTGTTTTTTAGTATTATTTGAGATAGAAGAAAAACTAAAAATATTTCTTCTAACAGCTTTATAATCACTGTTAGTAATTTTTAGTGCAGATTCAATATTAATAAAAGTCTGTTGATCATTTGTTGTTCCAATAGAACCTGTGCCTAGTTTAGTAACATATCTATTGAATGCCATTATAGGAAACTGCGTAGACAATCGCATCTTAGTTGCCGCGCCTGGATCTTTTAATTTGTTTAGTGCATCATTATCACCTACAATAAAATAAACAAAATTATATAAGTCAGTTGCTGACATTCTAAAATGTTTATAATTATCATGGTTTGCTGTCTTTTTAGCATAGCCATGTGCATATGGTGCTGTGTTTGGAAATCGTCTTAGAACTTCAAGTATAAGCATAGTTAGATATGCTCGCTCGCAACAGTCTGTATAGGTCAGCGACTTTAATGCACCGCCTTGTCTAGTCAGTCTAGCTTCGTGAAGTTCTTTAATAAATTCCATTAGTAGTTACTTCGGCCGCCGTCTGGTCTTCTATCTGCACCTGAAAGATTAGCCATGTTAGCCATCATGTTTTTCATTTCATCAGGGCCACTAGCTGATACTAATTTTTGCAATTTATCTGAGTCCATTACTATTGAAGTCATTCTTTCAACTGCTGAAGGTTTAAACATATTAGCAATACTACCTGGCTTTGAACTATCTATCATGTTGAGTAGTAATGACGCTGTTTTATCATCCATTTTAACTTCTGTACCATCTTCTGTTTTGATTGTTTGTTGCGATCCAATATTTAGAATCTTCTTTAACTGATTAGCTGGATGGTCTGTATAGCTTTTGTCACTCATTCCACGCTCGTCATTATCTAACTCACTACCTACACCTCTTAGACCAAAGTCATCATCTCCGTACTTTTCGTTTAGGTCTTTCATTTTCATAGTTTTTCTCCTATCTCTCTACTGCTCTATTAGCGGCAGTAAATCCTGCTCTGTTAACTAATTTAATATCGCCTTCAGGATGAGCTAACACATACCCTTCGCCGCCTTCTTTACCATCTGTCTTAGCTTTAACCGCATTTGGGTTTTTATCTAAGTCAGCAATAATACTATCTTTAACTTTCATTACACCTGCAATAACTTCAAACAATGATGTCCAAGCATTCATGTTCTGATTAATGTATTCAATAATCTTTTGTTGCTTCTTTTGGCTTATTCCTTTTTGTGCTACTAACCATTTAGTAAAGTCACGTCCTAAGTTATCAAGTCCAGTGTCTACTTTGCTGTTCATATACTTGTAAATAATTTTAGCAAAGTCTGTTACTTGCATTTGTCTAAGTTTGTTTATGTCTAATAAACTATCAATGTCTGCACTATCTTTCTTAATGATCTGTGCAAGCCTATCAATTTCTGGATTATCAACTTGTGCAGGCTGTTCAATGGTTACAGGAGGTACAACTAATAAGTTGTTGCCTTGGAATATATCTAAGTCTTTAAGTGGTCGTTCACTACCGTCTGGCTCTACCATTCTATGTACAACCACACCAGCAGTTGACTTAGCAATCTTTTTACCTAGATCACTTGCAACATCTACAGCATATTCTACAATGTTTGGTTTGAATACAAAATTCTTTTCTATTACTTGGGGTGTTGTGTAATATAGTAAGTCACCTTTAAAGTATCCTCTATAACTTTCTGGTACAGCCTTTTCAAATACACTATATGCTTGTCCCATGTTTTTTGCAAATTGTATATAACGATCTCTTTTTACTTTGTCTGGATTCTTTGCTCCAGGTCGTGCCATAAGCATGCTTTGTAAATCTTCTCCAGACGTTGCTTTTCCATCATATCCTTTTGCGACAAAGCCTCCTTTGTCTGTGAGTACAAACTCTCCATCTTCATTACGGCCAAAAATGATTGCAGGAGATCCGTCCCATTTAAGTGTAACGTTTCCTTGTCCGCCTTGTGACATGTTGCGTAAACTCTGTAACGCTCTCATTGCTCCTTGCGAACCTTGTAGGTAAACTAAGTCTTCAGCATGATCAATTCTTGCGGCTTCTCTAAGAATAGACTCGCTTTTATATTTTGCCTTCTTGAATAATCTAAATCCTTCGTCAGCCAGCAAAGGGGGTAACTTTTTATTTGTTATAGAATACCATCGGCCTTCTTTGGAATAATATTGCCACCAATTAGATTGCTTATCTTGGAAAGTTGCGTTGTTGGGTATTTTTGTTCCAAAGATATTCCCTGATTTGGTATTTTTATTTGTTGAATCTTTGCTATCGTCTTTATCGTCGCTATCGTCTTTACCAAATACTTTATCGACTCCTTTTTTAATAGGATCAACAACCTGTCCAATTGTAGTTTGTTGTCCGCCGGCATCTTTATAAGTTTTTGACATCTTACTAAAAGATCCTTGATCACCTTTACTTCCAACAGCGTAACCACCCTTTATAGACTTTAAGAAGTTTTTGATTGCTCCTTTTTCGTCAACTCTTTGTTTAGCTTGGATCATACCTGTTATCATTCCACGTGATTCAGGTAACGGTAATCCTTGCTTTTCAAAGTTTGCAAATGCATCTGCTGTTAGTGCTTCGTAGTCTGGACTACCTTTAATCTTTTTAACCATTGTCTCAACACTATCCATATCAGAACGGTTAGCACCTTGTCCCATTAATGCTTGTGCAACTTCATCTGGTGCACTAGCAACAAGTTCATTTGTTTCTCTATCAATTAATCCTTTACCTGGAGACCATTTCATACCTCTTGCTTTTGCCATACTAGCAATCATAATTGCTCTGTGAGCACCTTTGTATACTGTTCCATCACCTGTACCTTTGAATGCAAACTTCATTGCTTCTGGATTACCAAACATTAAATCTGTTTGTACATATCCGTTGTTAGGATTTCCATTGATAGGTGTTTTAAAATGTACACTGATACCTGACTTAGCGACCCAAGCCCTAGTGTCATCGTCTGGATGGTTCTTCATCTTCCATGCAACTAGTTTATCAAATAATTCTTGCTTGTCTACTTTACCTGCATCAATTGCAACATCTAAGTCGCCGGAAGAATCTTTAATGCCAGTTGACCCAAGTTTCATATCTACATGGGATAACCCTGTAATCTTTTCTAACCATAACAGTGTAGGATCAACACTATCTCTATTGATACGTTGTGTAACAGGTGTACCCTGTTCGTCTTTGAATATGTTTCCGCCTTCTTTAAGAATCATTCTTTTTGCTCTCATTTATTTTTACTAGTCCACGTTTAAACTTCTTAGGGTCTGCACTCTTTACACTATTAATAAATCTACGCTCAAGTTCTAAAGATTCTTCTTCTGAATAATGTTCGTTAATCTTTTCAAATAGATTAATAACACTATCAATTAGATTAGTGCCTGTAGTTTCAATCAAATGTTCTTTATTTCTGTTGAAATTAAGATTATTCAGTTCTTCGAGTATAGATCTAGTAGCTTTTTTCATTATGTTACATCCTTATAACGTATTTAGTCATGCAAAGCAATAAATATTGTATTAACGGAGGGCGAAGTATGACGATCGAAAAAATGGACTTTAATGCACGTTCTTTATTATTTGCAAAATTATCAAGCATAGCATATAATAACGAAAAAAACGCAAGAAGTCAAGCGAAAAAGTTAGGATTCACTACAACTGAATTTTATCAAAAAGATGGAGCACAAGCATATCGCTTCATGAACAAAACAGATCTAGTAATTGCATGTCGTGGCACTGAGCCAACAGAGTTTAACGATATTAGTGCAGATCTAAAAGCATTGCCAGTAATGGCAGAAACAATCTCAAGAGTGCATCAAGGTTTTAAAGCAGAAGTAGACGAACTATGGCCTGCTATTACGGAAGATATTAACCGTAAAGCAAACTTAGGCAAGACACTATGGTTCTGTGGACACTCACTAGGAGCGGCAATGGCTACCATAATGGCAAGTCGTTGTTTGCATAACGAAGAACTTAATGATCCAGTTGAACTGTATACATTTGGTTCACCGCGTGTGGGTTGGAGAGGATATGTTAAGAGTTTAGGTGTAACACATCACCGTTGGAAGAACAACAACGATATTGTTACAACTGTTCCTCTTGCCATTATGGGGTATGTACATCATGGTGAACAGCATTATCTAAATGCCTATGGCAACTACAGAAAGCCTACAGGTTGGCAGTTGTGGAAAGACAAGTGGCGTGGCATCTGGATGGGCCTAAAGCAAGGTAAAATAGACAGCTTCGGTGATCATTCAATGACTGAGTATATCAAACACATTAGTAAACTAGACTAATTGTATTAGTTTTTGTGCAAGTGATAGTGCTGTTGCTGTTGCTGGAATAACACTACCTAGCATTACTGCTTTGTCGTTCCAATAAATGCCCACCACTGTCCAACTAGTTGCTCCTAACAAGTAACAAAGTTGTCCGTATATACCAAATCCTGCATTTTGTAAAAATATACCACCCACAGCAAAAAGAACACCAATCCATTTTAAGTAACTGTCAGGACCGCCCGACGGAGTACTTGGGGCAACAACATCAAACTGATGTTGCATTTCCTCAAGTTCTTCCTGAAGACGTTTCTTTTCTTTGCTCAGTTCCATAGCAAGGGTTGCGGCCTTGCTCATAGCACGTTCTTCTTTGTATTCTTCTTTTGTTAATTCTTCAGCCATACCTAATCCCACAAATTTTCGTAATATTTTCCAAACAGTCTAAAACCGTTGCTCATACGTTCTTGGTGTTTTTTTCTACCTTCGTCGTCTGTCCATTCAAACCGACCAAATAATTCTCTTTTATCTTCGCTTTCAATGTACGGTCCGTAATAATCTTCTTCCCAGTGATCACGACACTTTTGTTCGAACGCCCAGATCATTTCATCTAGAATCCAGTCCCAGCGTTTAAAAAAGTTTTCGTCCGTGGTTCCATCTTTCTTGTATGCCACTTTTTGATGAACATTTATGCGTAATTCCTTAGGAACATCAGCACTTTCAACATAGGGAGCACCGTGTTTTGTTTCCTTTAACTGCTTTAGCATGGGCAAGATAATAGGAGCAAGAGTATGATCCATACTCCACGTATCCCAACGGTCTATGCGTACTTTTACTTTCTGTGTACGTCTGTCAAACCAGATCCAGTTAAACACATTGTACACGCTTTGTACAGCGTCCTCGAGTCCTTCTAAGAACGCTTCTTTAAACGGCTGATGCTTGCCTGGACCTAAACCTTTAGTACCGTACTCTGGCCAGTCTACATAGCCATACTTCTTTTCCATGTAATGCCTGTGTATGTTACATGTTAATCTGTTTGGATAATTAGATATTTTAATCTTCATAATAATCTACCACCATTACGTTTTCTGGTTTGTCAGGGAGTTGGAATGTTTTCGCAAACTCCATCGCTTCGTGTGCATCTTCAAACAGTTCAGGTTGTAAATCCCAACAATGCTCTGTTTGTTTAGTAATATAAATCCAATCGTCTTTGCCGTCAAGACAAACCATTACTGCATACATTAACTATTGTCCTCATATGACCATTCTGTAATAGGTTCAAAACTTTCCGCAGGATCCATCATATCAAACTTACGTGGATAGTGCTTGAGTAGGCTACTTGCTTGCTTTCTTACTTCGCTTGGCACTCGCGGATACTTTTTAGGATTTCGCAAGTCCATTAAGAATCGTTCTACATTTAATACTGCGTTTGTACGTTCAATTGGAAGTGTCATCTGCCCACCTTATCTTTTTTCCGTAGTGTGTTTCAAACTGTTCAATAAGTGTATTATACGACAAGAGTTCTTCGGTTGTCAAGTCCCAAAGGTAATCACCTAACGCATTCCAGTCTTCGCCATGCATGGGGTCAATACCATATTCGTGCCAACCGTCATATCCTTCTTTAGTGTCATCGCGGATGTC
>Ga0222719_10004951_pt1 | contig 11584 bp, 16 predicted proteins | sample C33_34DmetaG_FD_165039 | JGI IMG/M metagenome (GOLD analysis project Ga0222719, IMG submission 165039) | Estuarine water microbial communities from San Francisco Bay, California, United States - C33_34D | ecosystem: Environmental > Aquatic > Marine > Unclassified | place: USA: California...
AGACTATATCTCTTACGACCACGAATGGAGAGATATATCACCACAAGCAAGGTTTATCTATGCACAAACCCAAGACGAAGACACTCACAACGACACAAAAGCCGACCTTTACTTCAGAACATGGATTCACACAGAGTAATCGACCACTATTCCCATGTAAGTTATCCCAACTTCTTTACAGAGGATGAATGCAAACACATAGGGTACATACTCACACGGGACGAGCATAAGATATTAGAGATAGAAAACACCTCTAAGTCTGCCTATAAGGGACTCACCAAACAACACCAAGTCTACAATTGGTTATCCCACCCCGACATAAGACCACTGAATATACCCAAACGTATCTTTCAACTACCCGAATTCCAAAACGAAGACGAACTGAGAATACAATGCTGGGGCAACATACTAAGACACGGAGAAGAGCTATTAACTCACAAACACGGTTATGAGATACAAGATGAAGAGAAAGAAGCAGGAATACAACACTTCTATGCAATGAACACCTTTATAGACGGTGAAGAACCATCGTATACACACTATGAAGACACAGGTAAGACTCTAAATGTAAGGGGAGAACTCCATGTGATTGGATGTCTACTTATGCATGGTGTAAGAAGGAATCTGTATAAGAAACCACGAATATCCCTTGCAATGGACGTACATCTCAAAGAAGCATTCGATACCATACCCAATGACTCATACCACCGTTACTTACCTTTTAAACGGAGTGAGGTAGGATGATATACAATCGACTAGCAAGTGCATCCTATGGAGAAGGTAGGAAGTACTTTAAATGGTGGTTGAGAGTGTGGTGTAAAGGTTGATTCTATAGTACTTTGAGGGGTGTTGGAATATAATTCTAAGGGTCTCATGGTGCTTGTGAATATAATGTGTGTAGAAGTGTGTCAAAGTGTGTAATTATATTCGTATTTGGTGGTATCTGAGAATGTACTGAATTTCTATGAATAGGTGCTGATACTCGGAGACCCTAACCACCTATTTTATTCGGAGTCAACCCCTCTGAAACCCCTACGGCTACAACGTTTCCGAGACCCCTCTAAGATACCTCTAAGTGACCTCTAAGAACTGGAGAGACCCTCCGAGAACCCCGCAGCTACAAGGTTTCTAGAGCCTTGACAATGCCCTCCATAAAAGATTATACTATGTACATAATGAACAAACACGGAGACATTATGAAAACGATTAAAGAACTTGGATTACTCGACAAGGACTTCCTAGGTGCATTTGCATTGATGGTTCTCCCTGTAGTATTAAAGGTGTTAGGAGTATCATAATGGCCATTAACAATGCTACTTACCCTCCTATAGATGCTTATCTAAGTCGTAAAGAACACACCAATGTGGCTGCATGTAAGAGTTATGTTTACAAATACGAGAAACCTATCCTAGAGTGGGAACATGATGACTATACACAGGTAGAGATTAATGATATAATAGAGGAGGTTCTATGGACTACTATAGGTTAACCATTGGTTCTGTTGTCTATATCTATGATACGGAAGTGTCTGCAAGGAGTGCTTATCATAAAGCAGTGACAGAGAATGGTTTAGAGAATGTAAAGATTACTAAGGTGACAGAGGTGGCACTATGACGAATGAGAAGAATATGTTGCAAGGTGTACACTTATCCACAGGTTATCCAGTGGACATACACTTAACCAACCAAGAGATGGTATTAGCGACCCTTACACAGGGTGATATCAACTCTGCATGGGAGAGTATGTGTGCTTTGGTGCGTAGGAGGACGGGTATAGAGATTATCGGACAGATTCAGATAGACTTTATAGTAATTAATGGAAATAAAAGGAAATTCCACTAGACAAAGACCCTCCTTTAGTGTATAATGAATGTATAAGTCCGACTAGGGAAGGATTAGATTATGAATTAAGTGAGTCCCTAGAGTTATCTACTGAGAAGGTCACGTGGGCATGAGAGAGACCCACCCGATTTGAGAGAGCCTCAGAGACCGTCTGAGAGTACCTTAGAGTATTCTTGGAGGGTTGACAGGGGGTCGTTCTCTGAGTGCCTTAGAACAGTACTGAGGGACTCCTAGGAATATTTGGATGGCGACTAAACCCCCACCCTAAATGTTTCTCAAAGGAATATAAGTACCCATCGAAAATTTTTTTTTTGGGTATTAAAAAGGGTATACCTTTTTTCCAAGAAATATGATATAATATAATTGTACGATAAAATAGGAGACTAATACAATGGCTAAATTAATAAACACCACTCTGATACCTAAGAGTGAATTTCTGTTCTATAAGAACTTTCGAAACTCTTTTTCTACTCCTCCATTCGCTGTCTTAGATGAGTGGTATGATAACGTAGAGAAAGCAAACCAAGTATTCTTTGATTTAACCCCTAACACTATAACCGTCAGTGATGATGGACTAGGCATGGAATACGATACCTTTATCAGTGACTTTTTGAGAATGAAAGACACTCAAGGTGTATCCCCTAACTCCACTGGTATCTTTGGTGTGGGTGGTTCTAAAGGTGTTCCCTATCTCATTGGTCGTCCATTGTCCATTGCATTTGTAAGTAGAGACGGTAAGTCCTATTACAAAGGTGTGTGGGAATATGATGGGCCTGTAAGTGAGGGTTTGTTCCCACTTGCAGAGATAAACTCCGCTAGTGTCAAGGTTTATTCTATGACGAAGTCTGAATATCATAAAGCATTTACTCGTGAGTGTGGGTATATTCCGTCCTTTGTGTTTGTGTGTGAGAGGTTAGGTAAGTATGCAGGGGATTATAATGGTAAAAAAACTTTAGAGTTGAGTGCAATTAAGAGAAATTTGTCAGTTAAGATGATGGAGGGTAAGTCTTTAGCAGATATTACCGTCACGGATACGAATAGTAAGGGTAAAAGGACTTCTGAGGACTTAATTCCTGCATATCATCCCTTTGTTAAGGTGATTGATGGGAAAACCATTACTGCACCCAATAGTTTAGAACAACTTCCGTTTGAGAAGAAGAAATTTATTATTGGAGACAGTGCAGTTCTGAGACTTAAGTGTTATAAGAAATCTAATATCACCACCGAAGGAGATAGAATAAACGAGAATATTATTATTAATTCAAGAACAGGTGAGGTTGCATTGATAGGTGCTACGAATGCAGGTCGAGAAGCTGCACCTAACAAACCTATTGTTATGATTTGTAATAAAAATGGTAGAATATTACACCGTTATATTATAGACGACACCATTCGTAGTTCGAATCCCGAACTTATGAACTTTATGGTGTTTGTTTTCTATATGGAGACATGGGACGAAGCAGTTCCCTTTAATTTAATTAAACCAGCTCCTATGACGGGTGATGTGTATACTGATTTTAATCAGAAGATACTTGATTGGATGCAGAAACCTGCTCAAAAAGAAAGATTTACTCACGGTGAAACCAAAGATGAGGACAGAGAAACCGAAACCATTAGAGATTCTATTGTTTACGGTACAGAAAATCCCGATAATAATGCAAGAAGTATGATTGCAGACATTATGGATTGTCGACCTAGTCAACTCAAAGACCCTAATATCGTGAGGTGTCAAGCATCTAAGGGTGAAGTCCGTGATATAGATTTAAAAATTGAGAGTGAGACTCCTCTTATTGTAGAAAATAAAATAGGTAGGATTGGAGTCGGTCAATTAGACCAAGCAATTGGTATGTCCTACATGTTAGACTATGACCACCACATGGTTTTATTGTGTGATGAGATTTCTGCACACTTAAGAGACAATGCATGTCAAGTGATGAAAAAAAGAATGCAAACAGATACATTAGGTAAAGCAGTCTCTTTCACTGTTATGACTAAGACTGCATTACAGACAGGGACAAGAGGGGATACCGACTTTATTGAGTTGTACCGACATGAGGATTATATTGTATGAGTGTTAAATCAAGAGCAATTCATAAAGAAACTGCAACCACTGTAGGGACTGGATTATTAATTAATTACCCACTGAATATATTTGGATTGTATATCTGTATTGATGTACTAGGTATGAGTAGTTCAGTGGCCATAGGAACGTCTATAACGGTTGCTATGACCTTCGTTGCATATACTAGGGTCTATACCATAAGAAGGTGGTTTAATGACAGATAAGGACGAGAATCGATATGAGATAACCAGTGAGACTCCTCTGTATACCAAAGACTGGTATATCAAATGGATTGCATCTGTTTTTGTGTTGTCTTCTATGTCGTTAAGAGGTGTAGAGGGATACCAAGACTGGGACTTAGGTCTTTCGTTTATAGGTGTAGCACTTTGGTTGGTTGTGTCTCTGATGTGGAATGACAGAGCTCTCATCCTTTTAAATGGTGTGGGTCTATTATTTTTATTACGGACTTTAATTACAGGATAAATAGAAGTATGTTAGAATTAATTTTATTACCTTGGACTTTATTTAAATACATCTTCTCGTTAGGTCTATGGGGTGTTTTCTTTTTTACACTACATTACCTATGGAACAAGCATGACTGCAGTGAGTGGACTCTCAATGCACTGAGAAGCAATAAAAAGAAAGAGAAAGAGAAACCCGAGGATTATATTATATGAGTATTGAATTAATATTAATACATGTTGGATTTATATTTGCACTGGTTGTATCTGTATGGTACAGTGGGTTTAAAGCAGGTCGTAAATCCATGGTAGAACAGTTTATGGATGATGAGTTATTTACTCCACTTGAATTATTAACCCATTACAAACAAATAAATAAAGATATAAACAAATAATAATAGGAATATATTATGAGAATAATCGGAGTGAATATTTCACACGACACTTCCGTGTCCGAATTAGTTGATGGTCGAATACTCAATCTTTACGAAGAAGAAAGATGTGTCAGAGAAAAGTACTATGACCCCAACAAAGCAATCCTTGACAGATACGAAGGACTCCTTGCAATAAAAAGATATGACTTAGGAAGTGAAGACTTAATTGACTCGGTTGCATTCGCATCCTTTGACCGTAGAACCATTGAGTATCATTTATCTGAAGAAACAGATAATGTATGGAAGAGTGAATGGGTAGAAAGATTCCTCAAAGATATTAAAGCAACAACTCTTACCATTGATAGACTTAACGAACTTGCAGAGAAGTATGAGGAGTTCTCTTATAACATTCCTAAGACCAGTACAGATAATGACATCATTAATATTTTAATGAGTTCACATTATTCAAAAGACCAACCCTTTCACTTTGATGAGAACCTTCATCATGAATACCATGCTTGGAGTTCGGGATACTTTGCATACGAACAAGACCAAGTAGAAGATGCAATGTGTATCGTTTGGGATGGTGGTGGAGCTCAGTCATATTTTGACACTCACCCTGGCTACCAAGAAATTGAGTCTATCTATAAATTAGAAAAAGGTGTCCCTATTCTCAAACATCAAGTCATGTCAAACTATAGAGTCATTGACGACCTTAACCATGCACTACCCAATCAACTAAGTGATTGTTGTCAAACAGAAGTGGATACCACTGAAGACATTAATGGTGCAGAGGTAGTCTTTACATCAAGACCATCCAGTGGAATGATGTTTTCTAATATGAGTCAAACACTGGGTACAGATGAGTTGGGTCGAGCAGCTGGTAAAGTTATGGGGATGGCATCTTATGGTAGAGGTGAGAGTAAAGAATTTAATAAGTTTACCATTTCACAAAAACTTGAACTTGAAACATTTGAAAATTCATGTAAAACAATTCAGAGGGCATTAGACTTAGACCCTACCAATAAAAATATTATTCTGAGTGGTGGGTATAGTTTAAACTGCACCAACAACTACAAGTACCTACAAAGATTTCCCGATGTTAATTTTTATGTAGAACCCTGTTGTCATGACGGTGGTACTGCAATAGGTGTAGCACTAAGTGCAATGCATATATTACAACAAGACGAGGATTATGTAAGTCCTTCATCCAATTATGTTAAAAGGAGTGTGTGGTCATGAGGATAACTGAAATCATTAGAGATATGGATGAATGTGTCAGACTCTTAACCGAAGAGAGACAGATAGTTGCAATCTTCCAAGGTAAAGGTGAATGGGGCCCTCGTGCATTAGGTAATCGTTCCATACTCTTTGACCCAACTAATCTTCGTGCAAAACAAATTGTTAACACGATAAAGAAGAGAGAAGAGTATAGACCTTTTGCAGGTAGTGTTATGTTAGAACATGCACATGAGTATTTTGAAATGCTACAGTTAAAAGAATCTCCATGGATGTCTTTTGCAATACAAGGTAAACCTCTTGCATATGAAAAGATTCCAAGTATCGTTCATGCAGATGGAACATGTAGAATCCAAACGGTGACTGAAGAACAAAACAAGAATTATTATAATCTAATTAAAAAGATGTATGAGACTAATGGGGTTCCTGTTATCTTTAACACATCATTCAATTTGGGTGGTGAGGCATTAGTCGAAACTATCTATGATGCAATCGACACTTGCAATCGTTCAGACATAAACTTTCTTTATGTCCCCGAAGACCAAGACATTCATATTCCATATGATGCAATTAAATTGAAAGAAATAACTAAATAGTTATATGGTAGAAGTCACTGATTCAGCAATACAACAACTCCTTAAAAAGAATGTGTCTTTTATTAGACTCGGAGTTAAAGGTGGTGGTTGTGCTGGGTATGAATATTTTATAGAAGACACTTCCGACTTTATTAACATAACAGACAAACTGGTAAGTTTTGGAAAGTTCAGTGTAGTGTTAGATAAAGAGTCAGTACCCTATTTGAGTGGTTCTACTTTAGACTGGGTACAAGAAGGTCTCAATGAGTTTTTTAAAATAATAAATCCGAAGGAAGTATCTTCTTGTGGATGTGGAGTGAGTATACAGTTTAATGAAGACATCAAGTGCAAAAGCTAAAGGAAGAAAACTTCAACAATGGTTTGCAAAGTTAATGGTGGATACACTAGACCTTCATGAAGAAGATATAGAGTCGAGACCTATGGGTTCACAAGGTGAAGACATTATAATGGGAAGAGAGTCACGAGAGAAGTTCCCATACAGTGTTGAGTGCAAGAACCAAGAAGCAGTGAACGTATGGAAAGCATATGAACAAGCAGAAAGTAATTGTGGTAAGTACGAACCCCTAGTTGTGATTAAGAGAAATAGAAGTAAACCATTAGTGGTGATTGATGCTGAACACTTCGTTGCACTACATAAGAAACAGTTGACTCCACTAGAGATACAACAAATAGCAATTGGAAAAGACATTAGATGAAATCGTTTAACGAAATAACAGAAGCAAAGAGTGAGGACAATAAGAAACCATATCGTTTGGTTGTCCTTGTCGAGCGTCCTAAGAAAATTATAAAGACTGGTACTTCTGCAAAACTAGTATCCAAGGCAGAGAAGTTAGGAATAGAAACCTACAACTGTAGAATAAATGGTGCTTACATTATCAGAGAAGACGATGGTAAGATTACAATTCATAACGAAGGTGACGACAAGGGTTTCGAATTAGACGAGGATACAATCGTTTTCATTCGTGGTGATGTCACTAAGAAAGATTCCTACATGGACTTGATTTCTCAGATTGAGAGATATGGTATCCCATGTAATAACACACGTGAGTGTATCGAAGTGTGTTGTGATAAGTTTAGAACTTATCTAAGACTACAAGAGATTGGTATGAACCAACCTAAGACTGTATTGATTCCAAACGATACAGTTGAAGCAGTTGATGCTGCCCATGAAGCACTAGACAATAAATTCCCAATGATACTTAAAACACTTAGTGGTTCTAAGGGTGTTGGTGTTCTTCTAATTGAAACTGAAAGAAGTTTACAATCTCAGATTAGTTTGATTTATAAGATTGACCCATACACTGATATTCTATTACAGGAATACATTGAGTCCGACTATGATGTAAGGTGTGTGATAGTAAACCAAGAAATTGTTGGTGCAATGAAACGTAATAAGATTACAGACGACTTCAGAAGTAATGCGTCACAAGGTGCAACTGTTGAGTTGATTGAAATGACTGAACTAGAAAAAGAAGAGTGTCTCAAAGCTGCAAAAGGTGTGAACGGTCAGTGGGTCGGAGTGGATTACATTCCTGCTAAGAACAGAGATAAAGATTCACCTTACATTCTTGAAGTCAATCATAGTGCAGGTAGTAAAGCAATCTCTGAAGCAATCGAAGAAGACATTACTAAAATGGTTCTTAAACTTTACTTCGACAGAGATATGTGGAGAAAGGAACCTAAACAGTGTGGTGTCTTAGAAAGTTTTAAAGTAGACGGTCAAGAAATGACTGGTAAGTTAGATACAGGAAACTCTACTTCAGTATGTTCACTTCATGCAGAAGATGTATCTATACAAGGCAAGAAAGTCACATGGAAACTAAATGGTGAGACACACACTAAACCATTGCATAGAAGTGTCACATTACAAAAACCTGCTGAGACAAGACCAGTAGTGTTAATGGATATAGAGTTTCTAAACACTGTATACAAAGACACTGAGGTGTCATTAGATTCAAGAGGTAATATTCCTCTTCTCATAAACCGAGACTTTATGTCTCGTGCAAATGTTATGATTAATTGTTCAAGAAAATTCATGTTAACAAACAAAGGCAAAGATATTTCAGATTAATCACTTGACAATGCCCAGCACTTAATAGTATACTCTTCATCATGACACAAACAAATAAAATATCTATACGAGACAGAATGCAGAATAAGGCTTTATCTGCATTTGGAGAAATTGAATATGAAATTGATGCATGGTTAGATTCACCTTACGGTTCAGACTTTAACATGTTGAAACATTTGAAACGACTTGACTATTCACCAAAGGTTATTGCTTTTATGAAAGGTCAAGTAGACGATATTATCTTTGAGGTTAAAAACGAAGAAGGTTGTGAACAGTTAGAAGAAGCATATGACTTCCTATCTAAGACCAACAAGAAAAAGTTTTTAAAGTTCTTAGAAAGTATCGACAAAGGAATAGAGGAATACATTGCTACTACAGTGGTAGTTCGTAAACCTAAAATCAAAACACCCAAACAATTAGTGAGGACACTTCCGTTTTTAAAACAACACGGTAAGTATCATTCCATTGACCCCGAAGAAATTATTCGTGCAAAGACATTGTTCACTTATAATGTTGCTTCAAAGAAGTTTACTAAGTTTGAAACTTATGGTGGTCTATCAGTTAAGGGTTCTCGTATTACAGATTATGATGTATGTGAAGAAAAGACCTTGACAGATATCAAATTACTTGATAGAATAGTTAAAGGTGGTAATATAATTGCAAAAGGATTTCTAGATGAGATTCCTCGTTCCAAGTTAAAGGATGGAAATGATTTGCTTACCAAAAATACATTATTAATAAAAGTGATTAGATGATACTTATAGATTTTACCCAAACCATAATTGCAGGTCTTATGATGCAATTGAAAATGAACAAAGGAGAAGTATCAGAAGATATGTTAAGACATATGATACTTAACTCTGTTAGAATGTATCAAAAGAAATATGGGCCAGAGTATGGTCAGATAGTTCTTTGTACTGATGCATCACATACATGGAGGAAAGACTTCTATCCATTGTACAAAGCAAACAGAAAGAAAACAAGAGACGATTCAGATTTAGATTGGAGTAAGTTGTTTGAAACACTTCAAGTTGTTAAAGAAGAGATTAGAGATAACTTCCCATACAAGTACATGTATGTTGAACAGTGTGAAGCAGATGATATTATTGCTATCCTTGTTAAACATGCAACCGAACCAGTTATGATTATAAGTGGAGATAAAGACTTCCAACAACTGCACAAGTACGACTATGTAAAACAGTGGAGTCCCAATGTAAACAAACTTATACATTGTGAAGACCCCGACAGATTCCTTAAGGAACATATATTGACTGGAGATAAGTCAGACGGCATACCAAACATTCTATCTAACGATGATTGTATATCAGAAGGTATTAGACAGACACCATTAAGAAAACCAGTTAAAGATTCATATCTTAGAATGACGATTCAAAAGGACGATAAATACTATCGGAACTATTTAAGAAACCAAACTCTAATTGACCTAGAGTTTATTCCTCAGAACATAGAGGATAATATCTTAGAAGAGTATTCAAAGGCAGAACCTGTAAAAGGTAAAGTATTTGACTACCTAAGAGTTCATAGGTTAAACGAGTTATTAAATCATGTAGAGGATTTTACATTATGACAGAAGAAAAGAAAAGAGGAAGAGGCAGACCAAAAGGGGCCCCTAATAAACCAGTAATGGAATTGATTACTGAAAGACAAAATTTAACAATGAATGCAGATGTATATGAAATACTATGTCAAGCAAACATTGTAGCAGGTGAGTCAGAAGAACTTGCAGTCCAAGGACTACAAGTATACAACGGTAGAAATGGTGCAGTAAAACCAGTTCTTCAGTGGATACACAGTGATGCAATACAATCAACACTACCCGAAGGTAAAACACCTTATGGAAGTAATGATGCACCTGCATCAGATTTAACTGAAACAAGTTTAAAGTTTGAATTTAAATTATTCAAATACTTTGTGACAGAACAAATCCCTATGCTCAAAAGAGAGAACATGTGGATTGGGATGCTTGAAGGCATTCCCACTAAGGAAGCAGAAATGATTGACTTAGTGAAAGATGGAAAGAATCCTTTCAAGAATATCACTAGTGATATTGTAAAAAAGGCATTTCCCGAGTTAAACATTTAGATAAATATAATTAGAGGTTTGAGACTATACATATTTTAAGGGAAGTTAATTTAAACTTCAGTAAACAACTTTCTAGTCGAACACCTCTCCATGGATTTATAGGAAAATATTATGGCAACAATTGAAACCCCCCAAACTTTTGAATCAGAGGAAGTTCAACCAACTGAACTAGAACGTCTCGTAGAGAGAATGAATAATTTTACTATTCCTCTTAAACCTGCAACTGCACAAGCAACACTAACTACAGTTCAACGTGGTCTTGAACAAGGTATGTTTAAGTTAGAAGAGTTGGATGCAATCATTACTATTAGAGAAGAAATCAATAAAGGTGTTATTGATTATAATAGTCAGATGAAACATGCACAAGAAAGAATGCAAGTACTTCAACAAGAAGCAATTGTTCAACAACAAGAAGACATTGCAAAGGCAATGGAAGCTGAAAGAACTAAGACTGCAGACGAAAGAACTCTTCGTAAAAGAACTGAAGACAGACTTAAGGTTATGGAAGAAGCACTTGCAAAAGCAGGACTTTCAATTGACTTAGATGGAGACGGAGTTATCGGTTTACCAAGTGGAGAGTCTACAACACCTCTAACCCAAACAGAACAACAGAGAGTTGACCAAATCATTGCAGACACACCTGCACCCAAACCTACTAGTAGTGCATTCAAGATGGCAAGGATGTTGAATCCTCAAACATCTATCTCTACAGACGAAACATTCGTAGAGAAAGTAGAAGACACTAAGAAAGCATTCTCAGACTTTGTTGAAGAGGAAACAACTCAAACAATAGAACTTCCAGTAGAACCAGTTAACGAAAATGCAATCATTAGTGGT
>Ga0222719_10004952_pt1 | contig 11583 bp, 7 predicted proteins | sample C33_34DmetaG_FD_165039 | JGI IMG/M metagenome (GOLD analysis project Ga0222719, IMG submission 165039) | Estuarine water microbial communities from San Francisco Bay, California, United States - C33_34D | ecosystem: Environmental > Aquatic > Marine > Unclassified | place: USA: California...
TCTATGATTACAGTAAGGCGCCTAGCCCTAGGCGGGCTAGAATTTTTTTAGCTGAAAAAAACGTACCACATAAAACTGTTGAAATTAATCTCATGGCAAATGAGCAAATGGGCGATGCATTTCGTAAAATTAATCCTGATTGCACTGTTCCTGCATTACAGATTGAAGATGGAAAAATCTTAACTGATAACGCCTCTATCGCAGCTTATCTCGAGGAAATTTATCCAGAGCCCCCCCTGTTAGGCACTACACCCTATGAAAAAGCTGTTATAGCATCCTGGCAATCGAAGATAGATCATGAGTTTGGTATGGCAGTTGCTAGTGCTTTGCGAAATGCTAACCCTGCAATGAAAGATAGATCGCTGCCAGGAAAACATAATTACAAGCAAATACCAGAACTATCCATAAGAGGACTTAAGCAGATAGACAACTTTTTAAATTTTCTAGAAACACACCTCCAAGAGAAAGAATTTATTTCAACAGGAAAATTCACAATAGCAGATATCTCTGCAGCATGCGCCTTAGATTTTGCGAGGGTTGTTAAAAAGAAAGCCAACGAAAATATGCACCCTAATATAATACGGTGGCGGTCAGGTCTTTCCCAAAGAAAGAGCTTTAACATTTAATCAACAGCATGCAGTGTAGAATGCGTGGTAGGGGGAGAGAGACTTGAACTCCCGACCAACCCGTTATGAGCGGGTGGCTCTAACCAACTGAGCTATCCCCCCATTTGGCAATCGGTCGCTCTATAGCGCGGCTTTATGTATAGGGAAAGAGCAATTTTACAATCTAAGTAAGATTAATACAATTATTTATAATTTATTTAAGTATTAAACTGATTTTTATTTTTTATATGCTGCTCCACGATAATAGTAGCAGCAATCTGACCTAATAGATTTACACAGCTTCGCATCATATCTGGAATACGGTCTATCCCAAGAATCAAACCTAAGCCTGATACTGGAACTCCTATTGTGGCCAAAGCTGGTGTCATTGTCACCACACCTGAGGATGGAACTGGTGCTACTGTAAGTGACACGAGGAACGTTGCAAAAATTATTCCACCTAAAGAGCTTGTAACTAAACTTACATCATAAATATGCGCTAGAAATATTATTGCAGCACCCTGAAACAAAGCACTCCCTGGTCTATAAATCGATGCACCCAGAGGTATTAGCATGTCTGATATTTGCTTTGAAACATTGAGCTTACTAACTGTATGCTCAAGGGAAACTGGAATAGCTGCAGCAGTGCTTGTAGTGGAAAAGGCAATCGAAGCGGGGCCAAAACTACCTTTAAAAAATGTAGACATATTCATTTTTACATAAATTATTAGCATAGGTAAAAAAACAAATGCTAGTAGCAAAAAGAGTCCAATCAATACGCATAGTATAAAGACTATCAGACTTTGGATAAGGCTCCATCCCAGCAAAGCAGTAGAGGACGCAACCAATCCAAATACCCCTAAAGGTGCTAGATAAAGTATCCACCACACAAGCTTTATTAAAGCCTCACTAAAATCTTCGGCTGCTAATACCATTCTCTTTCTTTTTTCACTAGCAAGCGTTCCCGTCGCAGCAGCAAGCAAAGCAGTAAATACTATCAGCGGAAGTATTTGACCATTAGATGCTGCAGAAAATGGATTAGCGGGAATCAGACTTACAATAAAATCTACAGCAGATTGTAATTCAGGTACTTGACTGTAAACATTCGTTGGCATTTTAATCTCAGGTATAAACCGCAATCCCAAAAACATAACACCCATCCCTATAACGATAGCGGGTAAAAGTGTTCCACAGTAGAATGTAAGAGTAGCTACACCAATACTACCTAATTTTTTTGGATCCCCCAAGCGGGCTATGCTGGTAAATATTACAGAAACCACAAGTGGAATCACCACCATTTTTACAGCATTTATAAATATCTGACCTAATGGCGTGGAAGTCTTTGCTACTGTGTGCAAAATTTCATTTCCAGTCATAGATGCGCCTAAGCCGACGATCAAACCTAATATTAATCCTAATGAGATCAGTTTATTTAACATAGAACAACTTTCTTAAATCATCATCAGTTTAACAAAATTACAAAGAATTTTTCAATTCGAGGTTTAATTTCAAATTTCCAATTATTTTCATACGCCTTCATTACAAAATCATTGCATAAGGTCTATGTAAAAGTGACGCTTGTAATGTTTAATAAAAAAATAGAATATATAATAATGTTTACATTAAAAGAATTTTTATCAAAAATGCATGTTGAGGAGATTGATACCTACCTTTTTACTGGTGAAGCGCTCAGAATGGGCCTTCCAAGAGTTTTTGGAGGACAAGTTCTAGGGCAAGCTTTAAATGCAGCAGTCAGAACGGTTGATCCTGTTAGGCGACCACACTCATTGCATGCTTATTTTCTTCGCCCAGGGGACTTAAATTCTCAGATAATTTACGAAGTTGACCCAATACGAGACGGAAAAAGTTTTTCGACACGTCGAGTCGTAGCAAAACAAAAAGGTAAAGCTATTTTTAATGCATCTCTTTCATTCCAAAAAATGGAGAATGGTTTAAACCATCAAATGGATTTACCTTCGCACATTCCAGGACCAGATAACATCTTACCGGACATTGAACACATTAAAAAACTTTCTAAAAATAATCCAAAGGTAAATATTGAAACATTAAGACAGCACAGCCTTATCTTTGATAGTAAAGTCGTAGAAATACGAACACCAGAGTTATACAAGGTAGTTGAACCTGGGGAGTATGACCCTGAATTTGGGTTTTGGTTTAAATTCAGTGATGACATTGGAGATGACCCTATAACACATAGGACTCTTCTAGCTTTTATTTCTGATAAAGCACTCATGTCTGTTGGCTTGATGCCTCACACTTGGAATAGAGCTACGCATAACTTAATTGGAGCAAGTCTTGATCATGCAATGTGGTTTCATTCGGAAATTAGAGTTAATAAATGGATTTACTATCATATTGATAGCCCAAGAGCCATGAGGGCTAGGGATTTTGGACGAGGTAGCTTTTACTCGCAAAATGGAGAGCTTATAGCATCTACAGCCCAAGAGGGCCTAATCCGTATCGTAAAAAATAAATAAATTTAAATTTTCTTGGTGAAGAGATAATGAAAAGAAATATAATAATACTCGCAATAACTATAATTTCATTTTTAGCGATAATCGTTAAAAACTCAGATAAAAATCCGACTATAGAATTCGAAAAATTTACATTAGATAATGGATTAGAAGTAATACTTCATATTGATAAATCAGATCCTATTGTTGCTATTAACTTAGCTGCACACGTTGGTTCTGGCAGGGAACAGCCTGGACGAACTGGGTTTGCTCATTTGTTTGAACATCTACTATTTCTAGACTCAGAAAATTTAGGCTATGGCGGGCTTGATGAAATGAATACGCGAATAGGGGGCAATGGTACGAATGGTTTTACAACAAATGATATGACGCAGTACTTTCAAGCTGTGCCAAAAGAGGGTCTTGAAAAAATTATTTGGGCAGAAGCAGATAAATTAGGTTGGTTTATAAACACGGTCACACAAGAAGTACTGGATAATGAAAAACAAGTCGTTAAAAACGAAAAACGGCAACGCGTAGACAATCAACCCTTTGGTCATAACCTTTATATTGTATCAAAAGCACTTTATCCTTCTGACCACCCATACAATTGGCAAGTTATCGGATCATTAGATGATTTAGATTCAGCGACACTTGATGACGTAAAAGAATTCTATGGAAAATGGTATGTGCCTAATAATGTGACTTTAACTTTATCTGGAGACTTTAAGAAATCAGAAGCCAAAAAACTGATAATTAAATATTTTAGTGAAATACCTAGAGGAAATGATATTTCACCATATGAAGCAGAACCAGTTTCATTAAAAGCAGACAAAAGCTTTTACCATGAGGATAATTTTGCTACATTACCGCAGCTATCTATAACATGGCCTGCTGTAGAACAGTACCATCCTGATTCATATGCAATAAATATACTAATTGAATATTTAACCGATGGTAAAAATGCGCCTCTTAACAAAATAATGATTGATGAGGACAAGGTTACTTCACAAATAACAACCTTTAACTACACCAAAGAAATAGCCGGTGAAATTTACATGTTTATGTCCCCTAATGAAAATATAAGTATTGATTCCCTTCTGCCATCACTTAATAAAGGGTTTGCACATTTTGAGAATAATGGCATTTCAGAAAAAGACCTAAACCGAATAAAGGCTGGTGTTGAAATTGATTTCTATCAAAATATCCAGAGCGCATTAGGAAAAGCAATTCAGCTAAGTGAGTATAATACCTACACTGACGATCCTGGTTTTTTCAAAGAAGAAGTAAATAATCTTTTATCAGTAACGGTAGATGATGTTATGAATGTTTACAAAAAGTACATAAAAGATAAAAATGCAATTTATGTAAGTTTTGTTCCTAAGGGACAGAAAAAACTAGCTTTAAAAGGCTCAATAAAAGCTAAAATAGTTGAAGAAAAAATAATAACAGATAAGCTTAATTTAACAGAATATGACCCTAAAAAGAGAGAGATTAAAGAGTTCACACCTTCCTCTTTTGACAGGTCTATTGAGCCTAAATTTGGTGCAAGCTATAAAATAAGTGCACCAAATATATGGCGTACCCAACTAAAAAATGGTCTTAATCTGTACGGGAATTTTTCAAATGAAACTCCACTTATAAACTTTTCATTGTTTATAGATGCGGGAAGAAAATATGGGACTATTGAAAAACCAGCTGTACCAAGACTTTTAGCTGACATGCTTAGTAAAGGAACTTTAAGTAAAACAACCTCTGAATTAGAAGATGCTATTCAGTCTCTTGGTTCAAGCATTTCTATCCGTAATGATGTTGAAGGAACTTACATTACAGGAGTAACTCTAAATAAAAACTTTGATGCAACCATGAGTATACTTATAGAAATTCTACAGGAGCCACGTTGGGATCAAAAAGAATTTGAATTATTAAAAACAAAGGCCATTGAAAACATAATCAAATCAGAAGGTAATCCAAACTTTATTGCATACCGAGAAAATGCTAAATTAAAATATAATTCTAATAATATTTTGCATTATATAGGTTATGGCCCCAAAAATAAAATAGAAGCAGTAAAGATTGATGACCTTAAAAAATTTTACAGCCAATTTTATAATTTAGATAATGCAAAATTGAGAATTGTAGGTAATTTCAATACAAAAAAAGTAAGAGAAAAATTTAGTTTCGCTCTTGATACAAAATCAATAAATGAAAAAATATTACCACAATCTGCAAACTCTGTAAAAGAAACTAAAATTTACTTCTATAATATTCCTGACGCAAAACAATCTGTGCTTATAATGGATTATCCATCCTTGAGGGCAACAGACAAAGATTATTTATTGGCAAAAGCAATAAATTTCCCACTCGGAGGAATATATACGTCAAAACTTAATTCAAAATTACGAATAGAGAAAGGATACACATATGGAATTAGATCTAGCTTTAATGGCACAAAAGATGAGGGAACATTTATAATTCAATCCTCTGTAAGAACTAATGCCACAAAAGAAGCCATTGAATTAATTCGCGATATAGTCACAAGCTATGGAACTAGCTTTTCTGACACAGAGCTAAAAGTTATGAAAAATGCCTTAATACGCGGTAAAGCTCTTGAAAATGAGACATCAACAAATAAATTACAGATTTTAAATAACATCAGTTTATACAACTATGATGATAATTATCAGGTTAAAAGTTCTAATTTAATAAAAGAATTATCTCTTGAGAAGTTTAAATCGTTAGTTGCTCAGTATATTCATCCGTCTAAGATGAACATATTAGTAGTCGGTGATGCTAAAACACAGTTAAATCGATTAAAGGAACTAGGATATGGAGATCCAATCTTACTTAATGAATAGTAAGTAGCACTCCATGTTATTCTTTAAACATACTATTAAGAAGGTCAGCATGTTCTAAAAGAGCATCCTTTCCTACCTCTGAAATATCGTAAACACCCCTACTAATTCTCTCAAACCATCCATAATAATTAGCAGCCATTAAATTACGGGCCTTCAGATAAGATGATTTATTGGCCACTTGAGAAGCCTTTAATGGACCATTATCATTTAAAACCTTAGCGCACCTTAATGCTGCTTGCCTATAAGCAGTCATAACTCCAGATGATATCATTCCACCTTTATTTGGGTCGCCATGTAAAGCTTCAAACTCCTCTATCAACTTAGTCTTGCGAGATTTTATTATTTTACTCTTAAAAACTCCTGGTTCACAAATTACTTTCACAAGGTGTTCATCAAGACAGACTGTAATTAAACCAATTCCAAGCCTTCTACATAACATTTTATTTCTTCTCAAAGAAACATATGCTTTTTTTCCTTTTCTGTGAGGAACAGCTATGTAGACATTTTTAGTAATGGATTGCCGTTGTACAGCTTGATGAAAAAGTGAAAGAGAAAAGCCTGTTTTTAATTCAACAATTATAAGATCATTTTTACTGTTAAATTTTATGGGGAGAGCTACTAAATCTGCATTACCAACTTCACCCTTTACATCATAACCTATGCCAGAAAAGAAGCCTTTTAACGGGCCATAAAGACTAGTTTCTACTACTTCAGAGATAATGAAAACCCTCCATCGTTTCAGCTGTCTTTCTTATTTTACTGATCAAGGAAACTTCTTAATTTTCTACTTCTGCTAGGATGTTTTAACTTACGTAACGCTTTAGCTTCAATTTGGCGAATTCTTTCACGAGTGACGCTAAATTGCTGACCAACCTCTTCAAGAGTATGATCCGTATTCATGCCAATACCAAATCTCATTCTGAGCACTCTTTCTTCCCTGGGGGTTAAAGAAGCAAGAACGCGTGTTGTAGTCTCTCGTAAATTAGATTGGATTGCAGCATCAATTGGTAAAATTGCATTATTATCTTCTATAAAGTCACCAAGCTGGCTGTCCTCTTCATCACCAATAGGAGTTTCAAGAGAAATAGGTTCCTTTGCTATTTTCATAACTTTACGAACTTTATCCAACGGCATAGATAGTTTAGCAGCAAGTTCTTCAGGTGTCGGCTCACGACCAATTTCATGAAGAATTTGACGGCTTGTTCTTACAATTTTATTTATCGTCTCAATCATATGAACAGGTATACGAATAGTCCGAGCTTGGTCAGCGATGGACCTAGTTATAGCTTGTCTTATCCACCAAGTCGCATAAGTTGAAAATTTATATCCACGCCTGTATTCAAACTTATCAACTGCTTTCATGAGACCTATATTTCCCTCTTGGATAAGGTCGAGAAACTGAAGGCCACGATTAGTATATTTTTTTGCGATCGATATTACTAAACGCAGATTTGCCTCAACCATCTCTTTTTTAGCCTGCCGAGCCTCTCGTTCTCCTTTTTGTACAGTCTGTACTATACGTCGAAATTCATCAACGGGTACACCCGTGATTTGGGCAAGTGAACCAATTTCAGCCCTAAGTTTTTCAATCGTAATCTTTTCACGCTTTGCAAAACGTTCCCAAGCTTCTGAGGTTCCAGCCATTTCTTCCAGCCAATTTGGGTTAAGCTCTGAACCTAAATAACTATGCAAAAACTCGACTCGAGGCACACCGTTGCCATCAGCTAATCGCATTAATTTACCTTCTAAATTTATAAATTGTTTGTTCAGCGAGTATAATTGATCAATGAGCGCATCAATCCTTGCATTGTTTAGGTGAAGAGATTTTATTTCTTCAATTATTTCAGTTTGTATTTGGTCATATTCTTCAGCCTGCGGTTTTCGCATTTTTTTACCAGATAAACGAGAGCGTATGAGCATTTGCTGTAATTTTTGAAACCGCCCAAAATCTTGAGCTATTCTACTCAATTTAGACATTATATCTTCTCTAAGGGCAGCTTCCATATTAGCCATTGATAAATTTGTTCTATCCTCCTCCTCATCTTCATCATCATCAATAGGCTTTTCTCCCTCTTTATAATCTCGGTTAATTTCTATTTTTGTTTTACCGTTATCAAACTTTTGATTTAGATCTTCTTCTGTAGCCTCTAACTCACCTTTCTCAATTTTTTCTCTTCTAACTGCAGCTTGAGATCGGTCTTCTTGAATATTACCAATAGCTCTATTGTAGGTTGTATCCAGATCGATTATGTCGCGTAATAGTATCCTGCCTTCTTCTAACTCTTCTCGCCAAACCATTATAGCTTCAAATGTAAGGGCAGATTCACATAAACCTTTAATCATGGTATCTCTACCAGCTTCTATGCGTTTCGCTATAGCAATCTCACCTTCACGTGATAAGAGTTCAACTACACCCATTTCTCGAAGATACATCCGAACGGGGTCGTCTGTACGATCCAGTTCTTCTTTTGAATTTCCTCCTTTAACGGCAGTCGTCTCTGCTCTTGCTAAAGTTTTTGAACCAAGCGTTTCTTCTTCAACTTCCTCGATAACGGATATCCCTAAATCTGAAAGCTGCGCTAAAGCAACCTCAATATCTTCGGCTGAAATACCCTCTATTTTTAAATGCTTTCCTAGTTCATCAGTTGTTAATAATCCGGACTTACGTGCAATTGCAACCATACGCTTTGTCTCAATATGAGTCATATCAAGTTTGTATGTAAGAACACGAGGTTTAGCCTTTTCAGCTTGTGCAACGGCTAGCTCTTTTTCTGCTTGAGCAAGTTCTTCCGCTTTTTGTATAGCTGATTTTCGTTTAGTTGGTTTTTTAGCAGTGGTCTGCTTTGCGGTTTTTTTTGTGGCGGCTTTTGCCATATTTTTACTCCAATAAAAACTAAGTTTGACCTAGTTTTATTATTCAATCTGTTAGCAATACAATTATAATCCCAAGTGGATCTAACAGGCATAGCCAAACTTAAATTTAATCGCGCTCCTCTTTAGAGGCACGCATGCGTCGCTTAAGGGCGACAGTATTATCATTTCTAATGGCCTCGGCCATCAAAGTTATAGTTTCACTGCCATCTGCGTCTGACTGGTTAAACCCTGATAAGGTGCTGGCCTCTTTTATCCAGATGGCCGTTCGTGTTTCCAGTTCCGCGTCGATGCCTCCCATTGCCGCCGTAATAAGTTTACGATCTCGAGAAAATCCGCTTTTTAGTGTCTCCATTCCTTGATTGGCTATATGGGCATTAAGAGAAGACTTTTCAACCGATTTTGTTAGCTGCCAATAAGACAATAACGTACTTTGCATCTTAATCGCTGGAGAGGTAGTAAATTTTAATCCAAAAAAAACTTCATCAAGGTAGTTTAAAAGCTCAGGCCATTCCAAAATTGCACTAATTAATCTTCTTTCTCTAGCTTTAGTTATGGCATTGGGCTGCATGGTTGCTTTAAGCGCAGTTGATGGACTACGAGAAGAGGTAAGGTTATTAAATTGGTGTTTAAACCTTCGGCCAAATTCAGAGTCGAAACGACTCAAGAGGTCAGACTTATATTGCGCTCTCACTTCCTCATTTTGAATTTCATTTATTGCATTGAGTATTCTCGACTTTAGTCCAGCTTTGGCTTCGGGGGAATCTAGAGATCCGCGGTTAACCTCTCGCTCCCATAACATTTTAACTAACGGTATTGATTGATTCAATATTTTTTGCATCTCGATTTTACCCTTGTTTTTGATGAGGTCGTCTGGGTCTTCTCCATCAGGCAAGATAGCAAATCTAAGAGTCCTCGTGGGGCCAATCAGGGGCAAAGCCCTTTCAATTGATCTATATGCGGCTCTAATGCCAGGCTTGTCACCATCAAAACACAAAATTGGTTCAGGACCAGATCTCCAAAGTAACATTAACTGACTTTCGGTAAGAGCAGTACCCATAGGGGCAACAGAGTGTTTAAAACCCGCACGGGACAAAGCAATTACATCCATATAACCTTCAGCGACAATTAAACCTCTTTCGTTACTTTGTGGAATGGAAACTGCTTTATGAGCACGGTGGTAATTATAAAGTAATTGTCCTTTTTGAAATATTGGTGTTTCAGGAGAATTTAGATACTTTGCTTTAGAGTTTTTATCCATGGCTCGACCACCAAAAGCCACTAAACGTCCTCGAGAATCATGAATAGGGAACATTATGCGGTCTCTAAAACGATCCCATGGTTGTCTTGATTTATCCTCGGGCTGTACCAATAAACCAGCCTCAATCAATGTGTTTTGTTTAGCACCTTTTTGTATAAGGTCATCTTTTAAAGCTGAAAAATTATCAGGAGCATAGCCTATACCAAAGTAATCTGCTGCAGTCTTAGTCAGTCCTCGGCTCTTAAGGTAATCACGTGATGACTGGCCAATATTTTTATACAACGACTTTTGAAAGAAAGCTTGGGCATGTTCCATCCAATTAATAGTATTTTTATTTCTGGCAGCTCTTTGTTCAGCAGCAGGGTCAGACTTTGGCATTTCGATACCTATTTGTTCTGCCAAACGCTCAACAGATTCAGGAAAGGTAAGGCCTTCTAACTCCATTAAAAACGATATAGCATCTCCGTGTTTACCGCTAGAAAAACAATGATAGAAACCCTTTTCATCATTTACAAAAAAACTAGGGGTTTTCTCACTTGTAAAAGGAGAAAGTCCTGAAAATTCTCGACCTTGACGTTTTAGTTTAACATGTTTCGAAACCACATCCGACACCCGAATGCGTGATTTTATTTCATTCATGAAGTTTTCGCCAAATCGCATAACATCAACTTAGTATTATAAAATAATTTTTGCGAATCTTAACTAAAAATAAGCATAAAAAATGCACTGAACTATTAATTACAGAGATGCTCTTTAACCAATGCGCCAGCCTTTCCCATATTAAGTCGACCCGCGTATAGTGCTTTTAAGCTACCCATAACTTTACCCATATCCTTCAAACAAGTCGCATTATGAGCTTTGACTGCTTCAGTGACAGCTAAATGCATCTCAGAATCTGAGAGTGGTTTTGGCATGAATTCTCTTATTATATCTATTTCTCTTAACTCACGTTCAGCTAGCTCTGGTCTGCCGTTGTTTTCATACGTTTTAGCGCTTTCTTCTCGCTGTCGAACCATTTTTTGCAACAATGACAGTATCTCTGTATCTGCAATTCCTTCACAACGGTCTTCTGCTCGTGCTGATATATCACGATCTTTAATAGCAGCAGAAATTAACCTTAGAGTTGATACTCGAATTTTATCACCACTTTTCATAGCAGTTTTAGTATTATTTGAAATAGAATCACGTAGAGCCATAAGCTTTTTTATTCTTTAAACGTTTACAAAATCACCAATGGTTTTATAAATAAAAACAAAACTGATATAATTAGATAAGACAATTGTATAATTTAAATAGAATTTCGAGCTATATTGCTAATTACTTAACATTTGCTACTTGTATACTTTGTCTCTCTCGCTAAAAGTCCTTTCAGATATCTTACTTGCCCAAAAAAGGCTAATACCGGGATTTATGACTATGAAAACCGAAAATCAAGTAATTAATGAACTTATTACTGGCATTTTAGTTTTAGAGAACGGCCAAGTTTTTTATGGAAAGGGCTATGGAGCGGTAGG
>Ga0222719_10004953_pt1 | contig 11583 bp, 10 predicted proteins | sample C33_34DmetaG_FD_165039 | JGI IMG/M metagenome (GOLD analysis project Ga0222719, IMG submission 165039) | Estuarine water microbial communities from San Francisco Bay, California, United States - C33_34D | ecosystem: Environmental > Aquatic > Marine > Unclassified | place: USA: California...
CTGTTAACGATGTTTTCCATTTTGCAGCAACTCTGTCTCTTTCAATAAAGAAGAAAACAGTTGAGGCTAATAATGCAGCAGTAACTAACCAGAATGAAACACCTGTATAGTCACTAGCATCAAGATCGCCACCACCAGCAGCAAAAGATGGAAGCGCAATAACACTACCTAAGATTAATAAATATTTCATATTAAACTCCTTTTATTTAGAGTAAATAAATTACTCCCCCGTTAGTATGAACTTTAGATAATAGCTAAAAATGTTACATGTATCAAATTTTAAAAATTTTTTTTTTTTATAACTTGATTTTCTTATTTATTTAGTATTGATTCTAAAATATTGCTTAAATATTATTGTTTAGTATGATTTGTTTATGAAAGTTGCAATTTACCCAGGTTCCTTTGATCCAATAACATATGGACATATGGACATTATTGAGAGAGGTTGTGGTCTCTTTGATAAGGTGGTTGTTGCTATTGCCAAAAGTGAATCAAAAAATCCCATGTTTTCATTAGAAGATAGGATTAACCTTGCAACATCTATATACGAAGATAATGACAAAGTTGAGGTTGTTGGCTTTCCTAGAAAACTTACTGTTGATTTAGCTAAAGACTTTAATGCATGTGCAATTATAAGAGGATTAAGAGCAGTATCCGATTTTGAATATGAGTTTCAATTAGCAACCATGAATAGATCATTAGCCCCTGATATAGAAAGTATCTTTTTAACGCCTAAAGAAAGCTTAATATATGTTTCCTCAAGCTTGATAAAAGAAATTTCTGATCTTAAGGGTGATATTTCTAAATTTGTTCACCCAAAAGTTGAGCAGGCATTAAAAGCTAAACTACAGACTTAAGACTGACATTTTGGACAATAGAACGTAGCTCTTTGATTGATAGTAACTTTTACTATTTCTGCTTCACATTTTTTGCATTTTTGGTCGTTTCGCCCATAAACATTTAATTTAATTTTGAAATATCCCGGACTGCCATCTGCTGAGTAAAAATCTTTTAGGGTAGTGCCCCCTACCTTAATTGATTGATTAAGAACTTTTCTTGCAGAACTCACAATCCTTTTACATTCTTCAATATTTAATTTATGTGAAGCTTTTTGCGGATTTATTCTTGAAAGATAAAGAGACTCTGAAGCATATATATTCCCAATGCCAACAACATTTTTCTGATTCATTATGAGAGTTTTAATATTAGTTTTGGATCTTTTACAGCATTCTAAAAGATATGCACCATTAAAATTTTTAGAAAGAGGTTCTGGGCCAAGCCCAGATATTAATTTGTGATTATTAATATCTTTTGCAATGTGAAGCGAGCCAAATCTTCTTGGGTCATTATAAATTATCTTTTCATTATCAAAGATAAATTCAATGTGGTCATGTTTTAGAAAATAGTTGTCTTCACTTTTTAAAATTCTTAAACTTCCCGACATTCCTAAATGCAGCAATAGATATGTATTTTCTAATTCGAAAATTATGTATTTGGCTCTTCTATGAAGACCAATTAATTTTTTATTTTTTGAATTTTTTTCAAGGCCTTTGGCAACAGTCCATCTCAAGTTTCTATTATGAACTTTAATTCTTATTAAATTTTGACCCTGAAATTTCTTTATTGCCCTGAGGGTTGTTTCAACCTCCGGTAATTCTGGCATTTAATTAATTTAGTAGATTATTTATTGAAACAAGGTCTCCAGGAGAAATAGTTCCTGCGGCTAAATCTAATCTAAGATTAGCAAGAATATAATCATACTTAGCATTAGCAAGATTTTTTTCAGCACTATAAAGATTTTTTTCTGCCTGTAAAAGATCTACAACATTTCTTGTTCCAACCTTGTAACCGACTTGTGTAGCTTCAAGTGCACTAGTTGCAGAGATTACAGCTTGTTTTTGAGCAGTTACATTGGCAACCAAGGTAACGACATTAGAGTATCCTGATCGAACGTCTTGTATGATTTTTCTTTGAGTAAATAATGTATTCTCATTAGTTCTCTCATATTGTGCATAAGCCTGCTTTCTTCTTGAGTTTACAGCTCCACTTTGAAAAATTGGCACACTAAACTGAATAGCAAAATTTCTTCTGCCAGTTATTTCAGGAACGGGAACGCTCTGACCATTAAAATTTAGACCTTCATAATTAAATTGATTTGTTTCAGACTCAGATTTAGACCCAACAATATCTATTTTAGGCAAATGATTAGAGGCTGCATTTCTAGCATTACTTTTGGCTGCATCTTTTCTTAAATATGCCGCTTTGAGCTGATAATTATTTTGTAATGCTATGTCCACCCATTCTTCTTTCGACTTGGCGCAGGACTCTCAATTAATAAACCCTCACCTAATTCATCTAGACTAAAGATCTCTCTACCTATTAATGCATTTAATGCTTCTCTTGCAGAAAATAAACTTCCTTCCGCATTAATTCTGGATGCCTTACTTAAGTCATATGCTAGTTGAGCTTCTTGAACACCAGTTATTGCAGAAAGACCAACCTCATATCTTTGTTGTGCTTGATCAAGCTGTTTTTTTATTGCCTTTTCTTCTGATATGGCTGCATTTAGATTATCTATAGCTCTTAATACCCCAAAATAAAGTTCTGCAGTTCGAACTAAAAGATTTTGTTGTTCATATGCAAAATCAGCTTCAGCGGCATTTGTTAATGATTTAGATTGTTTGAACTGAAACCAAGAATCCAACCTGAATAAAGGCTGCGTTAATCTTGCTGAGCTAGAGAATGAGTTATATTCTTGTTGAAGTTGTTTATCTTGATAATACTCGTTCCAATTAGTTGAACCACTCAAAGTTAGGCTTGGTAGCAGAGCAGCTCTACCTTGAACCACTAATTCTTTGTCTGCAAGATATGAATATTCTGCAGCCTTAAAGGTTGGATCATTTTTTAAAGCCTCATTATAAATATCTAATAAGTTTTCTGCTAAAAGGCTTGAAGTTGAAAAAAATAATATGAATAATGATTTTGAAATTTTGTTCATATCGTTATTTTAACTCAATATTAATGTTTACAGTGTAAACATTTGCAAATTTTTTATATTTTATAATTTTTTTAATATTTCTTAGAGTAAAATATCTTTCATAAGTTCAATCATTAATAAGGCATCTTAAAATTGGCAAAAAGTTCATATGATGCAGAAGCAATCGAGGTTTTATCGGGTTTAGATCCTGTAAAAAAAAGACCTGGGATGTACACAGATACATCTAACCCTAACCATTTAATTCAAGAAGTTTTAGATAATTCAGTTGATGAGGCTTTATCTGGTCATTGTTCAAATATAAAAATATCACTCTTAAAAGATGGCAACATTAAAGTTTCAGATAATGGAAGAGGAATGCCAGTCGATATCCACCCCGAGCACAAAGTTACTGGCGTTGAGTTAATTTTGTGCAAGCTTCATGCTGGGGCAAAATTTTCAGGTGACGATTATAATTTTTCTGGCGGACTGCATGGAGTTGGAGTATCTGTTGTAAATGCTCTATCCGAAGCATTAGAAGTCAAAGTAAAAAGAGACTCCCAAGAATTCCAAATAGATTTTAGCAACGGCGATAAAGTCAGTGAGCTCAAGAAAATTGGAGATGTAGGCATAAGAAATACTGGAACTTCAATAACCTTTAAGCCTAATCCAAAATATTTCGAAGATATTAATGTTCAAGTTAAAACCTTAAAACACTTACTCAAGGCAAAAGCAGTGCTTTGCCCAGGTTTAACCATTGAATTTATTAATGAAAAAAAACCTAATGATAAAGAGAAGTGGCACTTTGAAGATGGCTTAAAAAGTTACCTTAATGAATCATCAGAGGGTTCAGAGCTTATATTAGAAGATTCAATAATATGTGCAAAAGAAGGCAGTGCTCAGGAACTAGAGTTTGCTATAAATTGGTCACCAAAACCGCCTAAAAATAAACTTGATGAGACCTATGTAAATTTAATTCCTACCGCTCAAGGCGGCTCTCACCTCAATGGTTTTAAATCAGGTCTCTTGGAGTCGATAAAAGAATTTTGTGAATATAGAAATTTGTTACCTAAAGGCTTAAAAATAAATGCAGATGACATAATAAGTAATGCTATTTTTATAGTTTCGTCAAAGTTACAAAATCCTCAGTTTGCAGGGCAAACCAAAGAAAGACTAGACTCTAAAGATCACATGTTATTTGTTTCAAGTACTACTAAAGATGTATTGAGTATTTGGCTTAACACGCACACTGAAGAAGGAGAAAAAATTGCTGAGCTTGCAATTATTTCTGCGCAGACTCGAGCAAAAGTTTCTAATATTGTAGAGAGAAAGAAAACTTTTAAAGGACCAGCATTGCCAGGAAAACTTTCTGATTGTAATAGTCAGGATTTAAATAAAACTGAGTTATTCCTTGTTGAGGGAGATTCTGCTGGTGGTTCAGCTAAGCAGGCTAGAGAGAGATCGTTTCAAGCAATAATGCCGCTACGCGGAAAAATATTAAATACATGGGACTTAGAAAGTACTGAAATTATAAAATCTCAAGAGATAAAAAATCTTTCTACTGCTATTGGTGTATTGCCTGGTAATGGTGATTTGTCATCTTTGAGATATGGAAAAATTTGTATTTTAGCTGATGCAGACTCTGACGGATTACATATAGCAACATTATTATGTGCTTTGTTCTTAAGACACTACAAACCTTTAGTGCAGGAGGGACGCATATATATTTCAATGCCACCTCTCTATAGAATCGATTGTGGTAAAGAAGTGTTATATGCTTTAGATGACTCTCAAAGAGATGAGATTGTTAAAAATTTTAAAAGTAAAAAAGGTAAACCAAAGATAAATATTCAAAGATTTAAAGGTTTGGGAGAGATGAACCCTTCTCAATTAAGAGAAACTGTCATGGACCCATCAACAAGACAGCTTGTAAAACTATCAATTAGCTCAAGCGATAATGCTAACTCAATGATGGACCTTCTTTTGTCAAAGAAAAATGCAGCTGCAAGAAAAGAGTGGCTTGAGAAAAAAGGCTCATTAGCAAAAATATAATTATGAAACAGCAATCAGATATAAATTCAATAAGCCTTAAACAGTACGCAGAAGAATCTTATCTAAATTACGCAATGTATGTAATATTAGATAGAGCTTTACCAAATATTGGAGATGGATTAAAACCAGTTCAAAGAAGAATTTTATATGCCATGTCTGAATTGGGATTAGATGCTGGGTCTAAGTATAAAAAATCAGCAAGAACTGTCGGCGATGTCATAGGCAAGTTTCACCCCCATGGAGATAGTGCTGCATATGAAGCCATGGTTTTAATGGCTCAGAACTTTTCCTTTAAATATCCTCTTGTAGATGGTCAGGGTAACTGGGGTTCACAAGATGATCCCAAATCATTTGCAGCAATGAGGTATACAGAATCAAAACTAACTAAATTTGCAGATTTGTTGATCTCTGAGCTCAAATCAGGAACAGTTGATTGGCAACCAAACTTTGATGGCTCTCTTTTAGAACCAGTAATTTTTCCTGCTAAATTACCCTCTATTTTATTAAATGGAACCTCTGGTATTGCTGTAGGAATGGCAACAGATATCCCATCACATAATATTAATGAAGTCATAGATGCAACTATCCATGTTTTAGAAAACCCAAAATCAGAATTAAAAAACCTTTTAAAAATAATTAAAGGACCTGATTTTTCAAATGAAGCACCGATTATTGCAAGCAATGAAGAGCTTGAGGAAATTTATTTGACTGGAAGAGGAGGATTTAAAGCCCAAGCTCATTGGTTCCAGGAAAAAAATGAAATTATTATTAATGCTCTTCCTTATCAGGCTTCTGGTTCAAAGATTCTTGAACAGATAGCTGACCAAATGCTAAAAAAGAAAATACCCATGGTTGTGGATTTAGCTGACGAGGGTGATCATAAAGAACCAGTAAGACTAGTAATAACATTAAAGTCTAATCGAGTGAATGCAGAAGATGTTATGAACCATCTCTTTGCTTCTACTGATCTTCAAAAAAATTACAGAGCAAATATGAATCTTATTTCTTTGAAAGGCGGCCCAAAAGTTTTTTCGTTAGTTGAATTGCTTAAAGAGTGGCTTGTTTTTAGAAAAAATACAGTTACAAGAAAATTAGAGCATAGACTGGATCAGGTAAACGATAGGCTGCATATTCTTGAGGGCCTTTTAATAGTTTATTTAGATCTCGATAAAGTTATAAAAATCATAAGAGAATCAGATGAGCCTAAAAAAGAAATTATAAAAGCTTTCAAACTATCAGATATTCAAGCAAATGCAATTCTTGAAATCAGATTAAGACAACTTGCAAAGCTTGAACAAATTAAACTTGAACAAGAGAGAGATTCGCTAGTTGAGGAAAGAAATGATATTGAAAAAATATTGAATTCTAAAACTAGACTTAAAACTCTAATTAAAAAAGAATTGCTTGAAATAAAAGATGAGTTTGGCGATGAAAGAAAATCTCCAATAAAAGAGACTTCCGAAGCAAAAGTATTCTCTGAAGAGGAAACCCTTGTAACAGAATCTATAACAGTAGTTCTTTCAGAAGCAGGGTGGATTAGAAGCGCAAAGGGACATGAAATTGACCCAAGCTCATTATCATATCGTGGAGAAGATAAGCTTCAAGATTTTTGTCGTGGAAAGAGTAATCAGCTTGCAGTTTTCCTTGATTCAAATGGTAAAGCGTACTCTATTCCAAGTCATTCACTTCCATCAGCAAGGGGTATGGGTGATCCAATTTCGGGCAGAGTTACTGCAGATTCTGGAGTTAAGTTTATATCGACCATAATTGGTAATGATGATGATAAGTACATGATTATGAATACTGCTGGATATGGTTATATTTCAGAATTTAAAAATATGGTTTCTAATAAAAAGTCAGGCAGGGCTTTTATGAAACTTCCAAATGAAGCTGAGCTCATAAGGGCTTTAAGGGTACGAGACGATCACGTTTATATTGCCGCTGTTTCAAATATTGGACGATTGCTTATATTTAAGATAGATGAATTACCCATTCTTGCAAAAGGTAAAGGAAATAAGATAATTAATATTCCAACACTAAAATTTGTTGCAAAAGAAGAATTCATGGCTCATGTACAGCTTCTATCTCCTGTTAGTTCATTAAGAATAGAGAGCGGCAAAAGATTTTTAATTTTAAAATTAAAGGATTTAGAGAACTATATTTCTTCCAGAGCTAAACGAGGAAATATGTTGCCTCAAGGCTACAGAAAAGTAGATAGAATGATTGAAGAAGTTGAAACTATTTCATCAGTAGATCAAGAATAGAAGATTCAAAAATCCCTAAACCTTTTTTACAAGAAAATCTACTTGTCCGTAAAAAGGCACCGTATAATTTGCGTAGTCATTAATAATTTTTTCATTAGGCATATTGTATCGTGGTTTCTATTCAAAAAATTAGTCCAAATTCATTTGGAGTATACATAAAACCTAATAGCTCGTTAACTGGAAAATACAGAGTAATATTTATTTCAAGTATTGCGTTTATTTGCCTTGGGATAGCGACTATATTTTATTTAGTAGGTGCAACTTTGATATTGCCATTCGCCGGCCTAGAAATAAGTATTTTGCTTGTAGCATTTTATTTAAATTTTAGGTGGAGTGGTAAAAGAGAAAAAATATTTTTGTCTAAGGATAGAGTAATAGTAGAAAAAGGCATTCATAAGGCTGAGTATCGCTGGGAAGAATTTAGAACTTTTACTTCTTTTCAAATTTCAAAAGATATTAATAAGGTACTTAAGCTAAGCTTTCGCTCTAAGGGTGAAGATATAGAAATAGGATCTTTTTTGAATGACGAAGAAAAAATTGAGCTAAAAGAGAATATCTCAAAAATCATAGAAGACTTAAATGCAAATCTATGATTATCGCCAAGCAATTAACTTTTTTTGAACAGGCGTTAATTTAAATTCTTTTAAATCTGGAATTCCATTTTTAAAAGGAGGATTTGATTCTCCTTGAATAAGTGGGCTTAGATAATCTAATGCTTTTGCAGTAACGCCCATTCCATTTTTTGTAATAAAAGATTTTGGTAATTTTTTTTCTAGATTAGCAATTTTAGATAGTGGAGCTGGTTCTATTTTCCATTTATATTTACTATTTTTATTTCTTACAATTATTGGCATTACGCCATTCATTCCAGCTAAAGCATATTTGATAGCATGGGCTCCAACAGCTTCTGCATGGGCTAAATCTACTTTTGAAGCTATATGACTAGCACTTCTTTGTAGATAATCAGAAACAGCCCAATGGTTTTTAAGTTTTAATTTTGTGTTAATAAGATCTGCTATATAAGGGGCAACTCCACCTAATTGAGCATGTCCAAAAGCATCCTTTATATTTGATTCAGAAAGAAATTTACCTTTGTAGTTTTTAACACCCTCTGACACAACAACAACACAAAAACCCTTATCTGCAACAGTTTTCTTAACGAGCGATAAGAACTCTTTTTGATTAAAAGTAACTTCTGGCAAAAGAATAATATGTGGAGCATCTCCTTTATTTATTCTTGCTAAAGCTGATGAGGCAGCCATCCATCCAGCATGTCTTCCCATTACCTCCATAATAAAAACCTTTGTTGAGGTTTCTGACATTGATTGAACATCCAATGAAGCTTCTTGTATTGAGGTTGCAATATATTTAGCTGCAGAGCCAAAGCCAGGACAACAATCTGTGAGTGCTAAGTCATTATCTACAGTTTTTGGAATAGCAATACATTGGATTGGATAGTTAAGTTTTTTACTTATTTGAGAGACCTTATAAGCAGTATCAGCGGAATCATTTCCGCCGTTGTAGAAAAAATAACCAATATTATGAGCCTTGAATACCTCAATTAGTCTTCTATATTCCTTTTCGCTCTTCTCAAGATCTTTTAGCTTAAACCTACAAGATCCAAATATACCACCCGGTCTGTACCTTAAGGATAATAGGGAATTATTTGATTCTTTTGATGTATCAATCAAATCTTCACGAAGTGCTCCCAGTATTCCATTTTTAGCAGCAAAAACCTTTCCAATCTTATTACTTTTTTTTGCTTCCAGAATTAAAGCTCCTGCTGTTGCATTTATTACTGCAGTCACGCCACCAGATTGAGCATATAAAGCATTTTTTTTCATTTTTCCCCACCCAAATATGTTGTAATAAAATTTGTTAAAGTATTATAACTAATATGAAGATACATATCTTAGGCATCTGCGGAACCTTCATGGGTGGCCTTGCGCAAATACTCAAAGACTCCGGTCATGATGTCTCAGGCTCAGATATGCAATTTTATCCACCAATGTCAGAGCATCTAGATGCTTTAAAAATTGATTTAATAGAGGGTTATGCATTAGACGATCTTCCTGAGGCTGATTTATATGTAATCGGTAATGCATTATCGAGAGGAAATGAATCCGTTGAACATATATTAAATAATCGTCTTCCATTTAAATCAGGTCCTGAAATGCTTGGTGAAATTCTTAGAAATAGAAAAGTATTTGCTGTATCTGGAACACATGGTAAAACAACAACCTCTTATATGCTTACACATATTCTTAAGTCTTCAGGTAGGGATATTGGTTATTTAGTTGGCGGAATTTCAAATGATATTGATGGTTCAGCTTCTCTTGGAACCGATGAAATATTTGTTATTGAGGCTGATGAATATGACTCAGCTTTTTTTGATAAAAGATCAAAATTTATTCATTACTCACCTGATACCCTTATTATTAACAACATAGAGTTTGATCATGCTGATATATTTAATAATTTAGATGATATAAAAAAACAATTTCACCATCTTTTAAAAATTATTCCATCAAACGGAAATATCGTATATTTTAATGATGATAGGAATGTTCTAGATGTTCTAGATATCGGATGCTGGTCAAATGTTATTAAAATAAATGATAAAAATTTAAAAATTAATTTTAGTTCTAAAGAAATAAAAATAGATGAAGATATATTTTTATTAAATTCTTTACCCTTAATTGGAGAGCATAATTTTAAAAATTATGTTTCAGCAATTATGGCTGCAACCACATGCGGCATATCAGCAAACGATTCTATTGAGGCATTAGAAAGTTTCAATGGAGTGCGAAGAAGACTGGAATATAAGGGAGAGCATTCTGGTGTGAAAATCTATGATGATTTTGCACATCACCCAACTGCAATAACCTATGCATCAGAAGCTATCAGGAATGAATTTAAAGAAAATAAAATATTAGGAATTATTGAGCTTGGATCAAACACTATGTCCTCTGGATCTCATGGTAATGCTATTTTTGATTCAGTAACTGCTTTTGATAAAGTAATATGGCTTGATCACAACAAAGTTATTAAAGATGATCAATCTTTCAATCGCCATGATGAATGTATTGGTAATATTAAAAGTATTATAAAAGATTATGATGTTGTTCTTTTAATGACAAATAAAGATAGTAGTAAACTTTATGAACCGATTATTGATTTCTTGTCATGAAAAATAACTTGCCTGTTTTCCCTCTTAGTTTGGTTGCCTTGCCTGGTAGCATTCAATCACTACAAATTTTTGAACCAAGATATTTAAAAATGATTAAGAAATGCATGTCAGATAGCCATGGATTTGTAATTGTTTTGAAAATAAATGACGCATCTGAATTTGGAATTTCAAAAAAAGGTACTTATGTTGAAATAGTTGATTTTAATAATCTTCCAAATGGTCTTCTTGGCATCACTGTCAAAGCTGAAACTAAAGTTTCAATAAACAATATATGCCAACTTGAAGATGGATTGCATATTGCAGATATCAAGCCCGAGATAGATCCTGAGGTTGACAATCAAGCTTTGTTAGCAGAGTATCCTGATATAATTAATATCTTATCTCAGATAATAAAGCATCCAAAAGTTAATGAACTTCCAATCAAAGTAGATTTTAATTCTGCTGATTCTGTTGCCTATCATCTTGCAGGCCTAATTCCACTTACTTCAATTCAGAAGCAAAATTTACTTGAAGCATTTGATGCTACTCAAAGACTTTCAATCTTATCAAAGTACATTGAAAAAATTTCTAGTCTTTAAGTAATTCTTATCGGTGGCTTATTTGATTTTCTTCTTAGCCAGTTTATAGATTTTAAAATTGTAGGAATAGCAATAAATTTTTTCTCAATAGAATACTTGCCAGGATAATTGCTCATCATTAAACCGATAATGATTGTAAATAAACCTTGACCAGGAAGGACAAGCATCATTATGCCTCCTAGAATCAGTGAGTACCCAATTAGATTTTTAAAAATTAAGACTATGTACCAAATAAAAATATTACTTGTCTTAATTTTTGAATCTTTTTTATTTATAAAATAATCCTCAGGAATTAATGAAACAAGCCACTTTATGCTTAACAAACTAAACAAGAAAACAAATAAAGAAATAGATCCAAACCATAGAATTAAATTTTTATAAACATTGAAAATCTCTATCAACGAATTAAATGATGTTAATTCCAAAATTTGTCACCTTTTTTATAAATAATGATTTAGTATAACTCTCAATATAAGTTAATTTTTAGTTATTAAAAACTATTGAAATATAAATAATCTTGTCTGA
>Ga0222719_10004955_pt1 | contig 11579 bp, 10 predicted proteins | sample C33_34DmetaG_FD_165039 | JGI IMG/M metagenome (GOLD analysis project Ga0222719, IMG submission 165039) | Estuarine water microbial communities from San Francisco Bay, California, United States - C33_34D | ecosystem: Environmental > Aquatic > Marine > Unclassified | place: USA: California...
TAGACGAACGTCTACAAAAAGAGCAGGAAGAAGCTGAAAAACAGTCGCAAGAACCAGAGATTCCACAAGTTACTTTGTATCAACCTGCACCCAAAGACATGCCTAACTGGCGTAGAGCTTTGGATGAAGGTGAGTCTAACCCCGATCTTACTGAAGGTAAAGGGTTGACGCTAGAGCAGCGAGCACAGATTAAGCTCGATGACATGCGAGCTGCTAAAAATCAGATGGAATCCAGTCAATTTGGATTGTCTGAAAACACACTTGAGATTTTTGATGCCATCAAAGGTGGTACTGCAAAAACCTGGGGTTCTATCATGACTCTTCCAGAGCGTGTCATTGACATGTCTACTGGAGCATACCAACGTGAAGTTGAAGAGACTGGTAGTTACAAAGCAGATAGCGACATCTTTGGCCTTAATGATTACGACCCACAACTTAAAACTTGGTGGGGTAAACTGCTTGAAATGGGTGTACACTTTACCGGTCTTGCCGGTGGTGTCAAGTCAATCCCTGGTGTTGGTGCTCAAGTCTCTAAAGGCGGTGTGGCAGCTGACATCGGTGTTGGTTTTGCTAGTGACCTTATTTCTGCAGAATCTCAAGAGGGTAACCTTAGCCAACAAGTTTACGAATCAAAAATCGTTGAACGGATCCCTTGGGCTGGTGAGTTTCTTAACCGTGGTCTGAGTGTACTGGCAACTAAAGATAGTGATCACCCTTGGATTAAAACCCTTAAAAATGCCTTTGAAGGTATGGGTGCTGACTTTATAGTTGGTAGTGTTCTGCGTAAGTTTGAAGGCGGAGATGTAACTGATGCTGCACGTCGAACCGACATTCAACGTCAGGTTGATGACGCTCGTGATGCAGAAGCTCGGATTAACGATGAGCTTAATGCTAACACCCGTAACTCCATTAACGAAGGTGAGCAGCGGATCGAACGGATTCAGTCAATTATTGACGGTATGCCAGAAGGTGCTGACCGTGATACATTTCAAGCACAGCTAGACACTATTAAAAAGAACGTAGCTGCTCGTAAGGATGAGCTTGACAAAGGTAAGTTTAGTGCTTACACTAACCGTGATATGGCAGATCCTTGGCAAGGTTCTCCAAACTCCCGTGCTACTTCTGCTTTTGACAGTGCTGAGCAAGCTCGTCGTCTTGACGATATGTGGCCTAACACTGGTGGCGGTTCTACCGACTCTGTGTTTACCCCAGCTCAGGCTAACCGTATGGCTACCGAAAACGGTATGCTAGAAGAAGAGATGAAGCGGATAGCTAAAGAATTGCTATCTGATTCTCGTTATCGGGAACTTGTTAACGAAGCTAAAAAGAACAAGAAATCTTTCCAGGAAGTCTATGGTTATGCATTTGAACGTATGCAAGAAACCATCGGTCGTGATGCAACTGCTGTAAGCGCCGAAGACTTCTGGAAACCTATTATGGATCAACCTACTTTCCGCACCGGTGGTCGTGAAAGTATGGAAGCTTGGGCTATGGAAAACGTAGTTGCAGCTGACCTTGTTAATGCTTCCTTGTTCTCCCAACTGCGCGACCTGGGTATTGCTAGCCGTGAGCTGTTTGACGTTGCCGATATCATGGACACCGATGGTCCGATGAAGACTATTGCTGACCGTTTGGTTGTCGGACTTAGCAATGTTAAACGTTCTCGTTATTTGATTTCTACGGAATTTACTAAACTCAAAGGTCCAGCAGCTAAAAAGGCTTTGCGAGAGCGGGACGCTACGTTCCGTGCGGAAGCTGAGGCTTCTGTCAACATGTTCATGAATATGGCTAGTAAGTCTGACGATGATCGTGTCATTAAGGCTTTGGTTGAAGCATTCTCTATGAGCAACAAGATTCAAAACTGGAAGGATCTTGACGCTTACATGAAGGCAAAACTTCGTAATACTGGTCTTCAGGATGACGCCGGTATTGTCATCAAAGAGCTGCAAACCGTTATGATGCACAGCATCCTTAGCGGTCCTAAGACGGCGTTGCGGGCTATGTCCGGTACGTTTACTGCTGCACTGCTGCGTCCTATGAACACAGCGGTTGGAGCCAGTATGCGCGGTGATTGGGATAGTGCACGTGCTAATATGGCATCGGTTAATGCATTCTTCCAAACTATTCCTGAAGCCTTTAAACTGTTTAGAACTAATCTTAATGCATATTGGGCTGGTGACGTAGCTACTGTCAAGACTCGTTTTGTTGAGGCACGTAGCAAAGCTGATGACCAATGGGCATTGTATGAACACTGGGTAGATACACGTGGTACTGATGCTGACAAAGCAGCCATGTGGATTGCTGGTAACGCACGTAAATTAAACGACAACAAGTTTTTGACTTACAGCACCTCTATTATGGGTGCTACTGACGATGCGTTTACGTTGATTATGGCTCGTGCACGGTCACGCGAAAAAGCTTTGCGGGCTGCACTTGACCAAAAGAAGGCAGGACGTGTTTCTGACGTAAGTCCTAAAATGTTGCAGGAGTATGAAAATTACTTCTACAAAGATCTGCTTGATTCTGATGGCAACATCAATATTGAAAGCGACCTGTACCTTAAGTCTACTGTAAAAGAAGCAACCCTAACTCAAGATTTGAGTGGGTTTACTGCTGGACTGGAAGACTTGTTTAATAGGTTCCCCTTTACCAAGCCTTTCTTTTTGTTTGCGCGTACTGGTATTAACGGTCTAAACTTTAGTTATAAAACTTCTCCGCTGCTTGGTCTTGCACACAAGCAAACTATTGACATTCTACGTTCTTCTGCTGATGATCTCAGCCTTGTGTCTAAATATGGCATCAATACCGCTGACGACCTTGCTAACGCTAAAGCATTGATTGCTGGACGCCAAGCTATCGGTGGCAGTATTGTGACAATGGCTGGTATCCATTATATGAACGGTGGTCTAACGGGTAATGGTCCTCAAGATCGTCGTCTGCGTAAACTGTGGATGGACACCGGTTGGAAACCCCGTAGCATTAAGATCGGCAACGTGTGGGTTGGTTATGATACTTTTGAACCCTTTAACACAATCCTTGCTTCGATTGCTGACATTGGCGACAACATGAAGCTGATGGGTACGCAATGGGGTGAACAGTCCTTGGGGCAAGTTATGCTTGCTACTATGGGTGCTGCTACTAGCAAATCCTTCCTACAAGGTTTAGGTCAGTTTGTTGACCTATTTTCTAATGAAGAAAAGCAAGCGGAAAAGATTGTAGGTAATCTAATGAACAACACCGTGCCTCTGGCCGGTCTTCGTAATGAAATGGGTAAACTTCTTAATCCATACATGCGTGAGATTAACGGTAGCATCGGTGAAAGTCTGCGTAATCGTAACTTGATTACTGAACAAAGTGATTGGGCATTGCCCATCAAGTACGATATTCTAAACGGTAAACCGATTCGTGACTGGAACTTTATTGAAAGCACTTGGAACGCTTTGAGTCCTATTAGCTTGTCAATGGATGAAGGTCCGGGACGTAACTTGCTGTGGAATAGTATGTACGATATTCGTCCTGTTACTTATACGGCACCTCCGATTGGGGGTATGCCTGGTATTCCTCTCGATGACCATCCTAAACTCCGTTCCTTGTTCCAAGAGGAAATGGGTAAGTTAAATATGGAAGCCGAATTGGATAAGTTGGCAGCACGTCCAGACGTACAAGCTTCTGTTGAGCGTATGGAACAAGATCTTAACGCTGGTAAGCGTGACCTTGATCCTATGACTACTTACGTTCATAATCGTCTTATTAAAGACAGATTTGAACGCGCACGATCACAAGCTTGGGCTAATGTTCGCCGTAAATACCCTCAACTTGTCGAACCACTTTATCAAGAAGAACAAGAGCGCCGTGCAGATATGTATCGGACTCTGCTTGAAACTCAAGGCCGTCTTGTGCCTGGAGCTTAATCCACCCGTTTCCTTTGTTAATGCGTAATGGCTACTACACAAAACACATACACTGGGAACAACTCAACTACTGAGTATTCCTTTACATTTCCATATCTTGAGGAGTCAGACGTTAAGGTAAGCCTTGACGGTGTTGACCAAGCTACAACTGCATATTCATTTGCCAACGCTACAACTATTTCATTTAACACTGCTCCTGGAACTGGAGTAGCGATTAGGATTTATCGGGTTACTAACACGGATTCTGCGAAGGCTACGTTCTTTGCAGGATCTGCTGTTCGTGCTCAGGATCTGAACGATAATAACAATCAGGTTCTTTATTCGACTCAGGAAACCGTCAACCGCCGCCTTGATAACACTGGCGGCACCTTGACGGGTGATCTGGTCATGGATAACGCAGACATCGTGTTTGAAGGTGCTACTGCTGACGCCTTTGAAACCACGTTGACTGTTGTCGATCCTACTGCTGATCGTACCATTACGCTGCCTAACGTGACTGGTACCGTGGTTACCACTGGTGACACCGGTACCGTCGCTACGGCGATGATTGCAGCTGATGCAGTCAATGGTACTAAAATTGCAGATGACTCGATTAATTCTGAGCATTACGTCGATGCATCTATCGACACTCAGCACATTGCAGATGCACAGATTACTTCTGCTAAACTTGCTGCTGATTCTGTTATTTTTGGCAAGGTTGCCAGCAATGCGATCGGTACTGACCAACTTAATGATAGCGCAGTAACAACCAATAAAATTGGTGCTCAACAAGTTACTACGGCTAAAATTGCAAACGACGCTGTTACTAATGCAAAGATTGCTAATGATTCTATTGACTCAGAACACTATGTAGATGGGTCGATTGACACAGCTCACATTGCTGATCTGCAAGTTACTTCTGCTAAACTTGCTGCTGATTCTGTTATTTTTGGTAAAGTCGCTAACAATGCGATTGGTACTAATCAACTTAATGACAGTGCAGTAACGACTAATAAAATTGGTGATCAGCAAGTTACACGGTTAAAATTGCAAATGACGCTATTGACGGTACTAAACTTGCCGACGATGCTGTTGATTCTGAACACTATACTGATGGATCAATCGACACGGCTCACATTGGCGACTCTCAGGTAACCACTGCAAAGATTGCAGACGCTGCTGTTACTGTTGCCAAGATTGCTGATGCTGAGCTGCAAGAGCTTGCCACTATGGGTGGTTTGACTGCTGCTGCTTTGGCTGATCTGACTCAAGCTGAGGTTCAGATTCTTGACGGTGCAACGGTTACTACTGCTGAGCTGAACCTGATTGATGGTCTAACTGCAAACGCAGCTGATCTCAACCAACTTGATACTAATACTCTTACTAACTCTCCCACCTGGACTTCTACCTCTCAGTATCCGTCTGCTGCTTCTATTGACAGCCGTATTACTGCACGTATTGATCCCCTTGGTGGTTTTGAGGCTATTGCTGATGAAGATAGTTTCCCCGCTACTGCACCGCCTGAAGGCACCGTTGTCAGTATTGCTAACGCAAACGGTCTTGCAGTTAACGCAAGCGGCGTTGGTGCTGGTACTCGTGCTGGTGGCAGTGACGCTGTAGTTATCAACGGCTTCCCGTCTGGCTTTAACAGCACCTCCCTGGATGACGGTATTGGTCTGCTGGTGGTTGCCACTAGCACTGCTCATACCTACGACTTCCACCGTGTTGTTGCTAAGGATGAGGATGTCCGTCAGCTGAGTTCTGACATCAACGACTTCAAGGCACGTTACCGTGTTGGTTCCAGCAACCCCACCACTGACCTTGACGCTGGTGACCTGTTCTTTAACACGTCTACCAATAAAATGTTGGTGTACGATTCTGGTGACGCAGCATGGGAAGAGGTTCAGTCTATTGGTGAATTCTTTATTAACACCCTGAGCAGTTCTGGTGGTACTGGTGGTGGCTCTGCAACCTTTAATGGCACTGCTTACCGATTTACCTTGAGCAATGCTCCTACGTTTGCACAACAGCTGTTGGTTAGCATTAACGGTGTTATTCAAGAACCTAACAGTGGCACGGCTCAACCGACTGATGGTTTTGCTATTGATGGGGCTGATATTATCTTTGCTGCTGCACCTGCTAGTGGTTCTGACTTCTTCATCATCACTATGGGTTCTACCGTCAACATCGGTACTCCTAGTGCTGGTACTGTTGGTACTACTCAACTTGCTGACGGTGGTGTTACTACCGCCAAGATTGCTGCAGACGCTGTAGACGGAACCAAGATTGCCGACGATTCTATCGACTCCGAGCACTACGTTGACGGTTCTATTGACACGGCTCACATCGCTGACGATGCAGTCACCGCTGCAAAGCTGGCTGACACCGCTGTAACCGCTGGTAGCTACACTGCTGCTGACATTACTGTAGACGCTCAAGGCAGAATTACTGCTGCAAGTAGTGGAACAATCAGTACAGCAGAGATTGCTGATGACGCAGTTACCGCAGCTAAACTTGCAGACACGACTGTAACCGCTGGTAGCTACACGCTGTCCAGTATTACGGTTGACGCCCAAGGACGTATTACTGCTGCTTCTAGCGGTAGTGCTGGTGCTTCTGATGCGATCACCGAAGGCAACACCACTGTTGAGTGCGTTGACACCGGCAGCGACGGTCACATCACCTTCGACACTGAAGGTACGGAGCGGATGCGTATCAATAGTTCAGGTGATATAGGCATCAACGGTACCACAAACCCAAATTATCACCTTACTTTTGCTAACACAGGTTCACGCGGTGCAGGTATTGATTACAACAGTGGCTCGTCAGATACTAATTTAGATCTTATTTCGCTGGGTAAAGGCGCGGGCTGGGAGGGACAGATCCGCTTTTATACTTCAGTGTCATCCGCCACCGCGTCAGAGCGGATGAGGATTACTGCTGACGGGAGGTTGTTCTTTGGTGCAACAAGCAGTTTTGACAATGCCAAGTTTGAAATAACTCAGCCAAACGCATCCAACAACGGACTTAGCGTAAGGGCAAGCAGTGGAAGCTTTGGAAACGATGTGTTCATGGTCAAGGCTGATCGCAACACCACGAATGGTACTTTTAATGCGATTACCTATTACAACCTTGGCGCTGGTGCGCAGAGATTTAGAGTTTTTGATAACGGCGACGTCCAAAACACCAACAACTCTTACGGTGGTATTTCCGATGCAAAGTTAAAAGAGAACATCGTTGACGCAAATTCTCAGTGGGATGACCTTAAGACAATTCAAGTCCGTAACTACAATTTCAAAGCGGAGACTGGGCAGCCAACCCATACCCAAATTGGTGTTATCGCTCAGGAAATTGAAGCAGTCTGCCCTGGTCTGGTTGTTGAAACAATCGACCGTGACGCAGAAAACAACGACCTTGGCACCACGACCAAATCGGTCAACTACTCCGTGCTTTATATGAAGGCTGTCAAAGCACTTCAGGAAGCGATTGAGCGGATTGAAACCCTAGAAACCGCCAACGCCTCCCAAGCCGCCACTATCGCGGCGTTTGAGGCTCGCCTTACCGCACTTGAAGGAGGAAACTAATTTACTATGGCACTAACACAAGTAAAATCTGACGGCATCGCTGATGGTGCCGTCACCGCAGATCAAATTGCGGCTAACGCAGTTACTGTTGACGACATTGCTGACGGTAGTATTAGTACTGCAAAACTGGCAGCTGACTGCGTAGACGGTACAAAGCTTGCTGATGATGCAGTCAATACCGAACACATTGCTGATGACGCTGTAACTGCCGCTAAACTGGCGGATACAGCTGTCACTGCTGGTTCATACACTCTTGCAAGTGTAACTGTAGATGCACAAGGCAGAATCACTGCAGCTTCAAGCGGAACGGCAGGTGATGCTGACAAAATTGAAGAGGGTAATACTTCTGCGGAAGTTGTTGATACCGGCTCAGACGGTCACTTCAAGGTGATCACTGAAGGTACTGAAAGATTCCGAATCGCTAACGATGCCGTCTACACCTTTACTGGAGGTAATTCTGCATCAGATCCTGGTGAAATTATTCTTAGTGGAAGGAATAGCTCTAACCTGACCCGTCCTGCTGGCAAGTTTCTTATTGGTCCGAATGGTACAGATTCATGGACTGGTGAATTTACGCTTCAGCTAAGAGACGATGGCGCAACTTTTCAGGATCGTTTCTACGTTTCTGGTAAAACAGGCAACGTCGGGATTGGCACCACGAGTCCAGCAGTTACCGTCCACGCTGAAGACGCACAATGCGAGCTGCAGCTGAAGTCAACCAGTGGCTCTAACTCTGCGGGATTGCGGTTCGTCCCTGGTGGCGAGACAAACGCGCTTTACATCTATGCAGATGGAAGCCGGAATATCAACATCGACAATCACGCGACTTCTATTGCAAGTTTCCGTGCAGGTGGCGGTCTAACCTTCAACGGCGACACGGCTGCTGCTAACGCGCTGGATGATTATGAGGAGGGGACTTGGACTCCAACCATCGGAGGCACGGCTACCTATAACATTCAATGGGGGTATTACATCAAAGTTGGTAAGTTAGTTCAATGCTGGGGTGGGTTGCGCCCGTCAACCATGGGAACTGGCAACGCTCGTGCTATTCAGGGGTTGCCTTTTACTGCTATTGCTAGTCCCTCCTCTACGTTTACAGGAGGAGGGCATATTGACTGGTGTGACTACTCCGTTAATGCTTTTTACAACACTCCTGCAATACAAATTAGTCCTAACACAACCAATACTGTCATTGCCCTAAAAACTGGATCTTCGGTAATTTTGCAAGCGGATGCTGATTTCTGGAGACCAAACAATCGTGCTAATTTTTATATTAGTTATCAAACCAACTGATAAGTAATTTTGCCTTAAACCCGTCTCATCTGGAGGATGACCCTAATGGCTTTTACCGAACGCCAAGAACACAAGATTGAAATTATTCCCCCGTACAACATCCTGCAATGCCGTCGTGCGAACATTGTTGAAAAGGATGGTGTCGAAGTGGGACGCACTTATCACCGCCACGCCAAAGCGCCTGGTGATGATATGAGCGAAGAGTGCGCTGAGATGCAAGCAGTTGCTACGGCACTCTGGACCGATGAGGTTGTTGCTGCTTATCAGGCAATGCTTGCTGCTCAACAACTGCCTCAGTAAACCCTTACCCCTTTTAGAACAATGATTGCACTTATCCGTCCCGTTCTTATGTCGTTCCTTAACAGCGACAAAGTGAAGCGATTGATTGTTGATATGCTCCGCAAACTGGCTGAGCAATCTGATAACACTGTCGATGACAAGGCAGTAGAATTTATCGAAAACGGTCTTTTCCCTAACAAATAATGACTCATTATACAGCTACGCTACCTGCATACGACATTCCTAGTAAATCCTACGTAATTTCTACGGGATCTACTTCGGTAAACCAGCAGTTGTCTCACGATTGCCGCAGGATCAGTATTCATCCTACTGGTCACCCTATTTTTTACGGCATTGGTAACGCAAGTCAAGTTGCTGAAGGCGCTCCCGCTGAAGCTGTGGCAGTAGTAACTGCCGCTTCTGCTGGTGTTGCTGAAGTCCGTAAAGTTACTCTTTCTGGTTTCTACGAAGTTGGCGATCAGCTGACTGTCGTGGTTGATGGTACTTCTTTGACCTATGAAGTCACAGCAGCAGATCAAAGCAACACGGCTGCGACGACGCTTTCTAATGTGGCTGCTAGTGTCCGTGACGCGCTTAACGCTGACGCAACTATTAGCGCAGATTTCACCGCTACTGCTAGCGGCGCTGTGGTCACCATAACTCATGGCACTGTTAACACTGCATTCACTTTGACTGCAGAAGTTACTGCTAATGACGATGATACTCACTATGTTAAGACTGACGAACGTATTTACATTAGCGTTCCTCCCGGTTCTTACATTGGTTTGAAAACGACTAACAGCAATAGCGGTACTTGTTACATTTCTGAGTACGTCTGATGGACTTGGGAGCCCCGCCGGTACTGCCGTCTCTACGGCTCCCTGAGGCCCCTCTACTACCCCGTCCGGTATTGGAGGTACCACGAGCTACTTTACCCTCGTACAAGCCGCTTGTAGTGCCTCCTGCGGACCTTCGGCCACCTCCGGGAGTCAAGGGTACGACACCTTCCGAAACTAAGAAGGCTAAACCTAAGCCTCCGCCACCTAAACCACCCGCTACACCGCCACCACCGTCACAGGTTCGTTACGTTGATGTGCCTGGTACAGATTATACTGTACCGTTACCGAGTAACGAGATACTTGTGACGGCTGGCACGACTGCTACTGTCTCAGTTGCAGCCACCCTAACAGCTACTGCTATTTTTAAGCGGACAGTTAGCGTCCTTAAACCTATTATTAAGAAACTGCTAACTAAGAAAAAGAAAAAGGATGAAGGATGACAAACACAGCTTTCTAAGTGAAGTTGTTAAAGCACTTGTACTTATTTGGAGTGCCGGTGTTCTTACAGCATCCTACATGGGAATGCTGCAAAAAATGGATCCCACTTTCGTAGCCAGTTTGCTTAGCGGCACTCTTGCTTCGTATGGGATCAGTCGTATTGACAAAGATTCTAAAAAAGAAACCCCTAAATGAAGAAACTTCTTTTACTGGCTCTTCTGTTGTCACCCTCAGCAGCTTTAGCTCAAACTGTTACTCCCCAGTTTACTCAAGGGAGTATGCAGGCAACCACAACTACAACCCAAACCATCACCGAAACTATTGCTACTGAAGTGATGGGTGGTGCATATTCATCATGGTCTGGAACCAACGTAACCCCAAGTGGGGATATAACCGATTCTTCGACTACTTGGTCCGTCACAACCGCTGGCGAACAGTTTCAACTGGAGACCGTAAACCGAACAGCCGGAGTGATCGAAACAATCGACATCACCAGAGACATCGAAACTACCTCTACTACTACCTCGCTTTCTGTCTTCTCGCAATAACTCCGGTTAAAGCAGAAGAACCAACAGTAAGTAACAACGCATCGCCCATTGCGGCAGCAACGGGAAACGTGACCAACCAAGCAGTCCAGTTCCAGAACAACGGTGCACCCAGTAGACAACAGTTTACCGGCGGTAACTCGTGTAATGGAACAACAATGACGTTTTCCCCATTTTACATGGGTAACGATACGTTGCCTCAAGGCTACACCCGCAATAATAACTACGGTGCACAGCTTAATTTCTCCGTTCCTTTGGATGGTGGGATGATTGAGCAGTGCAAACAAATAGCTAGGCGGCACGAGGAGAAACTTCGGTTGGATTACGAGCTTGTAAGAGCTTTAAAATGTACCGAGATCATGAAGGCTGGATTTACGTTCCGTCCTGGGTCTCGGGTAGAGGTACTGTGTCACGACATCGTACCTATTGTGTCTTTGACAAATGAAGAAAAAAGCAACTGAGGATCAGTTTAACGAGCTTCACAGCCTCGTCACATCTGAATTCCTCGCACGAATTAAATCTGGTGAAGCCACGACACAAGATCTCAAAGCAGCTTGTGACTGGTTAGCCAAAAACGACATTAGCGGTGTTGCCATTGAAGGCAATCACCTGGACAAGTTGGCAAACGTATTGCCTACTATTGATCCTGAACTTGTACAACGGAGGTTGTATGGTACGAAAGCGTAGCGGTCCTAAGTACGCTAACGGTAA
>Ga0222719_10004956_pt1 | contig 11577 bp, 13 predicted proteins | sample C33_34DmetaG_FD_165039 | JGI IMG/M metagenome (GOLD analysis project Ga0222719, IMG submission 165039) | Estuarine water microbial communities from San Francisco Bay, California, United States - C33_34D | ecosystem: Environmental > Aquatic > Marine > Unclassified | place: USA: California...
AACGTGCATCATCCAAAGTTTTTTTGTATGTCTTACATCAACTACATCAACGTGTGCTCGTCTTATATTTTTATTTTTCCAAGTACGATTAACCCAACCATAATCTGCGTTATTAAATCGTGTCATACCTTCTTCAATGTATTCTTCACAGTTTACATTTAAAGTAGCAACAATTTCGTCTTTACACTTGATTAGTCTTTCCCAAATCATTCATTTCTCCAAATAATCTTGTTGCATATTCAAAGCAAAGTCTTGCCTCTGGCACTACATTCATTTCATATGCGTTAAGATAATCGTTAATTATTTCTTTTACTATTCTTTTCCATTCTTTGCCATTTGCACCAAAATCATAATATCTTTTTGCAGGTACTTTTTTAGCAATCATTTGACCACCAGATAAATCGCCTAAATGTCTAACGTAGATATGAGCATATAACTTTTCTGGATCATCTGTAATTGTGTCTATATGTTCTACGTATTCTTTTGTACTTTGTGTAATAATAGGTTTTTCTGATTTAGTCCATAACTTTGTATAATCTTTGTGTATGTTTTCTGCTCTTTGTAGACCTGGTGTTTGTCTGAATAGACCGTTGTGATTGCCCCACTTTTCTAATTCTACGTAACATTGTAATTGATTATACAAGTATGTTGCATATAATTCAGGATTAATTTCACCTGACATTAATATCTTTACAAACTCTTGTCTTTCAGCATTTTTGTGTTGTTCTAAAGTTAATTCTTTTATATCTAACATATTAATCCATATTGACTGTTGTAACTTTTACACCATTTACAATTTTTTCATTTATTCCAGGTGTGATTTCTGCCGTGTTAATTAAATATTTTTCATTAACATTAAACCATCCAGTTGCAATATACTTTTCTGATACTTGACTAATTTGTCCTTTATGTTCGTGTGTAAAGTATGCTGGCCAAATTAAAGTTAATCCTTTTTTTGCTGGTGTTAAAATTTTTTGATGTTTAAATTCTGTGCCTGCGTCCGAAACATTATTTAAATAAGTCATAAAAACTAAAACCCTATATTCATTAGTCATCTTATGATAATTTTCACTATGCCAAACCTTAAAACCACCTCCCGGCTTATAATATTGTAGATTGTATCCAGAAACTAATCCAAAATCTTGTATTTTTTTAGTTTCAGGAAATTTTTCCATGTATAATTTAAGTAAACAATTTAAATGATTATTGTAATCATTAATTACAGGTTTTTTAAAATCATCTGTGCTTATAGAAACATCTAAACTGTCTTTTCGGTCTCTATTTACAGAATCACCTGTAAGTCCAGGTTTTTGTAAATCTTTGTTTAAATTAATGTATTCAATTAAATTATCACAAACATTTTCTGGTATAAACCAACCAGAAATTAATGTGTTATCGTCTATTTCATCAAAAACTTTATAATTCATTATTTAATCATAACCGTATCTTGTGATAAAAAGCTTATATTTCCAGACACACTTATTCTTGTGCCCTCCGAAGTAAAAGGTACCACCATATGTTGTAATTTTGCGGGAAAAATATACATATCGCCGACCTCAGGTTCAAACTCGTAACTGTTTGATTCCCAAGGTTTTTCATCTTCACCTGTGTAATTGGTATTGTATTGAAAAAATAGATTTCCTGGTTTTATACCTCTACCTCTATATTCTTCTCTTTCTTCTTTTAATTTTTCTGGTGTTTGACAAAAAATAACAAATGATACATCACCTGTATGTCTATGTGGCGGATTAAATTCTCCTGCTGTCATAAAATTAACCCATAATGAATGAAATTTTAAATTTTGATGTGATGAATTCCATCCATGGTATTTGTCAGCTAACTCTTTATATGTAGCAAAGACTGGACCTACTTCTTCATAAAACCACTCGGCATCTGGTTGGTCGTATCTAATTTGTTTTTTTAAATGACCAGCTAAATTCTTATTCCAGTAAATTTTAGCTGTTCTTCCTTTGGACTTTAATTCATTAATTACATCACCAGGTAATTTTGTTTTCATAACAAAAGGTCCCCAATTGTAATAATGAACGCTTACATCTTTTATTGGCATATTATCTCCTATAATTTTTTCATTTCAGGTACTGGAAAATAAGGAGAAACAATTAATTCAAAAAATGAAATAATTGTTAATCTTTCTTCTCCTGGTTTTAAATCAAAGTTAGCTGCGTGATGATGACTGCCATCAAACAGAAACAAACTATTGTAATGAGAATATGATTTAGCAACTTCATCAAAATATTCAATATTACTATTTAATTCTTTATTATATATATCAGCATTAACTTTTTGATTTTTAAAGTAATCTCTTTTTGAACCTTGTTGAAATAACTCAGGTTCAAATTGTTCTTCTTTTAATTTATAAACTGAAGTACCACTATTTCCGTTATCATTTTTTGTTAGATATACAATTGCTGTTAAATGATAGTTGCCATCATCATGTACCCAACCTATACCTGGATGTTTTTTATTTTCAACATTAAGAGCAACATCATCATAAGTTATTTTTTGAAAATAAGTATTCGCTGACCATTTAATTAATTCATAAATTGGTTGATAAGGAAACAACAATCTAATAATTTTACTATTAATATATTGATGTTTTTTTATATCAACTTTACTTAAATTTTCTGTTCTAGCCCCCGGATATCCGCCATTTTTATTTTGTTCAAAATCAATACTTTGAGCAAAATCATAATATTCATCTGGATTATTAAAAAAATTACTCACTTGTAAATTAGGAAAATTCATTTTATATTACCTGGTTCTTTATTTCTTTCAAAACCAAGTCCCTTACTCTATTTTGTTTAAATAGTTTATATCTATCTTTTAATGTTGCAAAAGGCAACCACCTAGGAGAAGCTGCTGACGCTTTAGAAAATTGTATAAGTTTGCTGTTTAAATCAAATCTTACTAACTCAATTTCTTTTTCTGTATCAAAGTTTATGTAAGCTATAGGTTCACCTTTTTCAATAATTAATTCAGAAATATTTTTCCATAAATTAAACTCTAAATTAATATTTCTAAACCATTTTCCTATATTAAATTTTCCAGGCACAATTGCACCATATTTAATATGTGGTGTTTTACTAAAATAAGGTGAAGTTAAAGTCATATTAACATTTTCATCTTCACTAAAAAAAATATATGAATTAAAAAGTTGTACTAATATTTGATTTTCTAAATTCTCAAGCCTAACAACTTTTGAAGGCAACATATTATAATTATCAGGTATAACCATTGGTTTACCCTCAATTTTTTTAATTTTTATATGTTGTTTGGAAGGATTTCTTATAACCAGAGTATTTTTTGTGTGGTTTCTAACTGCTGGGCATAAAAAAATATTTGATTTTTTATCAATATTATTAGATTTTTGATTATCTAATTCATCAAATAAAGTTTTAGGATTATCATATAATAATGTCCAATCACTTGTTTGAATTTCATTATATCCCGACCAATATATTTTTACTTTATCATTTTTAAACATAATTTAACCATAATATAACTAAACTATTATCTAGTTTGAATAATTTGCAACACTTTCAGCTGCTGTTTCGTAAGCTTGAATATCAGCAAAAGTAGGACTTGATGGTTGAGCCATAACTTCTCCATCATCATCTCTCCATTCAACATTTTCACTAAATGTTTCTGAAGTAACTTCTCCATTGTGTTGTTTATCACTTACAATAATCATTATATTGCTACTGTTAGCTTCTGTCCACAATTCAAACGCTTTTATAAATGTGTTTATTTGCATATTTAAATCTCCTTAATGGTATTTATACTTTATTTATATTATGATTCACTAACTAAAGAAGCAACAGATGAATTGTATTCATAAAGTGTTAAAGTGTATGCTGTGCCTCTTGTTGTTCCAGCGGCGTTGTCTGTACTTTCATCACCTGAACCATATTCCTTACCGTTACCACTATCGTGGCCATCATTTCTTACTCTAACTAAATGAGCATTTGTTGTACTTTGATTTGGTATCATTGCACTTATCCAAATAGTGTTACCAAACATATTACTTTGACCATATGATGTGCAAGCACCCATTCCAAAATCAGTCCAAGAAGAACCACCATTTGTTGAAAACTGCATAAAGGCTTTATTTGAACGCCAAGTTGTGCCGTGGTCTATAATAAAACAACACTCAGCGTAAATATAATTTGTTGCAGCCGCTGGAGTGATTGAAGCACTACCATCAAAAGGAGCTGCCATTGTATGTTCTGAGGCAGAACTTGATTGTAAATAACCTGATGTTTTTCTAAATGTTTTCATTTGTAATAGTCCACCACCAACATCACCAAATTCTAATGCTGTGGCGCCTGAATTAACTTTTACAGCTTGAGAAGCTGTTACTGAAGATAAACCTAATCCTCCATTTGCAATTGGTAAAGCGCCTGTAACTTTTGATGTTAAATCAACAGAACCTGCCAACATAGCATTTGTAACAGATGTATTTGGTAATGTTACTGTTTTACCTGATATGTCTAGTGTGCTTGAAAGTTTAGGAACGGATATTGTAGTATCAGCAATATCAGCAGTTGTAACACTATTTGTAGGTGTATTACTATATTTAATTGAACTATATGTTGCCATTTATTTTTCCTAACTTGTTGTACTCAATGTTGATACACTTCCTGAATATTCTAATAGTGTCATACAAGCCCCTGTTCCTTGAGGTGAGTAACTATTCCAAGAATCTGAACCCTCTGTTCCACCACCAAATCTTGCGCCTGAACCACTATCGTGTCCATTTTGTCTAATTCTCACTAAATGTTGATTAGTTGTACTTTGATTAGGTATAGCAGCTGCTATATAAAAAGTTGCCCCATAAAAATTACCACCTTCATAATATGATGATGTTGTTGACATACCAAATTCTGTCCAAGAAGAACCGCCGTTTGTTGAAAATTCTGCCCACGCAACATTTGAACGCCAAGTATCTCCGTGGTCAACTTCACAATTAAACTCTAAAAAAATAATACTATCACTAGCAGTAGGAGTTATACCGTATGTCGTAGCGCCATTAAAAGGAGCAGGTAATGTTTGGTCACTATTAGGTGACCCTATAACAAAACCTGATGTTTTTCTAAAGTGTTTTACTTGTAATAAACCGCCACCTGCATTAGCAAACTCTAATGCTGTTCCTCCACTATTTCCTTGAACAATTTGTCCTGCTGAACCTAAAGCAGAAAGACCTAGCCCACCATTTGAAGTAGGTAAAGTACCAGTTACTTTTGAAGTTAAATCAATTGACCCCGCTAACATAGCATTTGTAACGGAAGTGTTAGGTAATGTAATAGTTTTACTAGATAAATCTAATGTGTTTTGTAATTTAGCTGGCGTAACTGCACCGTTTTGAATATCAGCATTGACTATACTTCCGTCGTGTATGTTACCGTATTTTATTGAACTATATGTTGCCATTTATTTTTCCTTAACCTACACTTGAAACTGTTGCTATATTACCTGAAAATTCATAAAGTGTTAGAGAAGCTCCGGATCCATTTACTGCGCCACTTCCAGTATCTTCACCCTCACTCGAACGGCCAAATCCATTTGTTGTTCTACCACTATCGTGTCCATCATTTCTAATTCTTATTAAATGTTGATTAGTTGTACTTTGATTTGGAATTAATCCAAACATTTTTGTCATATCACCTTGCATAGGTGTTCCATTATTCCAGTTTGAACAAGTTGATTCCACTAAATCAGTCCAAGAAGAACCACCATTTGTTGAATATTGAATAATCATTTGATGAGAACGCCAAGTTGTGCCGTGGTTAATATTACACCAAAATTTTACACCTATAATACTATTTGTAGATGAAGGAGTTATTCCGTCATTTCCATCAAACGGCGATGGAAAAGTAAATTCTGCTGTTCCTGATTGAGACCAACCTGCCGTTTTTCTAAAAGTTTTTACTTGTAATAGTCCGCCACCTACAGTACCGAACTCTAATGCTGTAGCACCTGAATTAACTTTAAGTACCTGACCAGCCGTACCAAGTGATGTTACGCCTGTTCCACCACTACCTATTGGCAATGTTCCAGTTACTTTTGAAGTTAAATCAATTGACCCCGCTAACATAGCGTTAGTAACTGAAGTATTAGGCAGTGTAATAGTTTTACCTGATATGTCAAGTGTTGAATTTAATTTATCAGCACTAATAGCCCCGTCAGCAAAATCAGCTGCGACAATTGATCCTTCTTCAATTTCGTATTTTATGGATTCATAAGTTGCCATTCACTAAACTCCTATGTGTTTATTACTTATCTTGTAACAACCAACCTGCTGTTGCGTCACCAGAATAAACTAGAGCGAAACCAGCATATTGTGTTGCAACTGTTAAATCTGCAGCTGAACCTTGAATATTGGAACTATTTCTTCCTATTGTTAAATTATTAGAATTAAAACTTCCTTTTTGGTCTAAAAATCTTACCGTGTCACCCGCTGATGGTGAAGCAGGTAATGTAATTGTTACTGTGCCTCCCGAAGTGTCAACTAAAAGTCTATCATTATTTACAGCAGTATAAGTTCCTGTTTTAGCAGTCCAAGGATTACCACCACCTAAGCCAGTCCAATCAGAACCATTATAACCTTCCCAAGATGATAATGTTGAGTTATATCTAATACCACCCTCAAACAATGTACCGCCTGTAGGTCTTTCTGCTGTTGTACCAGTTGGTGGAACAAAATGACCTGTACCCATTTTATCTCTTTGAGTATAACCTACTATTGCTCTTTCTGTCGATACGGCAGTATTACTATCATTTGATAATGTTTCGTCTGTACTAAATTCATTAATTGTTGCACCTAACTCAGCACCGATAGAACCAAGTTGTAATTCATTCAAACCTGAAAGGTCAAATGCGTCTGCATTAAGAGTTGCAACACCAGTTGCCTGTTCAATCTTAAACAAGTCACCAATTCTAAAATCACCTTTTTGGTCAGTAGATGAGAAGTAAACACGACCACCATTTAATTCATTAACTTCATCTGATTGGTCAGGAGCTTGTGAAGGACCACCTGGATAGTTAGTAGTAGCAAAGTCACCAGTACCAATATCTAGGAAGTCGTGTCCAGTTAAACGGACATTTGAAAAACCTGTTGATACGGTTGTTGCTGTATTATCTGCAATTGCATTACCACTAGATACACTAGCAGTCAATCTAATTAATGCTTGTTGATTACTTGTATTTGTTTCAGATACAGCAGATACTCTATAATAAGTTGAATCTCCTGCAAATTGAACATTGGCACCAACAGTAATAACATTTGCACTACCTAATGTTCCGTCTGAGGAATCAACTGCAATAAGTGGACCAACTTGTCCTGTTTGAGCAGATGAACCTGCTAAGTTTACTTGGAATGTAGATGAGTTTTCTTTTGTAATAGTAACTGTTTCACCATTTGTAAATGTTCCTGTAATACTTTCAATATGCAAATAATCTAATGAAATATTAACTCTAAAAATTGTAGCTGTTGCACCTGATGTATTACCTACAATTGTAGCAGTACCTACACCACTTGTAGCAATCATATCTGCAATATCGGATTCTGTAGCAGCACCAGCAAAGGTTGTGCTATCGTATTTTAATATTTGACCACGAGATATAACTGAAACTGGAGTTTCTGAAGCTAAAGTACCTGTTGCCTCAGCACCGATTTCTCCATAAGCAGATGAACAGTTTAATGCTCTAATGAAACCGCCTGATTCTGCAAAGAATGATTTATCACAATAATATGTGAAGACTGAAACCATCTCACCACGACCACCAGCAATTGCGTGTACACCACGACCATCTGAGTTAATTTGTGTAAAATCATTACATAAAATTGATTTATTACCTGCACTATGTAAGTTACCGTCAATTTGAACACCTGTTGCATTTGCACTTACTGAAGAACAGTTTTGAATATATGGTGATGTTGTTGAAATAGAACCACTAGGGTCTAATGAAACAACAGCAGCCTTAGTAGTACCACCAGCAGTAGGTGTACCAGTTAATCCTTTAAACGCCATTTGAACAATATTGGTTGTATTATTAACTAACCACATATTAGAAGCGTTGTTATTTTCTAATGAAGCAACTGCTAATGTTAAATCACCACCACTTCCAATGTTTGCTGAAGGAATTGTAATTGTATCTGCAACTGCATAATCAACACCACCATGATAAACGGTAACTGCTGATACAACACCACTTGAAACTGTGATATTAAATACTGCACCTGTTCCATCACCACTTGAAGCTGATTGATGAATATAATTATAAGTTGCGTCTGAAGCACCTGAAGTATTACTTGTTATTGATACTGTAGCAATTTGTGAACCTGTTCCACTAGCAGGTCTGACTTCAGTACCTCTTAAACTTTCACCTTGAACTGTAACACCAGCAGGAACAATCAATGGCAACTGTTCTCTAAAAACACCATTTTTAACATAAACAACATCACCAATTGAGGCAGACACAACATCCATAGTTATTGATGTAGCCCCACCTATTTGTGAACTTGTATCAGCAAATGTTATTGTATCTCCGGCAGCGTGACCTGAACCACCATTTGTAATTACAACTGAAGTCGGAACTGAAGAACCATCTAAAACAACTCTAATTTGCATACCTGTTCCAGAACCACTTGTTCCTGTTTGAGTAGCGTCATATGTTCCTGGAGTACCGCCAGTACCACCTGCAATACTTTCAACTTCAACAACATCACCAGATGTTGCTTGACTTAATGCGTATTTAATTGTTTTATATGGTTGAAATTGTGTGCCTGGATTACTGTCCGAACCTGAATTTGCAACATATTTAACATTTGCGCCTTCAGCGTTTGACCAAATTGGGTCATTACCATCTGTTGTTAAAACTGAACCAACACTTCCAATTGCTAATCTAGCAGCAATACCAGAGGAATTTCTTCTAATCATATCGCCTCTAGTTGTCATAACTGCGCCTTGGTCACCTTCAGCTAATACTGCCCATTTAGTAGCGTCTGTGCCTGGAGTAACATTACTAAATCCACTTGCTACGGCTACATATGATGTAGAAGTATATTCAACAATATGATTTATATAATATGTTGTAATTGAACTATAAGCACCTTGCCAACTTAAGCCTTCATTTACTAATTGCCAATAAGCTGTATTTGTTGAACCATCTGAATTGGCAGGATTTTGACCTGTATGATTAGCTTCTGCAACATATGAATTACCACCAAATTGAACCGTATCTCCAGTTTTGTATGCTGTTCCTGAAGACCAATTTCCTGTGGCATTAAAACCTGTTGTAATTACATCCCAATAACTATCATCTGTAGGAGTATTACCTGCACTTGGTGTTGAATTCACATAGACATAAGAATAACCACCATATGTTACAACATCACCATCTTGGTAAGTTGTACCTGCATTATAAGAATCTTCAAATTGTAATCCTTCACTATATACTACCCAATTAGAACCAATGGCAAAATCTGAAGCTGATGTGTGTTGTAAAATACATCTATACTGGAAGGCACCGTATTTTACTAAATCATTCAGTTTATAGAATGTTGAACCAGCCCAATCACCTTTAAAAGCAAGTCCTTCGGTGTGAAGTGACCAATATGAATTTGTGTTTAAATCTGTGTAAAAATCTGCTGTTACAGCTGCTGAAGTATGATTGATAAGACAAGTATATGTGTTTGCACCATATTTTACTATGTCGTCTTTAATATAGGCCGTAGATGTTGCCCAATCAGCTCTCCAATTAAATTTTAATCTACCTAATACAAAATCTGCCATTTTATGCCTTCCAATTCTTCATTAGCTTGAAATCCAATTTCTTGTTGCTCCGTTTTGACTATTAAATGTAAAGTTTTTTAGGTATCTAACCACTAAAAATCCAGTTTCATTTATAAAGTAAGTTAAACTATTTGTGTCAAATTGTATTTGGTCATAGTTTCTTTTTCCTCTATCATTTAAATGTCCATCAACACCTTCAGATACGCCTTTTTGACTTAAATTTATTGAAGTGTTAGAATTATCTTTATTATTTTCTAAATCTGATAATCCTCCATAAGCAATACCATCTCCCACCGTAACATCAACACTATCACTTGAAGATAATGCTGTTTTATTATAATATAATAAACCTGTACTGTCTTTTCTTAAACCGTGAAAAGTAAGTTTACTAATCCGGTCCGTCTCCTGAAAAGTGCTTGTTACATTATTTGAAACTAACTCTGCCATTTTTTACAATTCCTGTTTTTCTCTCTTATATTTATACAAATTAATCATTGAATATTATCATAAATTTTTACGAAACTTCTAATATACTTGCAAACGCCTCAACATCTACAGACGAACTATCAGGATTGGGGTCTGCATAAACTCTTAAAATGTCATTTGCTTCTAAATTAATCGGTTTATCTAAAATTAATGTGTTGTTTACATTAACCTCTAAACTTCTACCAATATGAAAAAAAGTAGAACCACCATCTGTCGTAACCTTAACATTTACTTTTGCAACATTTGTAGCACTTTTATTTGAAATGTATAATGCGTGAACTACAGCGGATACAGAACCACCAGCTGTGTACATATTGCCTGTTGCGTCATCTAAAACACCAACATCTAATCCAAAATTTTTAAATGTACTTGCCACTTAATTATCCCCCGAAAACTATAGCATACGCTAATGCGTCACCATCCATTGCAACTGTACCTGATTGATTTGGTAAAGTTATTGTTCTATCACTAGTAGGTTCTGCAACAGTTAAAGTTGTTTCAAAAGCGTTTTCTAAAGCACCTTCAAATACTAAATCTGAACCATTTAATGTAATATCGTTTGTAGTTACAGCACCATTTGTTGTTACATCTTGTAAAGAAACTGATCCTGCACCACCTACTTCAACAACTGTTCCACCTGAATTTTTTGTAAAGAACTTACCGTCAGTAATGTTCATTGCCAATTCGCCAACTTCAAGTGAACCTGAACCTGGTATTTGACTAGGTGTTTCTGATCTTTTTAATTTAATTACGGTTGCCATAAAATCCTACGGGAAAGTTCCTCCGTCTATTTTTGTAATTTCTACATCTCCAGTTGTTACAGAAAAGTTATCTGAATTAAAAGAAGCAACACCGATATTTGATGTTGTTGCTAATTCACCAGAAATTCTGATTGTATTGTTATCAACTATAGTGTTGATGCCTTCACCTGCTAAAAATTCTAAAGTATCTTCTAAATAAACTTCTCCAGTTGAAGACGATTCGTCTGATAATCTTATAAATGGATTTGCAAGTTTACTTCTTGTAATTGTACTAGCAGCAATTTTAGCGTCTGTAATTCCTAAATTCTTTAATTGTAACTTATCAGCAGAAACTTCTATTGTAGAATTATCTACTTCTACATTTAATTGATTACCAGTTTTAGATAGAGCATCTCCAGCATCAATTTGTCCAGCACCAGAAAACTGTTCAAAGTTAATTGCACTTGTTCCAATAGTTGTTGTAGTTTCTGTTTGAACAAAACCGTTACTGCCGTTTGATGTTCCGTTTTCTACAA
>Ga0222719_10004962_pt1 | contig 11573 bp, 11 predicted proteins | sample C33_34DmetaG_FD_165039 | JGI IMG/M metagenome (GOLD analysis project Ga0222719, IMG submission 165039) | Estuarine water microbial communities from San Francisco Bay, California, United States - C33_34D | ecosystem: Environmental > Aquatic > Marine > Unclassified | place: USA: California...
CAAGTCTTCTTGATTCAACATGGCATCGTCCTGGGGGTCCAGATGTTGTCCTTCTTTCGCCTGGGGATCGGGAAAAACGTCAACACCACAAGGTAGTGAAAGAGATGAGAACCACCTCCGAGCGACTAACTTTAACTATGGAGCAGCTCCTCTGTTGAATATGCACTTGGCGCAAAAGCCCGTCACTCGTCGATACAGCAGCGTCTTCAAATACATTTTCTCCTTTCATGGAACCTCATTTCAAACAAACATGAAACATATCCTTATATACAGTCTGTATTGTACGGTGGTGGTTTTGATTTACACGGTCAATTGCGACCAAGAGGATTATGTATCGGGCGGTCGCTGTGCGATGATACCCACCGAGACGAGCGAAAACTTTGAAGTTGCTCTTGGATTGTGGATGATTTATGCGGCGTACTTGTTCCAAAGTTACATCAGTGCTGCATTATCGCGGTTCGACTTAACGATTGGGGCCGTTCGAAGTACGTGGATTGAGTACAGTATTTGAATACGTTCTGGTCTCGCTCTCCGCGATTTTCTTACATTTTACACCCGAAACTTTTTGCGTCTTTTTATAACAGGTATTCAAGGTAGATTCAATCGAATCATGTTGCTAATTTGCTCGTTTGCAAAAGATACTCCGGAGGCCGACGAAGCGTTACGCACTATCAAACGGATACTTTCGGCGTTGCCGTACGTCATGTTTGCGCCTCCACTTCTCGGAGGAAACCCTTCGTTCCTAGAACATGCCAACGGCCTTTTGAACGAAGAAGAAGAGATCAATTTAGCAAAAGTCAAATTGGGTGATATGCCATATGCACTGATGGAATGGGTAGTAAAGGCGTGTCTAGCTGCTGCAAACGAAGGCGTTTTTGATCATCAGGAAACGTTTGTGTTCAATGTCCCTGGACCGGTGGAAGAGATGAGAGGCCACTATGGGACACTCGTGGACTCTCTTGAAGACGCTATTCTCCCTTTTCCGTTTGTAAATTTGACTATTACAAACGTTTACATAATCGCGTTGGCCTTGCCGATTGCTTTGTTTCCGTCTATCGGCTTCTTGGTTCTTCCCGGGTCGATTATTTACTATTACTTTGTTGATGGAATGATTCAGTTTTCCTTTATCGTGGACCGACCCTTTACGCAGCTATCTGGGAAACCTTGTCATTCTCCATTGGTGAACCCTCACAAGGCAATTGAAGAGATCACGAGATCAATAGCCGAGCGCTTCCCAAGTGGCCGACGGAAAGCTCCTTTCAGTGTACGAAATCCCATCCCCTCCAAGAATACACTAGACAAATCAGACAACCATCAGAACTCACAGAAAGATAACGATGTGACGGAGTCGATTACAGAAGCTTCGTCTAAGGGCTCTTCGAAAGATCGACGAGAAGCTCCCTCAGTTGTGAAATTTTCCATCCAATTAGAGGAGCCAATCATTGAGGAGGGCATGGAGTCAGAAGACGAGGCGCGAGGAAAGCTGGAGAAGCAGAATGGAGAAGATTGATCACCTTTCGGCGAACAGTCTGCTGGTTAATATCCGGGGGTCATCCGGGCTTCGATATAGCCATAGTTGCTTCCCTAGGTTCTGAATCTTGCTGGCAATGAATGATATGATTCCCCTCCGAAGTCCTAGACTCAATTCGTCTTTAAAGAAGTCCCGGTCTATTTTGTTACTAGGAATGAGTTGAAGTGAAAGTTTGCAGTCGCGGATTACTTGTGGATTCGTTCATGTTGATATTTAGGCTTTCCTTTAGGGTATTCTTACCAAACTTACGCAACGACGATAAGATCATCGATCTTCATTATCATCGCCACGGTTTCCGTTGCCAATCGGATAGCTGAGGTTGATACCAGCAAGGGTTGCACAACGTCTAACTCGTACATATCAGAGACGATTCCTTTCTTGACGTTGATACCAGCGCCTTTGACTCCGGCCTTGTGTTTTGCCCGAAGTTCCGTGACGACTTCAATTGGTTTCATTCCAGCGTTTTCAGCAAGAGTGTAAGGAATGACTTCCAGGGCATCTGCAAAGGCCGCGAAACAGTAGGCATCGATTCCCGTCAGTCCCACCGAGTATTCTCGAAGTCGCAAGGAGGCTTCAATTTCCGCCGCTCCTCCACCAGCAATCAAGAATCGTTCCTGGATTAGCGATCGTACGACACATTGTGCATCATGGAGTGATCGAGCGGCTTCCGATAGGACGAACTCGTTACTTCCGCGGAGTAGGACCGTCATGGTGGGTCGGCTTCGTGTCATGGTAGTGGATTCGGCCTTGTTGGAGGACACGCCGGTGAACTTGACGACCTTGTTGCCACCACCTTCCATCCACACATCCGCTACACTTTCCGCGTGACCGAGCTTGTCCGCCGACAATTGATCCGAATGGGCGACAGGCTGACAGTGAAGAGTTTGACAAATGAAATCTACATCGGTCCGCTCGATGTCCGTGACGACCAGAATGTTCATCTTTGCCAGAAAGTGCAATGACAATTCATTGTAAGCGTCTCTAAGAATCGACTTTTGGATCAACAGAACGTTACATCCACTCTGTTTGATGGCCTTGCATTGTTGCAGAATGTACTTGCGTTCTTGTTTCAAAATGCGGTCCATAGCGGCGTAATCCGAAACCACAACGTTGTTGTCCATATCTGTTTTCGGTGCCGATAGACAATACTGGATGAGGGCAATCTTAGCATTTTGGATAGAGGTTGGCCCTCCCGCAGACTTGGCCGCACCCTTGGTCAAAACCAATCCGTTCACCAATTCACTATCATCGACCGTCCCGCCCACTTGCTCAACAATACGGATATCGCGCAAGTCGACATTAAGTTTCTTCTCTTTGGAGATCAAGTCGTCCTTTGAAAAGTTCTTGAGCAATCCCATGACACTATCGACTGCCATGGGTGCTAGTAGTTCGGAATTTTGAGAAACGACTTTTGAACTCAAACAGGTGGTTACAGCTGACAGTAATGTCTCTCGATTGGTCAAGTCGATGGGTTTGCTGATCCCTTCAAGGGCTTGGTCACAGGCATAATTCGCAGCTCGCAAAAAAGACGTGGCAATCTGTGTCGGATGAATGCCCTTTTCCAACAAGGTTGCACATGCTTCCAACAAGGCCCCCGCTAAGACGACGACTGTCGTTGTTCCATCGCCGGCACGAATGTCTTGGGATTGGGACAATTCCACGAGCATTTTGGCGGCGGGATGAAGGACTTTGATCTTGCTGAGAATCGTTGCCCCGTCATTGCTGATAATGACTTTTCCATCGCCTAGTTGGACCAACTTGTCCATTCCGCGGGGACCCAAGGACGTTCGAACGGCATTAGCGACAGCCTTTAGTCGAAAATATCACACGAGGGGGAGAAAGATCGGGCATTGAAGTAACAAGCGTGTAAGGGACACATTCGTCAAGGCAACGTCTCGGATCTCTAGTGCACGTACCTTGGCTGCAACGATGTTGGAAGTTCGAACATCCTTGCCCTTGCTCCGTTCTTGAAAGGTTTCGCCGTCACGAGTTGTCATTGTGTTGGCCGAGAAATACGAATAGAAAAAAAGATTTCGTCAGTCGACTCTGTCGAAAGGATCTTGGTGTTTGCCGTTAGCGACCAGTGGTGGATATACGAGACTGAGGATCGTGTTGCACTGCGGTATCTCCTATGAGACGGTATGGTACACAAAGAAACGACTGCACTACGTTGCACCAAGTGAAGCAACGGCATTACTTCTGCTAAGCAAGGGACGAGGAGAAGGCCAAAAAAGAAGAACGGAGGGGAAGGACGAAGATCGCAATGCTGAAGATGCGACGACGGGAGCGCCGAACACCCGTACGCCGTACAGACTGATGAGAAAAGGGTGAAGGGCAGACGGTATTGTGATTTGGCTAGCCTCAGTCCTAATGAGATTGCTTAGAATTTGCAACGAACAAGGAACAAGGCCTTCGTTGCAAAGTCGTAACGATTTCGCTACCCTACGGGAAATATGTTTTCGGTGATTCTGGCTATGGTAGTCGATAGAGGTCCAGCAAGCCAAAGTGAGAGATCGAGGCACAGTATTGAGCGGTTCATTAGCACAATCATATGACCAATAGAATACGACGATTCCGCCTATGGATATGGATGACGGTCAACGACCATCTTCGATGCAGGGCACTCTTGCGTACGAATGTATAACCAAATCAAGTTTTTGAAGGATCTGAACTTAAATTATGAAAAGAGTGCAAAACCAAAGGACCCTTGTTGATGTAATTTGTAGCGACGTGAACTTGTTTTTCGGCTGTCAAGCGGCGGGAGCTGTGCTCTCCACGTAGTATGGATCTAATTTGGAGCTCATGTCACGGACGAAACCCCGCAACACTTCATCTATTTGATCGTACACCACAACATCTTCCGGTGGCCCTTGTGTTGATGACAGGTGCACCGCCGTTCTCACGAGAAGTACACGAAAGATTGTAAAATAAGAAGAATCAACGTAGGCCGAAGGAAACAGAATGCGATTGCTCAGGTCCAAAAGCACAAAGGCAGTGGCACGATCGGATTGGGCTGTCCCTTGGTGCTCGGGTTGTGCCAAGCGATGAATGTGGGACAGGGCAAGGTTGTAGATCACAATGGATCCCAACATGCCCTCGTGGCTCGTAAGATTTGGCTCGGGCATGGCTGAAAAATTCTCAAAACGGATAAATCGAAATTGGGGACGAGGAGCGCAAGGAGATGTCGACCTGGAAGAATTCAAAACAGATTCTATCAATTCCTTGACCTCACAAGAGAGCACCGAGACATCTTTAGAAGCAACAGAAGGCAAGGATGCAAGCGACGCATTAGCCCGATGAACAGTCATACGCAGATTCAAGGTCTCGATCTCTTCTGGACCGTCCGGTGCTGCGACCATGATCATGGAAGCGTCTCTCAGGACTTCATGAGCTTGATCGTGGGCACCTCGCTCATGCATCATGACTGCCATATTATTCAGGGCAATCGTAGCTCTCCATGCTTCTTCATGGTAGCTTGAAAACTTTGTCACGTAGGGCATGGTGATCGTCACGAGGGTTGAGCAGAGCAGCCAAAGCAGTTTTATGTTGCTTCTTGTGATGCAACATCATGCAAGATGCGACGAACTTCTCATCTCTCGTGTCGATACCCTAAGGTCAATAAGATCAGGCTGGGGTCAATAAGTCCTTAAGTGTTGACAATCTGTGAATCATTTAACATCATAAATTTTGATACAAATAAAATGTCTAAAAATGTCTGAAGAAGAAACCATGTTATCGGATATCAACAAAATGATATTGCACAAGTTATTGTTCGGTTTTAAGCCCTTTCCTTCGCTGGCGTCAAATGAAACGTCATTGGCTTAGAAAGATCCAATATTATTGGCCAGCTATGGCCCTTCTATTCCAGTACGCCGCTTGTTCCATCTAAGCTATCACCACGTCATTCGAAACTCTTAATTGGGACTAATAGATCATATGAACCAGTCTCTCTCGTAATGAGGACTCGAATAGACGGCCCTTCCATGCCAGAACTAGCAATCACCACGGTAGCCTTGACCAGTGTAATAGACAATTAGTCTTTCTCTCTCTAATCTCTTTAAGAGTAGCTACCATGAAAGAGAGAATAAAACAATGCCTGCCCTCTTGAACGAAGGGATCGGGTTGGACTCCGAATGTCCACCGTGAATTGGCCAATGTGATCTACCAAGCTTTGGAGAGTAGAGAGGGCAAGAGCGAACAAAATCCGGTCCGGTAAAGTGCCAATTCATTTGCTTTCATTGACACAAACTAAAACTCTAGTAGTCTAGTAGTACAGAGAAATTATTGCGATCACATTGCCCCACCGACCACCGGGGCCAGTGGCGATCAAGAAGAGGGAGTATGGTACCATCTATAATAGGGTAGGGTGAATTTATGTTTCGTGTCTAAGTATTGGTAGCTAGCAATGATTACGCTGCGGCGGCTGCTCGGTTGTGTCCATAAAAGTACTCGTCCATCTGTTGGACGTTGCCGCGCAAGGAGTGAAAGGCCGACAGGAATTTGTCGGCTTCATCTCTTTGCCCCGATTCCAGCAATCCTTGCACCATGGCTTGTGAAATAATTATCTGTAAGAGCAGGATCAGCACGGAATCTTCTGAGCATTGCAAAGCGGGCTCGCAGCAAGGCGCTAAACATCGATCGGCCAGTTGAAGTAGCGATAAACCTCGAGATAGCTGGTTGGCGTCGTTGCGAATTCGAGACACGCCTAGGTGGGCAATCCCGCAGTTGTGAAGGATGATAGCTGCAGTTAGAACCTCGTCGCTTGAAAGACTCTCGGAGTTTTGTTCGGTCCCAATGTCCTTTTCAACTCGAATGAGAACCAAACTGTCCGAAGAAGGGGATATTTCCAAAGTCGACTCGATGTCGTCTTCGGTCAGGACAACAACGTCGATGAAATCGTTTGAAGAATGAGGATCAGATAGGCAATGATTGGCTCTTTGTAACCTAAAATGAACGTCTTGGGCAAACGCAGCAAGTGCTGCGGGGTCTTGACAACTTTCGGACAGAGCACTCAAGGCCTTCATCACGTGTGCGGCGTCAATGATCGTTTGGAGACCTTGTTCGTAGCAATGGCGCTGAAAGAGGTAGGCGGCAATGTTGTTTAGAGCAACGGCTGCTCTCCACATCTCTGCTTCATCTGGGCAGTATGCCTGTTGGGCGTGGAAGTTCATGTTTACTCGTTTACTTCCGAGGACGGCAGTGAATCTCTGAGCTCGACGTCGGTCGAAGATATTATGAAACATTCTGGACGCCTATCCAGAACGTTCTCCGACGATTCCCTTCACTGGTTACCAAACTTGGATGACATTTCCATTTAGAAATCGTCCAGAATCCGGGACAGGATCAATAGAGAACCTTGTTCTCTATTATTCGAATTCGCGAAGAACGTAGAACCAAGACAAAGTACTTCATGTACTATTGTCTATTGGCGAATTCAATGGAACGCATCGGACCCAAAGAGAAATCTTGAATCCATCGCGACTCTTTTTTCCGCTCTATTGTACATTCCCGCTACGAAAGCTCACCAAGAGTTCGTGCGTCATTTTCCTCTTCGTGACCCAGTGTAAGGGGGGTACGTCAGTTTGCTGGGACGTCGATGTCACGATAAAAGAAGAATATATTTATTACCTAACCAGATGCAAAAAGACATTTTGCGTTTTTGCCTAGCACGGATAATGCCTTCTTCACGAGTACAATTAAAAGAAGTCCGACATCACATGACATGGCGGCCAACTTATCACAATGATGCACCATCAAGAATATCGACATCACGTCACTGGATATTCTTACTGGTTGATGCACGCCAGAGCTTCAGCACTAGCCCGTTCGAGAAACTGCATCCTCCATGTATGTGGCCATCGCCGCTTGTGTTACGAGAACTCGGAGATGAGAAGAGAGGATATCTTTATCGATGATAGTATGGTTAAACTTAAACTTTATAAAATAGGCGTACATGTAATACTTCGATTGCAAGATTTGAAAAGGTCGCAACTTTAGATGCGTCGCATTAGGCTGCCCCAGCGTGTGACTTGAAAAAGGAGGAAGGACATACAATGGTAGATGCCTCGTCGGATAGTCGAGTGAGCATATCAGCGCACCTTGCGTACTCAGCGCGTCTTCCCAGCTCGGCCAATACACATAGCATCGTTTTCAGTAGAATGATAGCAAGATTAAACGCCGTAAGAGCCGGAGCGTCGTTGTCTGTTTCAGAGAGAGAGAGAATGTCGTAGCCTAGTCGCATCAGCCTCAGACTTTTGTTGAGCATGCCGTTGCAAATACAGACGATCGCCATGTTGTACATGACGATGCCGCAAAGCTCTCCTTCGGCGATGTCGGTGGGGTCACTCTCCACGCGAACTGGGTACGCTACGCCCGGGGAGATGGCGTGGCTGTTCTCGTCCGCGCCTTGGAAGACGATTGGTTGAGCTTGGCGGAGGTCTTCTTTCTCAATGACAATCAACTGGAGAGCTGGGACTGGATCTCTTTCAGGATGAAGAAGAGACTTGCTGGCAGCCAGAAGCTTTGAGCCGATGTCGACCATAGCGGCGTTGTCGGCGTCCGCTTTCACCAGCATCAAAGCGTCGGTGAATGTTCGGTTGGCTTGCGCGTAACAATGCTTCTGCATCAAGGAGACACCAACATTGTTCAAGTACATGACAGTTTGCATGAGCTCAACTTGGGTCGGCATCTTGGAGTTCGAGTGGTTTGGGTGCGCGGTGAGAGTCTTGAAGCAGGCCAAAAATTATGAGGCCTAAGGAAGGGCGAGGTCTTTCGAGTCTACCCTGGAGCGTGGTCGGTCTGATAATGCTTCATGTGTTGACTTCCCGGATTTCTTCTTCGTGTTCCCGATAAACATTGATTAAATTTATCAAGACCCCTGTTGGCATTCCGGTCATCAAAGAACAAACAAATCAATAAATGAAGGAAGCCAATATGCATCAGAGGAATGACCAATACCATAATAGAAGACTTGGTACATATGGTTAAAAAAAAAAAAACAGATGTCCAATGTGCATCAGAGGAAACGGCGACTTTTCTTAGGGTAGGGTATGGTTAAGACTGGGTATGGTCGATAACAATCCGCATAAATATATGGATGATTTATCGATAAACTGTTTCGTCATCACTGGTTACCAACACCTGATACCAGTATGACCTTTACGAAAAACCTCGGCAAAATGTCAAAGGCACAATCCACCCAGGTATCGACGAACCTGTATTATCGTAAGGACAAGGATAGAACGTTCCATGCAACTTCGAGAAGTGAGAAATTTCGGGAACGGGATTGTTCTCGTTTTGCTGGAGGGTCCTCCTGATTCATCAGTTGGGCAGGGAGATTAACAGGCCAAAAGATGACCATGGCACTCCATCGTAGATCATTCTAAGGGAAGTAAATCATGTAATAGAAATCTTTTGCAGATAAACTGGATATTAGAATTTTTCGTGTTTGTTTCGTGTTTGTACATCTTCACGTTTTTGTAGGGGGAGTTCGTAAGATCTCACTCGGTTCGAGGCAAGCTGTAGAAATGGTTCTGCAAAATTAGCATTCAGAGACCTAGGAGTTGCGGCAATGTTTATACATCTTGTGACTGCGCTAGGGCAATCGTGTACGCAAAAAGGCGACTCGGTAGACTGATCGCCTCCGAGTGCATGCGGATCGACTTTTCTGTGTCTTTCTCGTCGTATGGAATGGTGACGTTTTCTACGTCTGAGAAATCTTCGTCAGAACTACTACATCCGGCATTCTCTTGGATATCGAGGACTGTATCCATGAGAAGCTTGTGTCGAAGTCCTCTATCACGGCGAATGCTTGAGACGGCCCATCGCTCCAGCCCAACTAAGGACGGATCCTCGATGAACAATCGATTCAAGCACTCTTGCTCCGCCTTTGAGACGAGAATACTGTCATGGAGTTCCACGTCCAAGCAGTTTCGACATGTAGCAAAGGTCCTCTGGAGCATTTGTTGATAGGAAGAAGGATTCACGATTCGTCCGTGTCGCTGTCTTTGACCGGAACGACGGACGAGCTGGGCTAATGCTTGAGTGGTTCCGCGAAAACGACGGCAGTCTTCGACGGAATACCACAGGTCCTTGCAATCTTCCTGACATATGATATTGTGAACGTACTCCTTGTTACGTTCAAGGTCAAAGTGGACGGATTTATTGGCCTTTTTGGCTGGCACCGAAGCTTGGACGATGGCGGTCTTGGTCGGACAAGTCGTCAGGGTGGATGACGTTGACGAATCGTCGCCGATCATTTTCAGAGAACGTCTTCGGATGATGTTGAAGATCATCTTTGTCTGGGGCTCTGTAAGGTTGGAACAAGCTGGAAGTGGAGTTGTTTGTGTGTTCAGCATCAAGACTTGCTCGTCGGTTTGGTTTTGTTGTAATATGAATGAACTCACGATAATGACTGCGGTTTTTTATGAGGGAATCCCATATCGAAACTTCAAGCAGAAGGCGAAGGTCTTCCGGCAGAGGGATCAGTTATTGGCCACACACATAGATGAGACCTTGAATAAAAGGACCACGTAACACCGAACGATTCTTTTAAGTTCGCATTACGAAAATTTGTTATTTAGCGCTTCGAAAGAAGAGACTGACGATCGGGGTTAAAGAAGGCAAATATATAAAAAAGTCATTTTGACATGCGAACTTTCAAGCAAACATTAAGTAATGGATATTTAAAATGAAATACAATGCTATGGCACCTACTAGAGTGGTGCTAGCTTGTTCGACTTCTGGTTTTTCTCAAATAGCGCACTCTCCTAGCTAGAACTAAAGCAGTCCCAAGGGAGAATAGAGTTAGTCCCTTGTAGTCAAATGTGAAGCTGTGATCTCAAATGGGTTTTTCGGTTCAGCGAAGAGGCTTAGTTTTTCGTGGCGAATATCAACTTGACATTATTACTTTGAGGAAGTTACGACTACTTCAAAGGTACACTCTTAGGGTCGTCCTTCGAAACTTCTGTATTAAACAACTTACGGCACTTGAACGCTGTTTGTGAGCCGTTTTTCTATTCCGCTTTTCCCAACAAAGCGGCCATGACAGCCATGACGGTCCACATACGATTCTCGGCTTCCTGGAAGACCAGCGATTGCTCGCTGTAAATGACTTCGTCGGTGACTTCTTCCGTGTGGCGGGGGAGGCAGTGCAAGAACACAGCATCAGGAGAAGCTTTCTTCATCAAATCCGAATTGACTTGATATCCGTCGAACTCCTTCACACGCTTTTCGTATTCGTCCTCTTGGCCCATGCTCACCCAGGTGTCAGTGACAACGACGTTGGCACCTTCAACCGCTTCGGCAGCCACCGTGGTTTGCATAATCTTTGCCCCAGTTTCCTTGGCAAATGCCTTGGTCTTTTCCAAGATACCGGCATCGGGATCGTATCCGGCTGGATTGGCAATGTTGACGTTCATTCCAAGAATCGCACTTCCCAACATAAGGTCGTGGAGCACATTGTTTCCATCACCGACCCACGCCAGCGTTTTTCCTTCCAACGAACCAAAATGCTCCTGCAACGTCATCAAATCAGCAAGAGTTTGCAAGGGATGGTGCAAGTCACTGAGAGCGTTGATGCATGGAACGCTAGAGTACTCGGCGAGCTCAATAATGTCCGCGTGTCCATACACACGAGCGAGAACCAACTGGTTGAAACGGCAAAGAACGTTGGCAGTGTCCCTCATGGACTCATTAACGCCCAGCTGAATGTCAGAGGGACCCAAGAAAAGGGCATGTCCACCCAACATGGCCATTCCAGTTTCTGTGCTCACACGAGTGCGAGTGGAACGTTTCTGGAAGATCATACTCATGCTGTATCCAGTCAATGGGCGAGGCAAGTTTGGCTCGGCCTTGTTGGCGTACAAAGCTTTGTAGTGCCTAGCCAAGTCTAGCAAGCCTTGAAGTTCGGTCTTACTGTGAGAGTCAAAATGGGCAAGAGAGCAACGTTAGGTGCCAGCACTACGACAAAGAAGGCTTCTCTCAAACGGATCGTTATTTGTAACTGCCTGCACGGAACTCTTAACGTACCTCAACCTATCGA
>Ga0222719_10004964_pt1 | contig 11570 bp, 13 predicted proteins | sample C33_34DmetaG_FD_165039 | JGI IMG/M metagenome (GOLD analysis project Ga0222719, IMG submission 165039) | Estuarine water microbial communities from San Francisco Bay, California, United States - C33_34D | ecosystem: Environmental > Aquatic > Marine > Unclassified | place: USA: California...
TTTTCTATGATAGTGTTTGGATTAAAGCTAACAAAAATATAACTAAATCATTGGTCAACCAACTTAAAACAATTGAAGAAGTTTATCAAAATGATAAAAAAAATTTAGATTTTTTTACAGACAGTTACAAAAATAACTTTAACTTTGAGATCGGGATTAACCAAGAAATCTTTCCTAATAATAGTGGGGAGCGAAAATTTAGTCCCATGGATAGATCGCTTAGAAGAGAATTAAAATCTGTCTTTGGAAATAATAATTACTGGTTTAATACTTCTAAATTTAAAAATGCCGTTGAGATTAAAATTAAATCAGGAAATGATATGATTGAATTTTTAGTGCCAAAAGAAATGGTTTCTGCCTCTTCTGTAAGACTTTTTCTTTTATGGACTACGCTTCCTTCATTAGTGTTAATTATAATTGCTTTAATTTTTTTGAAAAATCAGACTAAACCTCTAGTCAAATTAGCCAAAGCAGCTGAAAGATTTGGGAAAGGAGACTATGTTAATGATTTTAGAGCCTCGGGGTCATTAGAAATTAGAAAAGCTGCTCTCGAATTTGACAGAATGGCTAAAAGAATTAATCGTCATCTTAATCAAAGAGCAGAAATGCTATCAGGCATCAGTCATGATTTAAGAACACCTTTAACTCGCCTTAAATTACAACTAGCAATGTTAAAACAAAAAGATGTTTCAGAAAAAATGTCTAAAGATATTGATGAAATGGAAAAAATGTTAAATGATTATTTGCAGTTTGCTAAAAATCAATCTCAAGAAAATACAGTTAACATAAATATAAATAACCTTTTAAATACTATTAAAAAAGATTTTAATAACAATAAATTAACATTTAGAAATAATAGTGAAACCATAGAGTTGCAAGGTAGGCCAACTTCCTTAAAGAGAGCTTTTGAAAATATAATACAAAATGGTTTAACTTATGGAAACAAAGTATATGTAGATGTTCACAAAGGAAATAAAAGAGCTTTGGTGACTATTGAAGATGATGGCCCTGGTATTTCAGAAGATCAACATAAGAATGTTTTTAAACCTTTTTTTAGACTGGATAAAAGTAGAAGCCTAAATCAATCTGGTGTTGGATTGGGCTTGGCTATCGTAGAAGATATAATAAATTCTCATGGTGGCAATATTCAACTAAACAAAAGTCAATATAACGGATTACAAGTTAAGATTTCTTTGCCCCTTTAGTCTTGTTGCTTTTAATTAATTTTTTAATAGTTGCATCTTGCTTTTGAACAATTTTTTTTAAGACCTCAAAATCTTCTCTAGAAACTAGGTCAAGTTTGTTAATTATTTTATCTCTTGTAAATTTGAGATCTGTAGATATTTCATTTTTAATATCCTTGGACGTTAAAAGGCCATTCTCAATTAAACTGGATAGTGATTTTAAAATTTTTTCTGAGCTGCTCATAGTTTATCTTATTTGATGGCAATACTAATTTCAAATATGATATAAGAGGCTATGTACATCCATAATTTAGACCCTGTTTTATTGGATTTTGGGTTAATTGTCATTAGGTGGTATTCTCTAGCTTATATTTTTGGAATTGTAATTGGGTGGTGGTTTGGAAAAAAAATTATAATCCATATCTTAAAAAATACTAATTTTAAATTTAAGCTTGACGATTTTGATGATTTAATTAGTTATTTAATCATATCCATAATTGTAGGCGGACGAATTGGTTACGTAATTTTTTATAATTTTAATTACTATATTTTAAATCCATTAGAAATTATTAAGGTTTGGGAAGGAGGGATGTCATTTCACGGTGCACTAATTGGAATAGTAATTGGAACTTATTTATTTTCAAAAAAAAAATCGATTTCGATGTTTTTTATACTAGATATAATAGCCTGTGTTGCGCCTATTGGAATTTTTTTAGGTCGTATAGCTAATTTTATTAACAGTGAATTGATTGGTAAAGTTACAAGTGTGTCATGGGGCGTAATTTTTCCTTTAGTGGATACACTGCCTAGACATCCTTCTCAATTATATGAAGCAATGTTAGAAGGTGTTACTTTATTCCTAATTTTAAATATTCTAATTTTTAAAAGAAAATACAAAGTTGGATCAAGTTCCTATTTATTTTTAATTTATTATGGCTTTTTTAGAATTCTATCAGAAATATTTAGAGAACCAGACGCTCAAATAGGTTACGTTTTTAGTTTTTTTAGTATGGGAACGATACTAAGTTTTTTTATGATTTTAAGTGGTTTTGTTATCTCAGGTATTTTAAAAAAAAATGAAATCTAATATAAAATTTTTTAAAAAATCTAAAATACTTCCAGTTGATCAATTTTTAGAAAATGTTTTGTATAACAATAAATTTGGATATTACGCATCTAGACTTCCATTTGGAGAAAAGGGTGATTTTGTTACCTCACCAAATATTTCTTATTTATTTTCTGAAATAATTGCTATTTGGATAATTTCTACATGGGAATTGTTTGGCAAGCCTAAGTATTTTAATATTATAGAAATAGGTCCGGGAGATGGTGGTCTAACAAAAATTCTTCTAAGATCTTTTAAAAAATTTCCAGAATTTAACTCGATCAAAAAGATTTTTTTATATGAAAAAAGCAGTTATTTAAAAAAGATACAAAAGAAAAACATTTCAGATAAAAATGTAATTTGGATTAATAATTTTAACTCAATAAAAAAAGGTCCAGTAATATTTTTTGGAAATGAGTTTTTTGATGCACTGCCAATTAAACAATTTAAAAGAATAAAAAATTCTATTTTAGAAAAAAACTATACACTTGATAAAAACTACAAGATTAAAGAAGTTTTTAAAAAAGCCACAAAAACAGACATTAAGATTTTAAAATCCTATAAAACATTAAATAAATTAAATTTTATTGAATTACCTAAATTTGGTTTTCAAGTTTTAAAAAAAATTATTAAAAAAATTTCTAAGTTAAAAGGTTGTATATTAATGATTGATTATGGATATTTAAAATCTAATAATCAAAATACCTTGCAGTCAGTTATGAAACATAAAAAAAATAATTTATTGGAGAATTTAAGTAAAGCAGATATTACTGCTCATGTTAATTTCGATCTTCTAAATGAATTTTTTTTAAAAAATGGTCTAAAAGTTAATAATGTAATTACTCAAAAAGAATTTTTAGAAAATATGGGTATTATTGAAAGAGGTGAAATAGTTGCAAAAAAAATGAATTTTAGAGAACAAACGGACCTTTATTTAAGAATTAAAAGGTTGTTGAGCCCTGGTTCCATGGGCAATTTATTTAAAGTAATTTTAGCTTATAAATTTAACAATAATAATTTTGCAGGATTTAAATAATGTTTTATTCAAAAAATTTAAAAAAATTTAAAAAAATAAACCATTGTTTCTTTTCAAAAAAAAATGGATTTTCTAGAGGTTTTTACAAAAGTTTAAATTGCGGGAGAGGGTCAAAAGATAGAAAAGAAAATATAAATAAAAATTTAATTTTTGTTTCAAAAAAAATAGGTATCACCAAAAATAAGCTAATTTTAATGCACCAAACTCACAGTAATAAAGTGGTGGAAATAAAAAAAAATAATTATAAAAAAAAAATTAATGCGGATGCAATTATAACTAAAATGAAAGGTGTTGCGCTTGGCGTTATAACGGCTGATTGTGTTCCTGTTATTTTATATGATGTTAAAAATGAAATTGTAGGCTGTGTTCACGCAGGATGGAAAGGAGCCTATTTGGATATAATTAAAAATACTATTAACAAAATTAAAAAAATGAATTCAAATAATTTGATTTATGCTTGTGTTGGTCCTTGTATTGGTCAAAAGAGCTATGAGGTTGATTTTAATTTCTTTCAAAAATTTTTAAATATATCAAAAAAAAATAAAAAATACTTTGCGCATAAAAAAAATAATAAGAAACTTTTCGATTTGAGGAAATTTGTAACTGATAAGCTTTTAGATTATAAAGTAAGAGTTGATCAAATTAATAGAGATACTTTTACCCAAAAGAACTATTTTTTTAGCTACAGAAGATCGATAAAATTAAATGAAAAAGATTATGGTAGATGTATTTCTGTCATTTGTATGCTTTAACTTTATTAATTTGAAAAGATATAGAAATAAGGTATAAATAAACACACTTCATGAAAATTTTATCTGGAACTAGCAATTTAAAATTAAGTAAAAATATTGCTAAAAATCTTAAATTAAAATTAATCAATACAAATATAAGAAGGTTTGCAGATGGAGAAATTTATATAGAAATAAATGAGAATATAAGAGGTAATAGTGTATTTGTAGTTCAGTCTACTTCTAATCCAGCAAATGACAACCTGATGGAACTGCTTTTAGTAATTGATGCATTGAAAAGATCCTCTGCAAAAACTATTACTGCAGTGATCCCATATTTTGGATATGCAAGACAAGATAGAAAAGTTGCTCCAAGGACATCGATATCTGCAAAAGTAGTTGCAAACCTATTAACAAATGCCGGTGCAAATAGAATTGTAACCGTTGATTTGCACGCAGGACAAATTCAAGGATTTTTCGATATGCCAGTAGATAATTTGTTTACAACTCCAATTTTTTCAAAGTTTATTAAAAAGAAAATTACTTCAAAAAATTTAGTTTGCGTTTCTCCTGATATGGGTGGTGTTGCCAGAACCAGAGCTTTAGCAACTAGACTTAAAGCTGATCTTGCAATTATAGATAAGAGAAGACCTGCTCCTGGTAAATCTGAAGTTATGAATATTATTGGAGATGTAAAAAAAAAAACTTGCATCATTGTTGATGACATAATTGATAGCGGAGGAACCATCATAAATGCTGTTGAAGCTTTAAAAAAACAGGGAGCTAAAGAAGTTTTTGTTTTTATTACCCACGCTGTATTGAGTGGAGAGGCTGCAAAAAAAATAAAAAATTCTAATATTAAGAAACTAATTATTACAGACACAATTGATAATTCGCAAAAAATTAAAAACAACAATAAAATTGAGGTCTTATCTATCTCATCTTTAATGTCAGAGGCTATAAAAAGAATAGCTAATTCAAATTCCGTATCAGATTTATTTAATTAACTCTTGTTTTGGTGTTAATCTTGGGTTATATACCCTCTTCAAAACTATGAGCAATTTAAAGGCAATTAAAAGAGAGATCACCTCTTCAGGAGCAAATAATAAATTGAGGTCTGAAGGACTTATCCCTGCTATCTTGTATGGCGGAAAGGATGCCAATCAAAATATTTCAGTTCAAAAAAAAGATTTAAAAAATTTAGTTAACTCAGATACATTTCTATCAAAAGTCTTAGAATTAGATATTGACGGAAAAAAAGAAAAAGTGATTCCAAGAGATGTTGCCTTTCATGTAGTTTCTGAGGAACCTATACATATAGATTTTATGAGAATAGTTGCCGGTAAAAGAATTATTTTAGAGATACCTGTTAAATTTATTAATCATCCAGAATCGCCAGGATTAAAAAGAGGCGGGGTGCTTAACATAGTAAGACGAAAAATTGAATTGAAATGCCCAGGAGAAAAAATTCCTAATGAAATAATTATTGATCTAACTGGTACAGACATTGGTACGAGCATTAAAATCTCTTCTGTAAAATTGGAAGAAAATGTTATTCCAACAATTACAGATCGTGACTTTGTTATTGCAACTGTTGCCTCGCCAACAGTAATGAAAGAACCTGAAAAACCAGAGGGTGAAGCAACAGCTGAAGGTGCAGATGGAGAAGCGCCTGCTGAAGGTGCTGAGGCAGCTTCAAAAGATGGAGAAACAGCTAAAAAAGACGATAAGTCTAAAGAAGGTGCGGATAAAAAACCTGAAGATAAGAAACCTGCTGAAAAGAAATAATTGATATGCTTTTACTCGTCGGATTAGGAAATCCTGGATCCAACTATATAAATACAAGACACAATATTGGTTTTAAAATTATTGACGCTATAAACTCGCATTTTAAACTTTCTAAACAAAAACCGAAATTTAAAGGATTATTAACGACAGGCAATATTGATGAAAAGAAAATTTACGCTATTAAACCATTAACGTTTATGAATAATTCTGGCACTGCTATAAAAGAATTGATTGATTATTTTAAAATTGATGCAAAAGATGTGTTTGTTTTTCATGATGATATGGATATTGATTTTGGAAAAATAAAAGCAAAATTTGGAGGAAGTAGCGCAGGCCATAATGGTATAGAATCTATTGATAAATTTATAGGCAAAGATTATTCAAGAGTAAGGATAGGTATCGGACATCCAAAACAAAAGAAAAAAGTCAACAACCATGTATTAGAAGATTTTAAGGATGATGAAGAGGAAAAAATAAATGAGATTACAGAAAATATTGTCAAACAACTGCCTACTTTAATTCAAAAAAAAATAGATCTATTTTCAAGTAAAGTAAATCAAGACCTTAATGGGATTTAAATGTGGAATAGTTGGACTTCCAAATGTAGGGAAATCCACTTTATTTAACGCTTTAACAGCTTCAAAGAATGCAGAAGCAGCTAATTTCCCTTTTTGCACTATTGATCCAAATATTGGAATTGTAGACGTTATTGATGAAAGATTAGACAAATTAACTAAATTATCGAATTCCAAAAAAAAAATTTATACCAATATAACTTTTGTTGATATTGCAGGATTGGTAAAAGGAGCGTCAAAAGGAGAAGGATTAGGAAATAAATTTCTTTCCCATATAAGAGAAGTAGATGCAATCATTCATTTAGTTAGATGTTTTGAGTCTGATAAGATTACTCACGTTAATTCAAAAATTAATCCAGTTGAGGATCTAGATACAATTAAAACAGAAATAATACTCTCTGATTTAGATATTATTCAAAAAAAATTAGAAAAAGGGAAAAAAAAATTGCTCCAAGAAAAAGAAGTTAAAATGCTTGAAGAAAAATTAAATCAATTAAATGAAGGTAAAGAAATAGTTGTAAATGATGAATTAGAGAAAGAATTTTTATCTAGTTTAGGATTATTAAGTATTAAACCAAAAATTATAGTATGTAATGTTGACGAAGAAAGCCTCGCAGATGGAAATACTTTTACAGATAGTGTTAAAAAAACCTTTTCTAATGAAAAAATTGTTACTATATGTGCAGATATAGAAGATCAGATAATGGGCTTAGATAATAGCGAAAGAGAAACTTTCATGAAAGAAATAGGTCTTAGTAAAACTGGTTTAAATCAATTAATTAAAGAGGGATATGACCTTTTAAATCTTGATACTTTTTTTACCTCAGGACCAGAAGAAAGCAGAGCTTGGACAGTAAAAAAAAATACCCTTGCACCGAAAGCAGCGAGTGTTATTCATACTGATTTTGAAAAAAATTTTATTCGAGCTGAAGCCGTAACTTGCGAAGACTTTATAAAATTTGGCAGTGCAGAAAAATGCAAAGAGAATGGAAAATTAAGAATTGAAGGTAAAGATTATATTGTTAAAGATGGGGACGTCTTATACTTCCGTGTTAACCCGTGACCAAATTTTTTTCATACTCAAGTAAACTAGGGTTGTTAAAAGAATTAAATAAATAATTACCTTAACGCCTGTGCTGTGTCTTTCTTCTAATTCAGGTTCAGCTGCCCATGTTAAAAATGTTGTTACATCTCTAGACATTTGGTCTACGGTTGGTTGAGTTCCATCAGAATATTCTATGATACCCTCGGTTAGCGGTGAGGCCATTTTAATTTTATTTCCGATCATGTATTTGTTGTAATACACACCATCATCTAGTGATATGCCTTCTGGTGGATCCTCATATCCCATTAGCACTGAGTAAATATAGTTTGAACCTCCTGGTCTTGCTTTAACCAGTACTGACATGTCAGGAGGATAAGCTCCTCCATTCGCAGCGATAGAAGCTTTAACATTTGGGTAGGGGCTTTTAAATTTATCTGCTGGTCTTCCAGGTCTTGTAAACATTTCACCCTGCTCATCTGGACCATCAACAATCTCTACGCTTGCAGCAATAGCTTTAACTTCTTGCTCTGAAAATTCAGGACCACCTGGTTCACCAAGATTTCTATAACTTAAATACTGCATGGAATGGCAAGACGAACAAACTTCTTTATAAACTTGAAAACCTCTTTGCAATGAAGATCTATCAAATTTACCAGTTATTCCTTTAAAGCTCCAATCAACCTTTAAGGGTTCAGCCTCCCCACCAGCGCTAAATAGTTTAGCTGTAAAAGCAAAAAATAAAGTAGCAATAAATAGAAGACTTTTTATATTAGACTTTTTCATTATCCTTCCTAGCGAGCGCTGGATCTGCGCCACCACTTAATACTGGCTCTGAAATACTCATAGGAATTGGATCTGTTTTCTCTAATAATCCGACTACAGGCATTACAATGATAAAGTGTGCAAAATAGTAAATGGTTCCAACTCTAGCTAAAACTAAATAGATTCCCTCAGCAGGCATTGCTCCCATGTAGCCAAGCATTAAAACATCTAAAACAAATATCCAATAGAATTGTCTATAGATTGGTCTAAAAACTGCTGATCTAACTTTAGAAGTATCCAGCCATGGTAAAACGAACAAAATAAAAATTGCACCAAACATTAAAATTACTCCGCCCAACTTATCTGGAACAGATCTTAAAATTGCATAGAAGGGTAATAAATACCATTCAGGCACAATATGTGCTGGTGTGACTAATGGATTAGCAGGAATATAATTATCAGAGTGTCCTAATACATTTGGTGAAAAGAAAACAAAGCCAGCAAAAATAATCATAAACATCAATAATGCAAAAGTGTCCTTGATTGTAATGTATGGATGAAAAGGAACTGTATCTTTTGATGGTTTTTTAATATCAATTCCAACTGGATTATTGTTTCCAGGCACATGCAGTGCCCAAATATGTAAAACAACTAAACCTAAAATTAAAAATGGTATTAGATAATGAAGGCTGAAAAATCTGTTTAAAGTAGGGTTGTCAACTGAATAAGCTCCCCATAACCATGTTGTTATACTCTCACCTACAAGAGGTATTGCGCTAAACAAATTAGTAATTACCGTTGCCCCCCAAAAACTCATTTGTCCCCATGGTAAAACGTAACCCATAAATGCTGCGGCCATCATTAAAAGATAAATTAAAAGTCCTATAATCCATATTACTTCTCTTGGAGACTTGTATGAACCATAAAACAAAGATCTAAAAATATGAATGTAGACTGCAAGAAAGAACATTGAAGCTCCATTACTATGGATATAGCGGATTAACCAACCATAGTTTACGTCTCTCATAATATGTTCAACACTTGCAAATGCTAAATCAGCGTGAGCTACGTAGTGCATAGCTAAAACAATTCCTGTAATAATTTGAGTTAATAAACAAAAAGTTAAAATTCCACCAAATGTCCACCAGTAGTTCAAATTTTTTGGTGTTGGGTAATCTGTTAAGTGTGAGCCAAGAGTTAAAAGTGGAAGTCTATCATTAAACCATTTTCCAACTTTTGACTTAGGTGTATATTCGTGATCGCTCATAAAATTTATCCTATCTTAATTATATTACTATCAACAAATTCAAATTTAGGTATCTCCATATTTGTTGGTGCCGGTCCTTTTCTTATTCTACCAGAGACGTCATAGTGAGATCCATGACACGGACAAAACCAACCATTGAAATCACCTTTATCTTTTAATGGTACGCAACCTAAATGGGTACAAACTCCTATCATTACTAACCATTCATCTTTTCCTTCTTTAACTCTGTCTTCGTCTTTTTGAGGGTCGGGTAAATCTGATAAATTAACTGCTCTTGCTTCCGCAATCTCTTCCGGTGTCCTTCTTTTTAAAAATATAGGTTTGCCTCTCCACAATACAGTTATAGAATTTCCTGGTTGAACCTGGCTTACATCAACTTCTGTTGTTGCTAAAGCCTGTTGAGCTCTATCTGGATTCATTTGATGAATTAAAGGCCAAACAACAGCACCGAGACCCACGGCTCCTATGGTATAGCTGGCTGTAAATAAAAAATCTCTACGATTTACTTTGTTTTCTTCTTTGCTCATTATTGTTTGTGTTTATAATGCAAATATTTAATAAAACTATATTATTTAATTTTCTAGGGTCAGAATGACACATAAATTAAGCAATAATAATGCACATAGCTCTTTATAAGCCAGATATTCCTCAAAATACCGCAGCCATAATTAGGTTAGCTGCCTGTTTAAATTTAAAGATACACATTATTGAACCTTGTGGCTTTAACTTGCACGATCCCAGGTTTAAACGGGTAGTTATGGATTATCTTGGATTTAGTAAAATTTTTAGATACGACAGCTACGATAATTTTTTAAATAAAATTAAAAGAAAAAGAATAATTCTGATGACAACTAAAGCTAAGACACATTATCATAAATTTAAATTTAAAAAAAATGATGTATTGTTGTTTGGTAGAGAAAGTGCTGGAGTACCAGACAATTTACACAAAACTATAAAAGATAGAGTAAAAATACCAATGAATAAAAAAACTAGATCTCTTAATGTAGCTATGAGTGTAGCCATAACTTCTGCTGAAGCTCTTAGACAAAATAATTTGTTAAAATAATGATTAATTCAGATTTTAGAAAAAAAATGGCTGATAATTGGTTTTCATATTTACAAATACAGATTTGTAAATCATTTGAATTCTTAGAAAATAATAAATTACAATTTTCAAAAAGAGACTGGGAAAAAAATAATGTTAGAGAGGGTGGTGGAACATCTTATCTTATGACTGGTGGTAAAATTTTTGATAAAGTGGGTGTAAATAAATCAACTGTATCTGGCACTTTTCCTAAAAAATTTCGATCAAAAATTTTAGGTGCTGAAAAAAAAGGAACATACTGGGCTTCTGGAGTTTCTGTTGTTGCTCACATGAAAAATCCAAAAATTCCAGCTTTGCACTTCAATACAAGATTTATTGTTACTTCAAAAGAATGGTTTGGGGGAGGAATGGATGCAACACCTAGCCACGAAGATCCTAGAGAAAGCAAAATAATTCACGAGAGATTAAAAAAAATTTGCGTACAAAATTATAAAAATTATAAAAAATATAAAAAATGGTGTGATGAATATTTTTACTTACCTCATAGAAATGAAGCTAGAGGAATTGGAGGAATTTTCTTTGATTATGAAACAAAAGATTGGATTAAAAACTTTAAATTTATAAGAGAACTCGGATTAGCTTTTATTGATATTTCAAATAAAGTGATAAATAAAAAGAAAAATTTAAAATACTTAAAAAAAGATAAAGAAAAACAATTGTTTAAACGTGGAAGATATGTAGAGTTCAATCTTTTATATGATAGAGGAACAAAGTTTGGCTTAAACTCTGGGGGCAATATTGAATCGATTTTAATGTCTTTGCCGCCTGAAGCCAAATGGAAATGATAATGAATAAAGAACCTATAACAGTTAATGGTCTAAAAAATTTAAAATCAGAGTTGGATGATTTAAAAAATATTCAAAGGCCAAAAATTGTCGAAGCTATTGCTGAAGCAAGATCTCATGGAGATTTAAAAGAAAATGCAGAGTATCATGCTGCTAAAGAACAGCAGGCTTTAATTGAAAGTAGAGTAAT
>Ga0222719_10004966_pt1 | contig 11564 bp, 1 predicted proteins | sample C33_34DmetaG_FD_165039 | JGI IMG/M metagenome (GOLD analysis project Ga0222719, IMG submission 165039) | Estuarine water microbial communities from San Francisco Bay, California, United States - C33_34D | ecosystem: Environmental > Aquatic > Marine > Unclassified | place: USA: California...
AAATAGCGAAATTATAGAGGATAATCAGGAAGATACTCCTGAAGATCAGGAAGATACACCCGAAGATCAGGAAGATACTCCTGAAGATCAGGAAGATACTCCTGAAGATCAGGAAGATACACCCGAAGATCAGGAAGATACACCCGAAGATCAGGAAGATACACCCGCAGATCAGGAAGATACACACGAAGATCAGGAAGATACTCTCGAAGATAATACTGGAATAAGTGATAACAATATATTAAATAATACAAAACTTATAAGTAATATGGTTGGTAAACAGGGATTATCAAATGTAGTAACATTTGAAGAAACTTCATCTCCTCATGAATTACGTCATAACTTTAAATACAAACCAGAAATATTAGATAAGTATGGAAAAATATTTCACCAAGACAATATTAAAAAGTATAGTGCAAAGATTCACAATATTTGTAATATTATTAAAAATTCGACAGGTATCGTTATGATTTATTCGCAATATATAGACGGTGGTGTAGTACCCATGGCATTAGCATTGGAGGAAATGGGGTTTACACGTTACGGGTTTGCAAGTCATACCAAATCTTTGTTTGCTACACCACCGACTGAACAAATTGATGCAATAACATATGATACATTATCCAATATGGAGGATCAAAGCAAATTTAATCCAGCAAAATATGTCATGATTACTGGTGATAAATCATTTTCTCCAAATAATTTAGCAGATTTAAAATATATAACCAGTCCAGATAATAAGAATGGAGAACATGTAAAGGTTATTTTAATAACAAGGGCAGCAGCTGAAGGATTGGATTTTAAAAATATTAGACAATTACATGTTCTCGAACCATGGTATAATATGAATAGAACAGAACAAATTATAGGAAGAGCTGTTAGAAATTTAAGCCATTGTAGTCTACCATTTGAAGAGAGAAACGTTGAAATATACTTACATGCTTCACAAAACGAAGATGAAAAAGAAACCGCAGATTTATATATTTATAGATATGCTGAAAATAAAGCAATACAAATTGGAAAAATTACTAGAATATTAAAGGAATTGGCGGTTGATTGTATATTAAATATAGGACAAACCGAATTTACTGTTGAAAATATGAATAAGCTAGTAGAGAATCAAAACATAAAATTATCGCTATCCAGTAATCAACCAATAGAATACAAGATAGGTGATAAAAATGGAAGCAGTTTGTGTGATTATATGAATTGTGATTTTGTATGTTCTCCAACAACAACTATAAAAGATGAAGAAATAAATAAAAATACATATACTGAACACTATATTAAGATGAACTATAGTTCTATAGCAAATAGAATACGTGATTTATTTAAAGAGAAACCTTTTTATAAGAGAGATCAACTAATAAATTCAATACAAATATCTAGAGAATATCCAATAGAACAAATAGATTATGTGTTATCAATGTTTGTTGAGAACAAATACAATTATATTACAGATAAGTATGGTAGAAATGGTTATTTAATAAATACCGGAGAATTTTATGGATACCAACCTGTAGAAATTAGCGATGAACAATCGAGTGTATATGATCGTACTGTTCCAGTAGATTATAAACCAAATGAAATGTATATGGAATTACCTACTGAAAAAATTAATACAGATAAACCTTCGAAAAAGGTTATCGATGAAAGTAAACAATCATCACCAGGTATTGAAGTGAATAATAAAAAGTATGATACATTATTAAACCAGTTGTTATCAAAATTAGCTACAGTTAGAGAAGAACACGAACGAAGTACAAAATTTTTATTAGAAACTGCTGAAAATGATTGGTATAAACACGTAGGTTATGTATATAATGAATTAATTGATAGATTAAAAATTCCACAAGAGAATGTTGAAAAGTATATTATTTATCATTGGTTAGATACATTGACGATTGAAGATAAATTAATACTTTTATTCAAATTATATAATACTAATCATGACGGGTTAATAGATAGTATAGATACAAAAAATGAAACTGATATAATAAAAGGTGAAAAAATACGAGCACCTATTATTATGAAAGCATATTTTGATAATAAAATGATAAATCACAACGAAACAGATGCACTAGCATTAGGCCATAATAATCATATTGATCTATATATACAGGATAAGGTGACTCGTCATTGGAAGAAAGCAACACTATCTATTGTACGTGAATTCAAAGAGAAATTAAGAGAACGATATTTTATTGATACAAAAACGATTCAACCATTTATTGGGTTTATGCACTTATTTAAAAAAAATGAGATGGTATTTAAGATGAAAGAAATCACAAAAACAGTTACTAATAATAAAGGAGTAAAATGTAGTTTAATGGGAAAAAATGAGATTATTAAATTTTTTAACAATAAGGTTTTAGTCAATAATCCATATCCTATAGAATATGAAATACGACAGAAATATGATGTAAACGGAAAGGATGCAAAAGATATACTTCGCCATGGCTATTGTGTATTAATGGAAATGACAATGCGATATTTTAACGATTGTCCATTAATATCAGACAAACCAGTGTGGTTTTTTGATGTTGAAAAAACGTTAGCAAATGATTTAATTACATTATAACAAAATATTGCGAATTAGAAAATATAATTATAAAATTGATATTAATTATTGTAAAATTTTTTGTATCATTATATTAGTAGATATGAATAAAGCGGCTGAAAATAAAAAGGGAGATCCTATACATGGCGTATACAATCAATCTGTATTAACACATAAGGTATTTCTTCAAATTGCAGAAGTAGGCAACAATGTTAAACAAAGTCTCGAAACCGTTATTGCTCATAAAACCCGTAACAAATGTATCGCTGAAGGTTTCATTAAACCAGACTCAGTTCGAGTAATTAGTTATTCAAATGGAGCGGTTAGAAGTGATATGATTGAATATCAAGTAGTATTTGAATGTATGATTTGTCATCCAGTTGATGGTATGTTAATTGAATGTAAGACAAAAACAATTACTAAAGCAGGCATTCATGCAGAGGTAATTGATAATGACGGAACTATTCCGGTTACTGTATTTATAGCAAGAGATCATCATTTTACTGACACACGATTTTCTAAAATAACTGAAAATGAAAAAATAATAGCTAATGTAATTGGTGTTAGATTTGAACTGAACGATCCATATATATGTGTTATTGCAAAATTATATACCCCAAAAAAATAAATTTACTATATTACAACTAATATTTCCAAAATAATATTATATTTTTTATTGATAATATTATTAGTTATTTGATAATATTATTAGTTAGCTATTATTATTTCTATACATATTTACTCTTTACTTTTAATATGAGTTTCGAACAATGCAGTTAATGCATCTAATTTATCACTTAATTCTGTTACTTTATCACTTAATTCGATATTTTTACTCTTTAATTCATTGTTTTCATTAGTAAGGATTTTTACAGATTCGACTACATATGGTAAAATACCATTATAATTAACGGATTTTCGTTTGTAACCATCATCATTTTCGTCCTTTTCCGTTTCAACAATATGAGGTATTATTTCTTCTACTTCTTGAGCAATAAATCCAGATTGAAGTTCATTTGATTCATCCTTGGTCCATGTGAATGTACAACCCTGTAATTTATTGATTATGGATAAACTATCAGTCAATGGTAAAATATTTGTTTTCAAACGTTTATCAGATACTGCATTAAACTGACTGGCCGTGCAAGTGCTACTGAATGTACCCGTTGAATTTACGGTGAGAGCGTTTTGAACGAGAAGGGTAGATGTGAATTCACCATATCCAGTCATTTTAAATTGACTACCGGTAACATATAAGTTACCAAAATTGATAGTACCATTACCACTATCTAGTATGTCTCCACCTATAGTTATGTTGTTACCTACAATTACATTTTCCGTCATTCTTGTACTTCCATTTACATATAATAAATCATTATGATGGGATGATTCTGTCTTAAAATTAGTATCAGTCATATTATCATTTGTTGTGGTCGCTGCCCCAGTGTAATAACCGCTTTTACCGCCGATAGTTACTCGACCTATTCCATCTATTGACATAGCAACATCTGGTCGATTATTGGGATTACCATCCGGTTTTTTGGTACGGAATAATAAACCACCAGGAGATCGCATACTACTTTGCCCAACATTATGATTATGATGAGCTGCACCGTAATATGATGAAATCTCAGCTAAGTATTTTGGTTGCCCATCGGTGACAGTTTCAGAGTTACTTGTTGAGAATAATATACTATTTCTAGCTTCTTTAATACTACCCTGAAAGTCTGTTGTTGGGGCCATAAGTTCTAGTGCACACTCGGTAAGTGTGGTGCTGGGTTGTAAGCAATGTAACACACTAGAAGGATCCTGTGTTCCAATACCGATATTACCTGCTGTATAATAGGCATTAGTACCATCAATAGTAAATGCACCACTACCACCTAATGCTGACCAATCTTCACTACCAGATGCTCCCTGATAACCTTCAAATTCGTGGCTAGTGGTATTATAACGGAGTTGTCCTACACGTACGTTACCACCAGTAGGTCGGTCTCCATCTAAACCACGTGGTATACCAATTGCACCTGCACCTGAAACATCGAGATAACCAGGAATATAAACCTCAGGTGGACTAGTTGTCTGGCCTAATACAATTTGGTCTGATTTGGTAATCTTAGAATTGTAACCTATTGCTGTAGAATTACTCAAATCATTACTTTGACTATCGGCATTATAACCCAGATAAGTATTATACGAACCTGCAGTATTGATATCTCCAGCAGTATATCCAACTGCTGTATTTCCAGCGCCACTTTGGTTGGCCGTTAATGCTTCAAAACCAACAGCAGTGTTACTGCCTCCGGTTGTGGTAGCATTTAACGCATTGTATCCAATTCCAGTATTATTCGTAGCGGATGCGTTATTAATACTAGATAATACAGATTTACCTATAGCAGTATTGGTTAATATATTACTACCTCCCTTGCCGACGGTTAATGTATTAATAGTTGCATCAATGTTAGTAACGAGATTACCAGGAATATAAACCTCAGGTGGAGTAGTTGCCTTACCTAATACAATTTGGTCTGATTTGGTAATACTAGCATTGTTACCTATTGCAGTAGAATTACTATAACTACCAACTGCAGTGTTGGCATTATAACCCAGATAAGTATTATATTGACCCGAAGTATTGGCCCTACCTGCAATATTACCTAGAGCCACATTAAAATTAGAATTTGCGCTCAACAATGCTTCATAACCAATACCAACGCTTTGATGCCCACTAGACGTGCCGTTTAATGCTTTATAACCTATAGCAGTGTTGCTGCTGCTAGTTTGGGAGTTAGATAATGCCTGGTACCCAATCCCATAATTCTTACTTCCACTTGTGTTAATTCCCAACACCTCGTAACCAATTGCAATATTGGTTGATATATCGCCGCCACCGGTAGCAACACCACCGCCACCCAATGCTGACCATTCTTCACTACCAGATGCTCCTTGGTAACCTTCAAATTCATGGTTAGTGGTATTATAACGGATTTGTCCTACACGTCGACCCGTGACGGCGCCGGGTCGTTGTGTATCCGTACCACTTGGTACACCAATCGCACCCGTACCGGTCATATTTATAAGACCCGCTGCTGTTAAATTACCACATATATCCACAGCACCTGGATTAACAACGGTTTCGCTACTAGTTCCTAACATTATTTGATGGCTTGCAGTTATCTCTGCACTATGACCTAAAGCCGTTGAGTTATTGACGGGTGTACCATTCGGGGCTTTTGTAGAATGTCCTATAAATGTGTTTTTGTTTCCACTAGTATTGCCTGCAGTGCCTACTTGATATTGTCCAGCATAGTAACCAACTGCAGTATTTTGATCACCATATATATTATTGACTAATGACCATAAACCGATTGCAGTATTCATAGTTCCATCTGTATTTGCCCACAACGCACTTTCTCCAACTGCGGTATTATAATTACCTGTATTAGAGTTTAATGCTTCTTTACCAACTGCAGTATTCTTCATACCATCTACGTTTTGTTTTAATGCTCCAGAACCAACCGCCGTATTACATCTGGCACCGCTTCCAGTTGAATTTGCGTTCATTAATGATTGGTAACCAACTGCGGTATTATGTTCCGCAGGGAAAATACCATTACCATAACTATCATTAACGTCACCGACTAAACTTTTCAAAGATTGATACCCAATTGCAGTATTATATAACGTTTTTGAATATTGATTATCTAATACATTTTCTAATGCTTCAAACCCTATTGCCGTGTTTTCGGCGATTGATCCGTTTCCACGACCAATAGTTAATGTATTAATAGTTGCATCATTAGCTACTGATAAATTACCACATATATCCATATTACCTGCAGCAACAACGGTTTCACTACTAGTTCCTAACATGATTTGATTACTTGCAGTTATTACAGAATTATAACCTATAGCAGTTGAATTTGATAAATTATTTGCATTAGCATCTGCATTTGCACCCAAATATGTATTATAATCCCCCACTGTATTAATATCACCAGCATATGTACCAAATGCAGTATTATAACTTCCAGAAGTATTTTCGTACAATGATCTAAAACCCATTGCGGCATTTTGAGTACCTGTTAAATTTAGGTGTAATGATCTAAAACCAACTCCAGTATTACTACTACCTGTAGTAGTTTTTTCTACTGCTCTAAATCCAATAGCAGTATTAGATATTCCACCACTTTGAGTGGCGCTCAGTGCTAAATTACCAAGTGCAATAGAACCACTATCATCAATATTTCCGTCATTCAATGGTATATTACCGGTACCAACCTGGGCGATTGCTGTACTCAATGATGTTTCAACAGAACGAGCAGTTGTTATTTCTGTATTAAGTGAATTGGTTAATGTTGATTCAGCAGCTGTTGCACGGGCTATTTCGGTAGTTAATCCTGAAGTATTTCCAGTAATTGCTGCTGCTGGAATAGAATTTGCAGCATATTGTGCAGTTAAATTACCACTCACGATTACATCACCCGTAACATGTAATTTAGCTTGAGGATTAGTATTTCCAATACCGACATTACCATTGGAATTAACTCTCATTTTTTCGACATTATTTATATCAAATAGTATTTGTGTTCCGGATGCGGCATTAATTGTAGTTTTACCACTGGCATTTTGGGCTAAAGCATAACTAATAGCGTTATTCGTATCAATATGAGAAAACGAAGCGTTATCTGACCAACCAGTATATCCAACTGCAGCACGTCCAAAATAAGAAGTAGTATCACTATCGTATCCACCTCTAATAGACCCATTAACATCTAATGGTGCGGATGGACTATCTGTCCCAATACCAAAATCCTGACCATTATTTATGAAAGATTTATTAATACCATCGAAATAGATTTTATTCCCTACACCACCACCCCAAATATTTATATAACCTTGGTTTTCTTGACTACCTCTTCCAAATACAACAAGATTTGTATTAGTGCCCGAATCTTTAATTACCATACCGCCGTAACTACTACTAGTCGCAACTGTCAACTCTTTACTTGCACTTGTAGTTCCAATAGATACTTTACCATTGGCTGAAATCTGCATTTTTGTATCATTATTTATATTAAATAACATAGGTCTTCCCGAGGCAGAATTAATACTAGTTTTACCACTGTTAGTTTGGGCTAAAGCATAATTAATACTACTATTACAGTCAATATGTGCAAACGTAGCAAGATTTGACGTAGCACTATCATATCCAATTGCAGCATGTCCAAAATAAGAAGTAGTATTAGTATCGTATCCACCTTTAATAGCCCCAGACGATTGTAAAGTACCATTTAATGACATATCAGTTGACGTTATAAATTCATAATTGTTAGTAACCGTATTTGTAATAAAATCAGTTTGAAGATTAGATACTGCTAATGTCCCATCAATATTAACATCACCAGTAAAAGTAGCACCAGTTAAATTAGCTTTTAATAGTTCTATCGAACGAGCAGTCGATGCTTCTGTACTCAATCCTGTAGATAACACAACCTCCGTAGAACGAGCAGTCAATGCTTCTGTACTCAATCCTGTAGATAACACAACCTCAGTAGAACGAGCGGTGGATACCTCTGTGCTTAAATCATTGGTCAATACTAATTCAGCGGCACGAGCTGTTGAGGCTTCTGTATTAATACTTGAAATTATACTAGAATTATTTAAAGATATTGATGTTAGTAGTTGTGTTTCAGTGGAACGAGCAATTATGATCTCTGTACTTAAGCCTGTACTCAATGCTGTTTCAGCAGAACGAGCGGTAGAAATTTCTGTACTCAATCCAGTATTATATTCTTCTACTCCACCAGAAATAGCAGTACTGGGAATAGAACCAGCTGGATATTGTGCATAAAAATTACCACATATATCTACAGTACCATTAAACGATGCATCACTGCTAACAATCAATTTACCATCCACATCTAATTCGGCCTGAGGATTATTTGTTCCAATACCAACATTACCCTGAACTATCATACCATTTGTAGGTGCGGCTGATGAACCTGAATACGCTGAACCAATAGATACACCTCCTTCAACATCCAATTTAGATGCAGGACTAGATGTACCAATACCAACATTACCCTCAACTATCATACCATTTGTAGGTGCGGCTATTGAACCTGAATACGTTGAACCAATAGTTACACTACCTTCAACATCCAATTTAGATTTAGGAGCCGTTGTGCCAATACCAACATTGCCAGTGGATGTTTGCACTGTCATTTTGATACTACCTCCTATGGCAGAGTATAGATTCGATCCCGCTTTAGAATTCACAATGGTGGTTCCCCAATAACTTTGTTGCAAAGCAAAATCCGTAGTATTCATATGATTTGCATATGCAAATGTTGCGGACGAGCTTGACCCGTTATATCCAATACTAGCCACTCCCAAAATGTGACTTGTTGATGAGCTATATGCTCCTGCTCTCAAAGATCCATTAATATCTAATGTCGAGTTAATATTCGAGGTTTTACCGATACCGATATTACCATTATGGTCAATAAACATCCTGCTCGTATTTTGAGTGACCAAGTCAATGGCACCCATATTTCCGCTACTTACTGAATCATAACCATGAATATCAATATAATTTTGTTTACTAATTGAATAATCCAGAGAGGATTGAGTACCGGAAGTTTGCCACCCCCCTTTTAATCGTAACCGACCCCCATTGCCTGAATAAGTAGAAATAAGATTATCACCGAAACTTGCGTCATTGCCAATAAATAATTCATTATTAAATAAAGCATTTCCACTTACGTCTAGTTTCTGGGAAGGACTCGCTATTCCAATACCAACACTGCCTGTAAAATTAGAACCTGTTAAATTAGCTTTTAATAATTCAACTGAACGAGCAGTGGATGTTTCAGTACTTAAATCATTAGTTAATACTAATTCAGCAGCACGAGCAGTGGATGTTTCAGTACTTAAACCATTTGTTAATACTAATTCAGCAGCACGTGCGGTGGATGCCTCTGTACTAATATCAGTAGACAACACAACTTCGCTGGAACGAGCAGTGGATGTTTCAGTACTTAAATCATTAGTTAATACTAATTCAGCAGCACGAGCAGTGGATGTTTCAGTACTTAAATCATTAGTTAATACTAATTCAGCAGAACGAGCAGCGGATGTTTCAGTACTTAAACCATTTGTTAATACTAATTCAGCAGCACGAGCAGTGGATGTTTCAGTACTTAAATCATTAGTTAATACTAATTCAGTAGCACGTGCGGTGGATGCTTCAGTACTAATATCGGTACTAATTGTAGTAGACAACACAACCTCTGTTGAACGAGCAGTGGATGTTTCAGTACTTAAACCATTTGTTAATACTAATTCAGCAGCACGAGCAGTGGATGTTTCAGTACTTAAACCATTTGTTAATACTAATTCAGCAGCACGAGCAGTGGATGTTTCAGTACTTAAATCATTAGTTAATACTAATTCAGTAGCACGTGCTGTGGATGCCTCTGTACTTAAACCATTAGTTAATACTAATTCAGCAGAGCGGGCAGTTGTTGCTTCTGCTGTTAAATCTGTATCAGCTGCATAATATGTAGTAATTACATTATTATTTGCATCTTTGGACGCATTTGTCGCTGTACCACTAAGATCTGCTACTATCGTTTCACCATTTACTGTAATACCAGCTTGATTACTTGCACCATTCGCCCATGTTTTTCCAAATTTAAATACATCTTCAGATTCATCCCAACCCATAAATAAATTCATATTTGCGCCACCTCTATCAAGTAACAAACCGGATGCATAGGTATTATTAGGTGTCCCTGAACCAAGTGAAATTATATTATCACTAACATCCATATTATTCACACTAATTGTAGTAGTAGTTCCATTAACAAATAGATTACCTACAGTTACATTTTTATCCATAACAACATCTTCAGCGAAATGGGCATCACCATTTACATCCAATATCTGTGATGGAGTTGTTGTACCAATACCAACATACCCAGTAGATGTAATAATCATGTTATCATTTGAATGACCATTTGCAAATCTAATTGACGATCCACTTCCACTATTTATAATTGTTTCTCCATCATTCTTTTGAGCAATAGCATACGAAGTAGATGAATTAACTAGATTGGTATTTGTAAATATTGCATGATCAGCAAGACCATTCTGTCCAATAACAGCAGGTCCAAATGTGGATTTAAAATTACCAACACCAGCAGTAATACCAGAATCAAATGTTACGTCACCAGTAAAAGCAGCACCAGTTAAATCAGCCTTTAATAATTCAAACGAACGAGCAGTGGATGTTTCTGTACTTAAATCAGTAGATAACACAACCTCAGTAGAACGAGAAGTGAATGTTTCGGTACTTAAATCAGTAGATAACACAACCTCTGTTGAACGAGCAGTAGATACCTCAGTACTTAAACCATTTGTTAATACTAACTCAGCGGAACGAGCAATAGATGTTTCAGTAGATAATCCAGTAGATCCACTTTCTAATGAATCAATTGATGTAGATAACACAACCTCAGTGGAACGAGCTATGGATGTCTCTGTGCTAATATCAGTAGATAACACAACCTCTGTGGAACGAGCAGTAGATGCTTCTGTGCTAATATCAGTAGATAACACAACCTCAGTGGAACGAGCTATGGATGTCTCTGTGCTAATATCAGTAGATAACACAACCTCAGTGGAACGAGCGGTGGATGCTTCTGTACTGATGTCAGTAGATAACACAACCTCACTGGAACGGGCAGTGGATGCTTCGGTACTTAAATCAGTAGATAATACAACTTCAGTGGAACGAGCGGTGGATGCTTCAGTACTTAAATCAGTAGATAACACTGTTTCAGTGGAACGAGCGGTTGATGCTTCTGTACTTAAATCAGTGGATAACACAACCTCAGTGGAACGAGCGGTGGATGCTTCAGTGCTAATATCAGTAGATAATACAGTTTCAGTGGAACGAGCGGTTGATGCTTCGGTGCTTAAATCTGTAGATATTACA
>Ga0222719_10004969_pt1 | contig 11559 bp, 21 predicted proteins | sample C33_34DmetaG_FD_165039 | JGI IMG/M metagenome (GOLD analysis project Ga0222719, IMG submission 165039) | Estuarine water microbial communities from San Francisco Bay, California, United States - C33_34D | ecosystem: Environmental > Aquatic > Marine > Unclassified | place: USA: California...
AGCAAATGAAATTAAATTAAAGTTTGATTGTAGTTCTGGTTTTACATCTGAGATGAAATTCAAAAGAAAAACTTTGGGTATCACTCAAGACCAACTTGCAAAAAAAGTTGGAACTTATAAATCAAATATTTCTGTTATTGAATCTGGAAAAATTAAAAGGTCGAAGTATATAGATTTAATTTGTGAAGAGTTACAAATTAGTTGCTAACATAATCTGTTCCATTTACTAGACAGTCGTAACCCTTTTTTTTGTTTGGTATAAATAAATGTTGTACTACATTAAAGAGTCCATTTGTTTTTTCATACACAACTGTAATTCCTCTTTGTGTAGAATCAAAAGCAGAATATAATCCATCTGGCATTTGAGATAAATCACAAAGACATCCGTTACACCATCCACCTAGTAAGCTGCCATCCATTTGTGTTGTGATGAACATATCGAATCTATGATGATGACCAACAATAATATTTCTGTTTGTATAATTTAGATGAACATGAGCAATATGCTTTGGAGTTATAAATCCTCTTTTTTCATGTCCATGCATATAATAAAGTTTTTTATTTTTTGTGTAAGGTGTTTTTCTTTCTAGGATATTAAACTTCCTAAATTCTAAAAGTTCTTTTATTGTTAGTTTGTTTTTAAGAAAAGGTGCAAGAGCAGAACAATGACTCATAATTTTTTTCTGCATCCTCTGTTCGTGATTTCCTTCAAAGAAAACTATATTACATTTTGGTGCAATCTTTCTAAGCTTGTTTAAAAATTGTTGACCCTCAAAAAGTTCTATATCAATACTTGAGTTGTGTAAGTCTGGATTGAAACTTGATAAAGGATAATAGTCTAGCAAATCTCCACCAAGAATAATTGTGTCATTAGAATCTAATTTGTAATCTTTAATAATATCGAAAGCTAAGGTCAAAGCTTTCTTGTCCTCATAGGGTATATGAACATCACTTATAAAAACTGTTCTGCTAAATGTTTTCCTTTTCATCATCCTTATGGAAAAAGCTATTTATAACTTGTAATGCTTTTCCAGTTTTTACATCATTTGGTGTAAATCTTAATACTTTCCAAGATAGTAGCACAGCATTATTGTATTTGTCAATGTCAGAAATAAAACCCGACCCTCTTGTGTGTCGCCCACGAATCCAAACTCCACCCTCAATTTCTATTGCAAGTTTGTTTTCTAAAAATGCTAAATCAAATCTCCATCTTCTTACTGAATGGAACTTATGTTCACGAACTGGTATTTCTGGAAATCCACCAAAATCTATAATCTGACTTAATAAATAATCAGACCAATCTACTTTTGGTTTCTTGACATGAACTGTTGTTGGCAAGTCTGTTTTTGTAGGTCTAGCCATTTTTCAAATCCTTTCTGTCTTTGCTCTGCAATTCTATTTGCTTCACTTTGAGCATCAGCAAGTTTTTCTATCGAATGAGCAATTGCTCTAATTAATTCTGTTTGTCCATTTCCATTTCCGTTTTGTTGTTTCATAACCAACCAGACAATTATTACTAAAGCTGGTGCTTGACTTAACATTGCTACTAATTCAGTTTCCATCCAACATCTCTCTCAAGAATCGATTTTGCTCTTGGCAGTTCTTTAAGTCTATCACAGAATTGATTGCATCCGTATTTTTCATACAAAGATATCCAGATATCTCTGGATTACAGTTTACAAACTCTGAATTGCTATAATTTAACTTTTCTGGTAACTCTCGTTGAAATTTGACTGCTTTAGAGCATGATACAAGCCCTAACAGCATCAAAGTAATGGTAAGGTATACCTTTTTGCTTATCTGCCTTAAATGACCCTTTTCTGTGCTTCTCATGAGATATAGCTTTATGAACCTAATGGATTCCTTGTTTTTGCCCTCATTTCTTCTAATTTAGCTTCCATTACCTCTAACTTCTTATCTAAGATGGTAACTTCCCTCTGTAGCTTCTCAATTGTGTCACTTCCAACTGCTGCTGACACTTGGTCTAGTCTATTGCTGAAAACACCCCAAGCATAAAAGCCACCACCGATAGTCATAACTACTCCAATTATCATTGCATACTTTTGTAATGTTTCTATCATATCATCTTCCTTGTAATCTTCTTAGTTCTTCTTCAAGTATAACTCTTTTAAGTCTTGCTTGTCTAATGCCTTCTTGGTATTTATATACTGGGTCGTTCATTGCAACTTTAACCATTGTATTGTTCCCATAAATTTTTTGGTCTTTATAAATTTCTCTAAGGTCTTGATAAGCATTACCTTTGTAAATTTCTCTATTGTCTGTATAAGATTTGTAATAAGATTTGATATCTACTTGTTGTTGCTCAATTAGTTTAGCTGCAATTATATTTGTTGCTTGTAGTTGTTGCTCAACTGAGTTGACCTTAGCTTTTATTTGACTATCTATTTCTTGAACAGAAACAGTTACTTTTGGTTTTTCTTCTTCCTCATCTTTTGAAGCTATTTGTGGTTCTTCTTCAAACTCTTCTTCTATTGGAGCATCATCCACTACTTCTTCTTCTTTTGCAATTGATTCAGTTGGCATTTCTTCCATATAGGATTCTTCAATAGCAACTTCTTCAGCATCAACGGGTTTATCTTCTTCAACGGGTTCTGTATCTGGTATAATTTCTGGTCCACCAAATGCTTGTAGAATCTCTTTCTCTTCAAATTCCTTATCAAGGTCAGCTTCAGTTTCCTCAAAGATAATTATATCATCTTTAGTTTCGAGAAAAACAAATTCTTCTAGCTTGTAATCTTCTACAACATATTCCATCTTATAATCTTCTTTAATTACCTCTTCCCATTTGTCATCAAATTCTATAGGGTCTGGTTTTGTAAAGTTTTCATAATAGCTTACTGTAAGACTAGGATTTCTCAAATCAGCAGCATTGTGATATGGACTGCCAGTTGATTCGTTAAACTCGAACCTAGCTGTTATCTCGTAGTCTTGTTGACTGTTACCATTAACAATAATAGTGTCAGTATAGTTGTTAAAAGTACAACCATTATAATCAATGCAGTCTCCATCGATTTTTCTTTGCTGAGTAATACTAACCCCATTGTCATCCACCAATGTTTGTTTAATTATAACATTCTGTTCTGTTGTATTCCAAAACCAAATATCAGCTCCTAGTGTGGAACTGAATCCACCATTGATTTCTTCTTTTGTTAGATAATCGTTTAGGTATATAGATGATTCAACATACTTGCTATCTATACCAGCAATAGTTCCATCACCATGTCTACTTGTTTGATTTGTTCCTGTCCAAGAACCATCTGTAAAGTTCGGACTTAGTAAGTTGTCTGTTGTCTGGTCGTATGCTTGAACTGCCCAGACCATTAAGAATAGAATTAATAATAAGTAAAAATATTTAATCATCTCCGTACAAGCCCTCATAGCTTGTATTTATCTTTTGAAATACTGGTTTACCAGCATCTATAAGTTCTCTTTTTCTTAGCTTCTCAATGTACTTCTCATAGTCTGGTCTTTCTATATCATACTTCTTCCATTGTGCTTGAGCATCTTCTCCAATTTTACCTTCAAATGGACATGGTGTTCCAGCATTTTCCATAGCAGAAAATACTCTGTCATCTTGACAAAGAATTGCGATTGATGCAACTCGCATATTATAATCATAAAGAAGTTTAGATAATTTCATCCTTTCGCAGTTAGCATCAGTAATGTAACTTCCTGCTGCAACTCCAAATCCAGTTACTTGAACTGAGCCCGATAATCCTACGATACATAAGTCTTGTGAATAAGAACTCATACTAGGTGCTATTGCTGCATTAACTGGTATTTGATGTGTTTTAGTGCTGTTAGTAGTTGTATTAGTTGTACTGTTGGTCTGTCCACCAGAATAGCTATTAGTCGTGTTTGATGTGTAGCCACCACTAATGCTAGTGTTCGAGCCACTTGTATTGTTTTGAGTTACAGTTGCTAAAGATACCTTACTACTAAATAAAATAATAAGCAAAATCCAGATAAAAATATCGAGATAATTGATAAGTCGCTCATTGTTCATTCCTTATTTTATTAAGTTCTTCAGCTAGAGAATCGTTCTCCTTGTTTTGAATTCTATATTTCCAATCTTTAATTTTTTGTTCTTTCTTTTTTTCGTGTTCAAGTATTGCTACTTTATCTTTTAAGCTAGAGACCTGCTGCTCTAATTTATTTACTCTCCTTTGTTGCATAAACTCTTGGAGGGCAGCAAATCCCTTGCTTAATAAACTTGTTACTATAGAAGAAACAATCTTGCTTATCATTAGTCTTTCTTCTCTTTTAGTATCATAGATACTAAACCTGCAATACCAGCTAATGCTGTAGCAATTGTTTGCCATTCATCTGATGAAATACCAAATGCTAAGGCAATACCAGCTATTCCAGCATAGCTTGATGGTTCTTTTAATCTATCTAATATTGTCCACATAATACTCTCCTTTGTTTAAATTTTACCTAATCCTGCCAAATAGTTAAAGATATAGGTAAGTCCTCATCTCCATCTTGTTGAGTTGAGCTATTTCTGCCTTTATATTGCACATAAGTAGATGCTTGAGTATAAAGGGTTACATTTCTTGCTCTATTATCGCTTTGACCACCACCACCTAAAAATCCACAACTTACTCCATAAGTTCCAGAAAAAACTACACTAAAATTTGTTTGATATTTTCCTAAAGCAAGTCTTGATGTTGAGGTTATATTATATTGACTACCTACCAAAGTTCCAGCACCATCATGACTAAACCATGCTCTTGCCACTCCTCTAAATCTTGGTGTGCCACTTTGTTGTTCTGTCAATGCTTCAAAATTATTTTGCAATGCATTCATAGCACTACTTGTTAAAACTTGACCAGAACTAAAACTAAAAGTTGTATATGCCATTATGCTGTACTCACATCCGTATTAAAAAATATTGCTGTTGCATTTTCTGGGTCGTAATATCCATGACCACTAGAATTAAAAAAATGATGGTAAACATCTACATAAGTTGTATTAGAGTCATAAGGACTAACTCCATATACTACAGTAGCATTTCCGTTTGTTGTTTGATGTGCAAAATGATGTTGACTGTATGATATTACAGTCTTAGAAGATATTGCAAAAGTTGAAGCAGTAAATGAAAAATTAATTCTAAAATTACCTACTCCATTATCTGATACTGAACTTATATTTTCAGAAAAATTAATAGTAGATTCTGAGTAGTTAACAATAGCAAAATGTCTACTATTCATAAATGGAGAATCTGTTTCATCATCTGCAAAAGCTTGAAAAGCAGATGATACTGATGACATTGCACTTGCAGTCAAAGTATCTCTAAATAAAAAGGTTGGTACACTATATGCCATCGGTTGCATATCCTAAAAACCAAATATATTTTGTATTTACATCATTAGTATTTCCAGAATCTGATATTCTAGAATATAAAGTAATACTAGATGTAGTTTTGGTTTTACACATCATATTATAATTTCTACCTTCTATCCCACCTTCTTTTTGTCCTTGATGATTATGGCAGTAACTTGCTGTGGTATAAGGAATTGTAAAGTTAATGGTATATTCTTTACCAGTATAAGTTACGGAGCTTATACCTTCATCATAAACAATAGTTGATATTCCACCTTCACCTATGATATAACAAGATTTAACAGCTCTTCCTCTAAAGAATGGGTCGCTTGAAGTATGACCTGCAGTTTCTGGTGCTTCGGCTATTTCTGCAAAGTTACCAGTTAAATTATTAAGTTGTGTGCTACTAAGTTTTTGACCTTGTGTAAATGTAATATCTTTAAAAGCCATAATCTAAATATAAATCAATTAAGCTAACAATCCAACAGTATTGTCTAATGTTCCTATCTCAGCATCATCTAATTCAAAGATTGTAAAATTAGCTACTGCCAATCCATGACCTACTGATAAATCCATTTCGATTGTTTGCTCTTCTAAGTTTATTTTTTCTCCAATTAAAGTATAAGGTTGGTCTTGTATTCCTAAAGCATCATGAGAAATGTAAATTAAGTCGCCCAATTGTTGTTGTAGATATTTTATTGGTGTTGTTATTGTAATTGCAACTTCTGGCTCTCTTCTTCTTTGTACTATTCTTTGAGCTAGATTTAAAGCTGATGCTGAATTTACATACCAGATAAATTTAGTAGTTGGTTGTTTTGATATTTTACCAAAAGAATTTACTGATGCAGTATTTTCAAAACTGATTGTATTGTTAAATCCTGTTACTGCATTAGAAGTTACTGTAAAAGAAACTGGAACTGTATATTCATTACACATATCAAAAGCATCACCCATTGTTCTAATGTTTATGATGTCACTATCAACAACTGTGGCACTAAAGCTTTCTACACCTGTTATATTTCTAATAAAATAAATTTGGTTATTAGCTTCTACATAAATTGCAGAATCAGTAATTTCAGCAATTGATTGTAAAGCATTTACATAATTTGTTTCATAAGGAAAAAATCCATTTACTACTATTGATTCTGAGCCAAGTGCATTTTTCCAATTAGTAAATGATTCCCAATGTATGTCTGTATTAGCAGTTGATTGTGTATCATCTAAATTAGCTCCATAAGAATTTGTAGTTAAAATATCAAATGTTAAATCAGCTGGATTCCATTCTGAGCCAACATAGCTTATACCTTGTTGTGATGTTACATCAGTAGATATTCTTTGCTCAGATAAAAGTTCCATTTGATTTTTAAATGTTAATGTAGCTTGACCTTCTTCGTAATCAGCACCGGTGAGTTTTCCTTTTCCAATACAAGCAAAATCAATATGACTAGAGTTAAATTGATATCCATAATTTACTTCTCCCTCTTGTCTAAATTTAGTTCTATCTTGGATTATCTCGTTAAATAATTGAGAAGCATTTTCTACATTAATTGTAAAAGATTGTGCTACAACATCTTTATATGTTCTTGAGATTGATGGAAATTGTGTAACTCTATCTGTAAAAATAGAGTTATTAAATGTAAATTGTCTTACGATACTACTTGGATTTGTTAATGCTTGTTTCTCTAAAAAGAATGGTGTTAATTCGTGTCCTAGTCTACATTCTGACCTTACAACAGTTGCTAAATCTATTGAGCCGACTTCAGTTAAGAAGTCTACTCCAGTCATTGTTAATGTTTCTGCTGATACTGCAAGTGTCATAGAGCCGACTGTAGTTTCAAAGTCGACACCATTCATATCCATTATTGGTGCTGGAGTTAATATGTTATAAAGTTGATACGGGTTATTTCTCCATGCTGTATCACGGATAACCTTATGTTGCTTTGTTAAAGGTAAATAATGCTGAAATCCAGCTTGTCTATGTATAGTTGTTGCAAAACTTCCAAGCATAGATTAATTATATCCTAGTAGTTTAGAATTGGGTAATTTCAAATGGTAAAGTAGGTCCAGTTCCAGAACTTAATACTACTGTAATGCTGAAGTTCTTGTTTGTGTGCATAGGTGGAACATAGTATAAAGGTTCAGTTTGAACACCACTAAAGTTGTCTTGGGTTACAGTAATTAATCCAGAAGCTACTATTGTGCAGTTATTAACATTAATGTTTATATTAGCTCCAGATACCATTGGAGTTAAATCTATTAATGCAGAATAAACACCTGCTGTTGCAGTAGAAAATACTGTTGTTGTTCCACTTATTGCTAGATTCCCTGTTGCTACTACTGTTTGTGGCATTATTTATCTCCTAAATCATTATCCCATATTGCTTTAAGTTCTTCAACTGTAGAAGCTGAATCTATCTCTGGCTTAGATGGAAAATCTCTTAACTTATTTTTAGTTGCTACTATTGCAGAAGTATCTTCTCCTGCTTCTTGTGCTTTCATATATTGAATATCTAACTCTGCAAGTTTTGGTGTTCTAGCTATTCTTATTTTATCTCTCCAGACATCTCGGGCTTTTTCCATATCTATTGTTGGATTCATGTCTGCATCACAAGACCAAGCATTTCTAAATGCATTATCAAGAGAATCAAGCTCTGTATTTTCTATAATTGCTGCACCTTCTGGACAATCTTTTGCAGCTATTTCCTCAACTGTTAGTCCACAGTTTTCTGCTGGTACACATACTGCCATGATTCCGTTTTCTTGATTATAAATAATAACCTTGCTCATATTTAACCTTTAGGATATTTATCCTTTACTGCTTTTATTGTTGTTTTCCAACCATCAATACCATTGTGGTACAAATCATCCAATTGCTCCACAATACTTGGATATTCTTTTTCCCTATCTCTTTGATATTGCTTTGCATCATAATCTGCTTGAAGCTCTGCTTGTTTTGCAGTTATCTGGTCATTGGTAATACTGTTTGGGTTACCATCATGCCATGTAATACCATCTAAACTTTCGCCAGTAACACTCACTTGTGCATTTGGGTCTAAAGCTAAAATTGCTGATATTATATCTGCCATAATTTATCTCCTTTTATCCTGCTATCTCCATTAATGTTAAGGTTGTTGCACCAGTAAAACCTGTGTTTAAACCTCTACGATTAATATACATTGTTGTTCCACTTGTTACTACTTTCAATTTATAAGTTAATTGAGATGTGCTAGATGGACTGTCTACATATGCAGCACACATGGACAGCATTCCATTATTATTGGTAGCATCACCTGTATTTATAAGAGCAGATGTGATTCCACCAGTTGGCAATCTAGTTGAATCTCTATCAACAAAAAATGAAGCATCACCATTTTGAGTATTTGTAAAAGGTATTATGGCATGAACATAAATTTTACTTGATGTTGAAGATGGTGTTATATCAGCAGTTAACAAGTCTGCTGCCGTTGCACTATTATGTGTTGATTGTGTAGTATTTACTGCATTAACAACTTGTAAAACTTGACCAGGAGTTGCTAATTTAGAACTTACAATACCAGCAGTATCAGCTATCTTAGCATTAGTTACTACTCCATCTTCTAATTCATTTGTACCAATTCTTTGAACACTACCTGCTACTGCCATTATCTTTGTAACTCCATTAAAACTATTTCGCTTTGACAACATCCTGCAAATAAATTATCTCCATCATTTTCTGACCTGTTGACATAAACTACACCAGCACCACCAGCAGTATAAGGATTTTTGCCCTGTATCTTATAAATAATTTCATTTGTAGTTGCTGGATTGTCTATGTAATGTCTATTTAAACAATGTTGTCTATATATCATTGCACTTATTGCTGTAAAAAATCCACCTGCAAAAGCATTAACATTATTACTGCCACTATTACCTGTGCCACTTCCTATTTCTACTGCATCTCTTAATAATCTAAAAAAAGGATAGCCATCATTTAGTCCACCACTCCAAATTGTTACATGGATTAATATTTCAGATGTTGCACTTTTTGGTGTTATGCCAGCACTTAATCCAATATCTACATAAGTTGAAGTATTGGATGAAGCAAATTTTGTTGTTAATTGTCCTCTTACAACTTGTAAGATTATGCCTTGTTCAACTAATCCTTGTAATGCCATCTTACACCTTCAATATGAATGGGTCTGAAGTTTCAAAATTAACAGTTACAGTTCCACCATCTGGTATCGCTGGAAAACCCACTCCCTCTGATTGAATAAATATTAACGGGCTTGTTGATGAATCAGCAGTTGATACAAATAAAACAACTCCATTTATTTCACTATTTACTGCTACAGATTCTATATCTAAATTATCTGCTGCTACTCTACCACTTGCAACTGCGACATTAGATAATGAGCTAGTTGCTATTTGTGCTGCAACTGGAATATCTGCAAGTGTAGAATGTCCAGCACTAAATGTATATAATGTGGTATTTACAAGTGTTACACCTAGAGTTACTGATGATAAATCAACACTTCCTACTGCTAGATATTGTCTTGCTGAATCGTAAACATGAGCCATTACTAAATCTTACCTCTTTATTCTATATGTGTAAATATTTGACCAGCTACAGATAAATTAGCTCTTATACCTGCTGTTGAGCTAAATAATCTTACTGTGTAATTTTCTGGCAATAATACGTTAGGACTAAAAGCAATTGTGCTTGCTCTTAATGCTGCCTCGTTTTTATCTAAATCTATTTCAACAATTGTTGCTATTGGATTTTCAGAACCATTGAAAATTTGCACTTCTGCTGTTCCACTTCCTGTTATTGAATATGCTTGTAAAAAGATAGATGTCATATAAAAATGTTTTGAACCATAAGAAGCTACAATAGTTGTGCTATTTACAGCTACTCCATTTGCTCCAAAGAAATTATTAGGTTCAGAATAAGCTGCTGCAAAATTACGAATATAGTTATCTAGCAAATCTACAGTATCAGTTCTGTTATTTATATGAGTTAAGTTTTGTTCTTTTGCATTTAATGTCATATCGTTTCCAAAGTAATTGTACCAGAATATAATTGCCTAAAATAAGGTTGAACAAATCTGGTAAATGAATCAGTAGTTCCTGTAATCCTCACATTATAATAACTATTAGCAAATGTATCATCTTCTATAAATCTTAAATCTGCTCCAGATTCAAACCAACTGTTTACTAAACTTCTATCAGATGAATTAACAAAAGTTGCTGGTAATTGAAAACTATTATAGCCACCTGCTGGTGTTATATATGTAAATAAACTTCCACCTTTTGTTCTTATATCTCTTTTATCCAGATTTCTCTGGAACTCATATCCATAGCCAACAATATTATCTAATGTTATGTAACTTGAATTTGGTATTCCCAAAAGCATTGCCATTATCTTGCACCTCTAAAATTAAGAGTAGTTGTTTGACCAGATTTACCAAGATTATTTAATGCTGGTAATATTTTAGTTTGTGCTAAGTCTACCCAAAAACTCATTGGCTTATCAGTAAGTGCTTTATCAATTGTTGCATAAGGCATAATATTTACTACTCCAATTGATTGTGTTCCCATTTGACCATTTGGCACTATCTGCCCATTTTGACTTGGTACAAATAACTCTGGTCCTTCTTCTCCAACTATGTAAGGTAATCCACTAGATACCGGACCACCACTTGCAAGTCCCGGTACAACACTTTTCACAGCACTACCAATTCCACTAAGTAATCCTTTACCAGCTTTTTTAGCCGCATCTAAAACAGCTTTTGCTAATTTATCTAATCCTGCCGACATTGTTCCAGACAAGTTTCCTAAGCCACCATCCATAATTGATGATAAAGAACCTAAATCACCACTTAATATTCCAGACATATCTGTTAAATTTACACCAAGCTTATTTCCTAAATCTGAAACTCCACTAACAAATTTGCCACCTAGTTTTTTACCTAAGTTATCTATTGTTGGTCCAAATGCTTCTGAGAGTGTAGTTGTAAAACCCGGTGGTATACCAAAAGCCATTCCCCCTGCTGCAATTGCTGAACCAGAAAAACTACCACCACCTGCACTACCAAACAATGCACCAAGTCCCGACCCACCAGTTAAAGTATCTATAACACCCGGTGATGCAAAAGAACTTGTTGGTATATCTCCAGCTCCAATTTTTAATTTTGATTTTTTACTTTTACTTAAATCCACACCAGGTATTTCTGT
>Ga0222719_10004970_pt1 | contig 11559 bp, 8 predicted proteins | sample C33_34DmetaG_FD_165039 | JGI IMG/M metagenome (GOLD analysis project Ga0222719, IMG submission 165039) | Estuarine water microbial communities from San Francisco Bay, California, United States - C33_34D | ecosystem: Environmental > Aquatic > Marine > Unclassified | place: USA: California...
GTACATCGAGCGCAATGGACAGCAGCTCATGGTTCGCTCACCGGGTCAACTGAAAACAATCCAAGACATCAAACAAGTCAGCATCGAATCACGGAACAGCATACCTATTCAGGTTAAAGATGTAGCCGAGGTCTCTATTGGCCGAGAGCTAAGAACAGGAGCTGGCACACATTCGGGTCAAGAGGCCGTTATTGGCACAGCCTTTATGTTGTTGGGCGAAAACTCACGAACAGTAGCACGTGAAGTCGCGGCGAAGCTTGAAGAAATCAACACAACGCTACCCGATGGTGTCATAGCCGAGCCGCTATACGACAGAACTGTATTGGTAGACAACGCCATTGCAACAGTGGAAGAGAATCTTGTCGTTGGTGCGCTTTTGGTTGTCGTTGTTCTATTTCTTCTGCTGGGAAATATCCGCGCGGCTCTTATCACCGCAACAGTCATTCCCATCAGCATGCTGGCAACTGTCTCAGGCATGGTTGAAGCTGGTGTTTCGGCTAACCTAATGAGCTTGGGCGCGCTCGATTTCGGACTAATCGTGGATGGTGCGGTAATTATCGTAGAGAACTCCATTCGCAGGCTCGGCATGGCGACTCAAGGAACGAAAGTTCTGAGCCTGAAGGAGCGGCTGCAAGTCGTTTACGAGGCAACGAACGAAGTTATCAGGCCCAGTCTATTTGGTGTGGCCATTATAACGCTAGTCTACATTCCCATATTTTCCCTCACTGGAATTGAAGGGAAAATGTTTCATCCGATGGCGCTTACGGTCATTATTGCCTTGCTGTCTGCAATGGTTCTCTCGATATCTTTTGTACCAGCAGCCGTCGCGTTATTTATAACGGGCAAAGTCTCAGAGAATAAGAACCCGATTATGAAAGGCGCAGAATGGGTTTACAAACCCGTGCTGCAAGCCTCGCTGCAGTTTCGTTGGCTGGTCGTCGTCTTTGCGTTATCGACAGTAGGCGGTGCAGGCTGGTTAGCTAGCACTATGGGCTCTGAGTTTATTCCCCAACTTGATGAGGGCGATGTGACAGTTCAGGCGCTGCGTCCACCGGGTACAAGTTTGCAGCAATCTATTGATATGCAGGACATCCTAGAGCGCCGATTGATGGACTTTCCTGAAGTGCAGGATGTGTTCTCCAGAATCGGTACACCAGAGATTGCCTCCGATCCAATGCCTCCCAGCATTTCGGATACCTTCGTAATTCTCAAAGATAGAAGCGAATGGCCTGATCCGTTCCGAGAAAAACGAGACTTATTGGAAGAGTGGGAAGAAACCCTTGTAGAGCTTCCTGGGCAAATTTATGAAGTCACGCAACCGATTCAGATGCGATTTAATGAACTAATTTCTGGGGTGCGCTCTGATCTTGGCATTATGGTATTCGGAGAAGATCTGGATCAACTCGGAATTACCGCGCAAGAGATTTTGGAAATCGTTGAAGAGATAGAAGGCGCAGCCGATGCGAGAATTGAGCAGACCGCTGGACTTCCCATGCTAACCCTTACTCCAAAGCGTGATGTGTTGTCGCGTTATGGCTTGAGCGTTAGGGATGTGCAGCACCTGATAAGCACAGCCATAGGAGGTGAATCTGTTGGCCTCATTTACGAAGGGGACCGTAGATTCCCGCTCGTTGTGCGACTTCCTGAAGAGATGCGTGTGGATATGGATAGGATAGGTAGATTGCCGATTCCCGTTCCTACCTTAGCCAGTGAAACTGGCTATGTTCTCTTGTCTGAAGTTGTTGAAACAGAATTGATTTCATCTCCTAATCGCATTAGCCGAGAAAACGGTCAACGCCGAGTCGTGGTAAGTGCCAATGTAAGGGGGCGCGATCTAGGATCTTTTGTAGCGGAGGTACGTGTAGCTATTTCTGATCAAGTAGACATTCCACCCGGATACTTTGTTGAATACGGAGGCACGTTTGAGCAACTTGAATCTGCGAGCCGGCGATTGTCATTGGTTGTGCCTGCGACGTTAATTTTGATCTTCGGATTGTTGATAGTTGTTCTGGGTTCATTTCGCGACTCGCTCATCATCTTTACAGGTGTCCCCCTCGCTCTAACTGGAGGAGTGCTCGCGCTTTATTTTCGCGGCATGCCTTTATCGATCACGGCTGGTGTTGGTTTTATCGCCTTATCAGGAATTGCGGTTCTAAATGGTCTGGTCATGCTCTCGTTTATCAAGGCCATGTGGCAGGAAACAGGAGAGTTAGTGCCTTCTATCATTGAAGGGGCGATGACGAGGCTACGCCCAGTTCTAATGACTGCTCTGGTCGCCAGTCTTGGGTTTATTCCTATGGCGCTAAATACTGGGATTGGCGCTGAAGTTCAGCGACCCCTCGCAACCGTCGTTATTGGTGGCATCGTCTCATCCACCTTGCTCACACTGGTTTTGCTACCCGCGCTATACCTTATTGTGAATAAGAATCGCCATTTAGTGAAGGAGTAGAGAATAGATATGCACGATCATTCGCATAGTAGCGATGTCAGTAGCCAGAGGATTGGCTGGGCATTCGCATTGAACGTTGGGTTCACCGTTATAGAGTTCATAGGTGGCCTTCTTACCAATAGCACGGCAATCATGGCAGACGCTGTTCATGATCTAGGTGATAGCCTTTCAATTGGTACAGCTTGGGTATTGAGTAAACTCTCAAAAAAGAAAGCTGACAGTTCGTTTACATATGGCTACAAGCGGCTCTCGTTGCTTGGTGCCTTGATAAACGGCATTGTGTTGATTGCGGGATCAATTTGGGTATTAGCGCAGGCGATTCCTCGACTGTTTGACCCAGTGATGCCCGAAGCAGAAGGCATGCTGGCTCTCGCTATTCTGGGCGTTACTGTCAATGGATTTGCGGCATATAAACTCAGCGCGGGTACAACTCTCAACGAAAAAGTCCTCAACTGGCATTTGTTAGAAGACGTATTGGGGTGGGCTGCGGTCTTAATAGTGTCTATCGTACTCATGTTCGTTGAGGCGCCAATATTGGATGTGTTGCTCGCCGTAGGGTTTACGCTATTCATTTTATTCAACGTCGTAAGAAATACATGGTATGCCATTAAGCTCTTTGTCCAGGCTGTGCCTGAGCTTGGGCTAATCGAGAGAGTACGCAAAGAGTTACTGACTATTTCTTCTATCACCTCGATCCACCATGAGCACGCTTGGTCGCTTGATGGGGAATCAACTGTCTACACGGCGCATTTGGAAATGCGCTCCTCTATGTCATCAGAAGATCAGCTAGATATTAAGAATCAGATTGCAGATGTGCTAAAAGAGTTTGAATTTTCACATACAACAATAGAGCTGGAATTTCCTCACGAAAATTGCAGAGACAAAGAGCAGTAGCTTGCACGGTAGATTAGATGACACGCAAATTAAGTTATCTAGAAACCTAAGGCTATAAGTGTAATGGAGTTGTGAATTGACATTAGAGCCACTCTAAGTGTTAAATTGTCCGGCTCGTGCTAATTTGATGTTTAAGATTTTTAATATCCTTAAAAATTGTATGGTTTTTCAAATGCTCAAACGCCCATTGATCCTGTCACTGATTGTCTTGCTTGCTCTTCCCCTGAATGCGGGGGCGGCAACCTGGATGGCGATGTCGATGACGGAATCTGGTGAGGCTGTAGAACTACTCGAATACTCAGACAACCTGCATCATGAACATCAACAGCACATGAGCATGGGTAGCAATCATTCCCTGGATTCTGATTCCAACCACGAGCATGATTCCGAGGATTGTGATGAACATTGCATGTCCTGTAGTAGCCACTGCTACGGCTCGAGTATCACGTCAGCTGTAGCTGATTTTCAGAATCAGCGAAGTCTCCACGCCAGCACAATATCGGGCGTAAAACTTACCCGCGAATACCTCCTCTACCGGCCACCAATCCACGCCTAGTGGGTCTGTAGGCCAATATCCCTGCTTTACTCTTAATAGGTTGACGTTCATCCCTTTCGGAATGACTCTAACTGAAGTCTTGCATTGCCTCAGCCCCTAATCTGAAAGTTCACGCTGTTTATTGTGGGTGCGTTTTTGCATCCGAGTAATTTTAGGAGTTTGTAATGCAGTATGAAAAATCATCCAGGTTCGATCCGGCTTTAGCATCACCACTAAAGTCGCGGCGCCGCTTTGTACAAGGACTAATTGGAGGGGGAGTCGTTGGTGCGGGCTTTGCCTCTAGCGGTTGGGCGCAAGACGAGCAATTACCCTTTGGTGCAGGCAGAGCACAGGTGCTAAGCGGCAAGACATTCAATTTAGTTATTGAAGAGCAGCCTGCAAACTTCACCGGGTCTCCGCGAATTGCCACCATGATTAATGGTTCAATTCCGGCGCCAACCCTGCGTTGGAAAGAGGGCGACACGGTTACCATCAATGTCACCAACCGGCTTTCTCAGCCTACTTCTATTCATTGGCACGGTATCATTTTGCCTTTCGAGATGGACGGTGTGCCAGGTATCAGCTTTCCCGGCATAGCTCCTGGCCAGACCTTTCAATACCGCTTCAAGCTGCAACAAAGTGGAACCTATTGGTATCACTCCCATTCTGCTTTTCAGGAAATGACCGGCATGTACGGCGCAATTGTAATTGAGCCGGCAGAGGGCGAAAGGATTCAGGCCGATCGAGAACATTTGATTATGTTGTCAGAGTGGACTGATGAAGACCCCATGTATGTTTTTCAGAAGCTGAAGACCATGGGGCATTTATATAATTTTAACCAGCCAACCCTACCAGCCTTGCTGGAAGACATTTCGGAAAATGGTCTGGATGCAGCCGTTACGCGGCGTGACATGTTCAATGTTATGCGTATGAAACCAACTGACCTCGCCGACCTCTCAGCGGACACGCTGACTTACCTGATAAATGGTGTGACGCCGGCAGGCAATAACACTTCACTTTTTGAAAAAGGGCAGCGAGTCCGTCTGCGCATAGTGAACGCCGCCGGAAATACTTTCTTCGACCTGCGAATCCCGGATCTGCCAATGACGGTTGTTCAGGTGGACGGCATGGATGTTGAGCCCGTCACAGTGGATGAAATTCGCATGGGGGCAGGCGAGACTTATGACGTCCTGGTCACGCCTGACCAAGACGCTCACACCATATTCGCCGAAACGATGGACCGTACCGGTTATGCTCGCGGCACTCTCGCCACACAACAGGGTTTGTCTGCTCCAATTCCGCCACGCCGACAGGCGCAGTGGTTATCCATGGAGGACATGATGGGCACTATGTCTCATGCAGATGCACCTATGGGCTCAATGGATCATGGTGGTGATCATGCGGAAATGAGCATGTCGAATTCGATGCAAGTTCAGGCTCGTCATGCAACCACTGAATTCGGACCCAGCACCGATATGCGCGTGGATTTTCCGCGAACCAACTTGGATGACCCCGGAGTAGGGTTGCGTGAAACCGACCGTCGAGTACTGACGCTCTCTGATCTTCGGACACTTGGAGGTGCTATCGATCAACGAGAACCTGAGCGGGAAATTGAACTGCATTTAACAGGCAATATGGAGCGCTACAGTTGGTCTATTGACGGGCTGGAGTATGGCAAATCGACGCCAATTCATTTTCGTTATGGTGAGCGCCTGCGCGTCCACTTACATAACGACACGATGATGACACATCCCATGCACCTTCATGGTATGTGGAGCGACCTGGAAGATGCCGATGGTAATTTTCTGGCCAGACGGCACACCTTGCCTGTACAGCCGGCGCAGCGAGTGAGTTTTAGTGTGACTGCTGATGCTTTGGGGCGTTGGGCATGGCATTGCCATCTGCTATTGCATATGGACGCAGGCATGTTTCGCGAAGTGGTGGTCGTATGAAGCGCACTCTACTTCGACGGTTTTTCGTTTTCCTATTTTTTATTGAATCATCATTCGCGCTCGCTCAAGTAGATGGCGCTCAATTGCATCCAGAACATGAAGAACATAACCATACAGATACAGCCATTGAACATGATGCGGAAACAACCCACAGCGACGAAGTTGTCGATCATTCCCAGCACGGTTCTGACGAACCGGGAGCCGCGATCTCAACTAACCACGAGCAACATGGATCTCAGCCTGACACGGGTGAAGCAGAGCACCAGCACATGCCAGAAGCCATGGACCATGAGGCGATGTCCGGCTCCATGATGCAGAGCGAGGGAGTAGGTTCTCTGCGAGACCCCCATGCATATTCAAATGGATTTGAACTGACTTCGGGACCGTACTTACTTGAGTCTGAAAGAAAGATAAGTCTTGCTGATGCAAAGAATTTCGTAGGGTTGTGGGTGGACAGGTTTGAGTATGTTGAATCGCATGACTTTGATGCAACGGAATTTGAAGGTCATGTCTGGATGGGGGATAGCTACAACCGATTTCTTTTGCGCGGAGAGGTGGAGGTCGTCAATGACTCGGTTGAGACAGCAGAAATAGATCTATTGCATACGAGGGCAATTTCGCCATTTTGGAATGTGCAATACGGGCTGCGGCGAGAATTTGGAGAGAAGGACGAGAGAAACTGGGCGTCCATAGGGCTCAGTGGCCTGGCGCCATATTGGTTCGAGGTGGACGCAAGTTTGTTTCTGGGCGAGAACGGCAACTCTCTTTTCGATATCGAAGCAGAATATGACTTGCTACTAACTCAGCGATTAGTCATGCAGCCTCGAATTGATATTCACTCCTATGGGAAAACTGACAAGGAAATGGGCCGCGGATCTGGGCTTTCAACGCTCAAAACCGGTTTCCGTTTACGCTATGAATTCGATCGGCAATTAGCTCCATATATAGGGTATGAGCGAGTGATCAAATATGGGGAAACGGCAGACCTACTGCCTGTTGGTGAAGATAGAACAGACAATCATTGGATTTTGGGATTTAAATTTTGGTTTTAACTTATGGCTCGCAAAATCGTGCCATGCTGCAGTTTCCCAGTTAGCACTTCAGTTTGGAGTTGAATATGAAACACATTAGATTTTTTATTTTGGTTGCCACGCTATCGTTCGCCGCAGGTCAAGTGGCCGCTCAGGAAGAAGATACAACCGCAGAAATTCGATTGACTCTGGAGCGCGTTGCTGAATCTTTTGAGTCAGGTGAGCTGGACTTGTTGGATGATGTCTTTGCGCCTGGTCCTGGTGTCCACATTATCGAAGGTGCGGGTGTGAATCATGGTTGGGCTGAGTACAGAGATGAACATCTTCGTCCTGAACTCGAAGCCTTTGAGAATTTTGAGTATCGCTATTTCGCTATCGAACCGGTTGTTCGTGGCGACATGGCTTTTGCAGCTTTTCGTTACGAATTGAGCGCAGCTCTCAATGGGAGCCCGCTCAATATGGAAGGAAGAGGTACCGCGGTGCTGGAACTACTTGAAGGACGATGGAAGATTGTTCACTTACATACTTCTGGTCGACGAAGCCAATAGATTTCAGTCGCTAAAGAAACAGTATCAGTTCTAGTTGAAGATGGGTTGGTGTAAACATAATCGGCCTTAAAATAAATTAACGTGAGGAATGAAAAATGAAATTTGTCAAATACGTACTGTGCTTGGTTGTACTACTGAATGGGGCGGTTCTCGCGCATACCGGCCTGAGAGAGTCTGTTCCTGCAGAAGGCAGTGTGCTCAGTATCTCGCCAGAGCGCCTTATATTGTCATTTACAGAAGAAGTTCGGTTGCTTCGGCTTGACGTTTTAACAACATTGGAACCGGTAGCTGAGAAAGTTGACATAGGCTTTGTTCCTGAATCTGCAACCAAGGCTGAATATTCGTTTCAGCTGCCAGATTTATCTCCGGGAAGTTACCGAGTTGACTGGTCTGTAATGGGTGCAGATAGTCATACCGTGCAAGGCTCTGTCGCATTCAGTGTCGGCACAGAAGGAAATATGCCCGAACACCAGGAAGGTCATGCTGCCACGCATGGTTCTCACGCTGCCCATTAAAACTATATCGCAGAGATGAAGGGAAAATCATGTGGGTGACAATAGGCATAGTTAGCAAGTTCTTCTATCTGCTTGGAAATGCTGCAGTGGTCGGAGGTTTGCCTAGCTACATCTTGCTGCAAGACTTTAGCCGTCAATTGCTCATGAAAGTTTTGCTATACATGGCTCTCGGAGCGTTGGTTGGTGTTATAGCCTCCGCATGCTATTTCCTGGCTCAGGTTGGTGCAATCAATGATGCTGGCGTGGCTGGGATGCTTGACTGGTCCATGGCAAGAATATTGGCGGATACAAACCTTGGGCTGGCCGCAGCTTGGCGTATAGCCGGTTTATTCTTGGGATTGTTAGTAGTGTTCGCACTGACGTGGAAAGGCCTGTCTCTCCAGTTTCTGACCCCACAGGCGTTTGGTATAGCCGCTCTCAGTTTGTTGATATTTGGCTCGCTTGCAACGAGTTATCCATTGGTTGGACACGTTTCAACTCTGTCTCTGCAATTCAAAGCCTTGTTGTCGGTGCATGTGCTCGCAGTGTTGTTATGGATTGGGTCCTTACTTCCGCTTTGGATTGCCTGCTCCGGTGGCTCACCTGAAGAGCTAAAACTGATTATGGAGCGCTATGGAAAAGTCGCCTTGGTTATTGTCCTCGCGGTGCTAGTTTCTGGCTCAATAATTATATTTCAGTTGTTAAACAATGTTTCAGAGATGATCAGCACCGCGTATGGCCGAGGCTTGCTAATTAAACTTTTGGGAGTGAGCCTATTATTGCTGTTGGCAGCTCGACACAAACTTGTTCTAGTTCCGAATCTAAATTCAGAATCGATAATATTGCGACTACAAAAATCGATTGCCGGTGAAATCGCAATAGCCATCTGTGTCTTGGCTGTCACTTCGTACAGCACAACTGCTGTTGGTCCGGTTATGCAGCACTAAATACGTTGGCAGGGTTGACCTGTGAGTCGCTCACAGGTGTAGGCTGGACCAAATCCTTGGATATAAACCTAGGAGTTTAAAATAGCTAGAAATTATTTCTATTTTTAGAGTAATAAATTTGTTTGAATCGGAATTGGAGATGCGTAGGAAAGTAAAATGCGTGTAAGTGAGCTTGCGAAAAACCTGGCAGTCAATCCCGACACGGTTCGTTACTATACCCGTATCGGATTGCTGCGCCCTCGGAAAAATGCGGAAAATGGATACAAGGAATACGATGAGCGTGATATTTCTCGGCTCAATTTTATTCTCAGTGCACGACATCTCGGGTTCTCAATCGAAGATGTAAAACATATTCTGAAGGTATCAGATCAGAATGAAACTCCCTGCCCAGTGGTTCGGAACCTTATTGAACAAAGATTGTGTGAAACAGAGTCTCGGTACCAACAACTTACATTGCTTCGCAATAGGATGCAGGAGGCTGTGAAGTTGTGGAAGGAATTGCCTGATGAAAACCCGACGGGCCACATGATTTGCCATCTGATTGAGAATTTTCCCGGCGGAGTGAGTTCAAAGGATTAGATATTTATCTGATCTCGAGTAGGAGTTGATTTTGGAAGGCAGAAGGTTTGTCCTTTTTGGAGGTAGAAAATGGATAAAGAACACTCACATTACTTGCATGCAAGCGAGATTGACGCAACGGAGTCGCAGCTTAAAGATCCCGTGTGCGGAATGACAGTCACTGCAGATGCTGAATTTCAACATCAGCATGCTGGTATTGAATATCGATTCTGCAGTGAGAAGTGCCAGTCTAAGTTTATCGCCTCTCCGGAGAAGTACTTATCCAGCACTGCCGAGGACGAGGCGGCTATCGATACTGATGCATGGTACACATGCCCAATGCATCCCGAAGTTCGCCAGAAGGGGCCTGGAACCTGTCCCAAGTGTGGTATGGCGCTTGAACCAGAAGCACCCTCGCTTGAGGAAGAAGAGAATCCAGAGCTCATCGATTTTCAACGCCGGTTCTGGTGGACTCTTCCCCTGACCCTTGCGGTGTTTGTGCTCGCCATGTTTGGGCATGGCCGAGAGTGGGTGCCGATGGCTTGGCAGAACTGGGTCGAGTTGTTGCTAACGACACCTGTTGTTTTGTGGTCGGGATTTCCATTCTTTGTGCGTGGTGTGCAATCGATTATAAATCGAAGCCCAAATATGTGGACTCTAATCGGCCTGGGCACTTCATTGGCTTATTTGTACAGTCTGGTAGCAACTGTGGCACCTGGTGTATTTCCTGACTCATTTGTCATAGATGGTCGGGTTAGTGTGTATTTTGAGGCGGCTGCTGTCATCATTTCTCTCACGCTTTTGGGGCAGATCATGGAGCTCAGGGCTCGCGCTCATACGTCCGCAGCGATCAAAGCCTTGCTAAATCTGGCTCCAAAAACGGCACTCCGCATCAACGCGGACGGCAGGGAAGAAGAAGTCTCTATTGATGACATACAAATCGCCGATCGCTTGCGCGTTACTCCAGGCGAGAAGATTCCAGTAGATGGGCTAGTTGAGCAAGGCAACAGTGCCGTAGACGAATCTATGCTAACTGGCGAACCGCTTCCAGTGAGCAAGAATGTTGGAGACAGTGTAATTGGCGCCACCATAAATGCTAGTGGCAGCCTTATCATTCGTGCTGAAAAAGTCGGTGCCGATTCAACGCTTGCTCAAATTGTAAACCTGGTGGCACAAGCGCAAAGATCCCGCGCACCGATGCAGCGAATGGCGGATATTGTTGCAGGGTATTTTGTGCTCACTGTTGTAGTGATTGCAGTAACTACATTTCTAGTATGGGGATTCATAGGTCCGCAACCTTCCTGGGTCTACGGATTGATTAATGCCGTCGCAGTTTTGATTATTGCTTGTCCCTGTGCATTAGGCTTGGCGACTCCCATGTCAATCATGGTTGCAACGGGAAAAGGAGCGAATACCGGGGTGCTGTTTCATGATGCTGCCGCGATTGAGGGTTTAAGGCAGATTGATACTGTTGTCGTTGACAAGACAGGAACACTTACCGAAGGCAAGCCTACATTCAAAAGTGCTTTCGCAGTTTCCAATTTGTCTGAATCACAAGTTCTGGAGATTGCCGCTAGCCTTGACCAAGGGAGCGAGCACCCTCTAGCCAAGGCAATCGTTACAGCGGCCCGATCGCAAAACATTTCATTAGAGTCCGTTGATGAATTTGATTCGTCTAGCGGCATCGGCGTGTCGGGCCGAATTGGCAGCGATCAAGTGGCCCTGGGGAACACCAAGTTCATGCATCAACTCGCTGTGCTTACCGAAGGCGTCGAGACTAAAGCCCAAGAAATGCGGCAAGAAGGTGCCAGCGTCATGTACCTCGCAGTAAACCGAAAAATAGCAGGCCTGCTCGCTGTAGCTGATCCTATAAAAGCATCAACACCAGGTGCCATAAAGGAGTTGCACGCGCGTGGACTGAAGATCGTGATGGCGACCGGTGACGGCGAAGTTACTGCGAAAGCAGTTGCCAATGAGCTTGGCATCGATGAAGTACATAGTGAAGTCACTCCTCAGGAAAAACTGGACCTCATTGCCCGCTTACAACATCAGGGGTTGAAAGTGGCAATGGCCGGTGACGGCATTAACGACGCACCCGCTCTAGCGCAGGCTGATATCGGTATCGCCATGGGAACGGGTACTGACGTAGCC
>Ga0222719_10004971_pt1 | contig 11559 bp, 17 predicted proteins | sample C33_34DmetaG_FD_165039 | JGI IMG/M metagenome (GOLD analysis project Ga0222719, IMG submission 165039) | Estuarine water microbial communities from San Francisco Bay, California, United States - C33_34D | ecosystem: Environmental > Aquatic > Marine > Unclassified | place: USA: California...
TCTTTGAGCTTACTGAGGACGGCCTCCACGTCGAGTACAGCAAGGGGTTGGTTCATTGAAATATCCCATGAGCAAGGCGCAAAAAGAAATCTACGATTACATCGTTGAATTTTACAAAGCGCAGCCCGAGCTGGCGCCGTCGTTACGCGACATGTGCAGCGGCCGGGTGGGCGACCGTCAAATTTGCAAACCAAGATCCAGCCGGACGTCAGCCTACGGGCTAGTGAAATCGCTGTGTGACAAGGGTTACCTGGAAGAGCGGTTTTACCGCAACGTCGCTTACTGGGTGCCTACTGATGGTTAAACTGGTTGACGCGTTCACGAGAACGATAGGTCGACCGCCAACGATGAAAGAGCTGGATGACATGTACGCCCTGCAACGGGATCACAAGAAAATGAAACAGTTGCAGAAAAAGATGGAACAGAAAGCCGTCGACAAGGCGCGACCAAAATCGCCAACGAGAAGGAGACACCCGGTGCCGTTGCGTATGCCAAAGAATGCAAAAATCGTAAACCGCATGATGCTGATTGGCATGAATGTCGGCACAATTGCGTATTGCCTGGAGCTGCCCGAGCCAGCCATCAGGACGTACATCCGGGATCATAAGTTGCCGCGAAATACAAAGTGATCGTGCGGGCCACGAATAGCGTCGGGGATAGCTCTGCCGGACGTATATACATATGTTATTACGTCACCGTGGCCCGCTCTGAGTTTTTACCTAAAATTCGGAGCATCTACAAATGCAATTTTTTCACATTTTCATGCTGACCTACACCCTGAATGGGTATCCGATTGAGAACAAGTTGTACCTGGAAAACAGTGAGCAATGCCAGGTCGCGATCCGGGCAAACGAGCAGCTCGTGCAGATCCTCGGCGCCGACGCGTACTGCATCGACACCGGGATCCTGTCGAAAAGCATTCGGCCGCGGCTTAGACCATCAGCTCAAAATGTGGACCGTCAATAAACGGACGGCGACCCTGGGAGCGACGTAGGTCGATGTAGGCATTCATGGCGTCCTCTGAGGTGCCGTCCCAGTCACCGATGTTGTCTATGTGCCAGGCGGCGCCCCAGCGCACCTTACAGCCAACCATGTTCGCGCCCTCTTTCATGGCGTCGGCCAGGTCGTCGTACAAGTTAAGCTCCCAGGATCCGCGGCCGTTGATGTAGGCCATCAGATCGACAGCTAGGCCGTCCAGGTGCTTTGATTTCATCGTTTGGCTGGCGCCCTTCGCGACCAGCTCCTTTTGCTGCTCCACGGTGCGCAAACCCTGGATAACTCCGAAATCTGTCTTGGTGGCGGTGATCGCGTGCTTAACCACGGCGACCATGCGCTCGTCCACGCCCGTCAGCCTGTCCAGGCTCCGGCGGCTTAGTTTGTATTCACTCATTTCTTAAATCCTCTTACGGTTCTTATGCCAAAGCTGGCGGCAATCGACGCATACATGCCCCACTGAACCCAGAGGGGGGTAGTCTCAAGGTTTGCAAATCCTCGCGCCATGGTGTCTTGAAGAGCGGGAACAAAATTAGCAGCAAGAATAAGCACGAAAACAATTGTCCATAGTTCATCTTTCCAACTGTCCTTACTGGCCTCGATGGCCGCTTGCTCCCAGTCGATTTCTCCTGTCGCTTGCTTCAGCTTGATTTCCGCGTTCGCTTTTTGAATGGCTGTCTTTCCGTCGATGTACGACGTGGCCAGACCGCCAATGGCCGATACGATTTGACCGATCATGAGCTGCTACTCCCGCTGCTTGTGACCTTGCTTAGCGCGAAATAAGCGCCCACCAGGCCGCTCAACGCGATGTATTGGGTCATCAGTACACTCTCGGCGCCAGCCATCCTCTGTGGGTCAATAATCGTCGCTATGGTGGTGATAATCATCATGCCCAGCGCGGACCACGCCATGCGCCTCTTGTTGACCTGGTAGGCCATCTTGTCAGGTATTAACTCGTTCATGCAGAACCTCCGCTATTCTCTTGCTGGTCGTGATGATCACCACGCGCCCAGCCTTGTCGTATACGGCCCAGCGGCCGGGTTTAATTTCCAGCAACCTCAAGGCATGCGACCGCCTGGCTGTTGTGAATGATTAAGTTTTCTTTGGCTTTGCGCCGTTCCTGCTCGCACTCTTCCAGCGTCGTGTATGACGGCCCGATCTGGTAGTATTTCAGCATCGCCGTGGGCATGTATTGGATGAAGACTAAAACGTATATCATTACCATTGCCCCCGGGCAGAGCCGATCAAAAAGATAACGCCGCCCAATATGCCGGATCCGACAACTGCTATAATGCTGCCGATGATCCAGCTCATAATGGCGTCAATAGCTTCTTGTTTGCGGTATAGTTGTTCCTTGCGCTCTTTGCGTATCTGGCCCTCCAGCCTGACAAGCTCCTCCCAGTGGGATGGCCCCCAATGGGCGGAAATCCACGATTTTAGCTCAGATCGCAAAAAATCCGCCTGCTTCTTCGCGGCAAACGCCTCCAGCGCCTCGCTCTCTACAGACCCTCGCATGGTCTGCCACAGCGATGGCTTTTCTTTTGCTTTGCTTTCTAAGTAAGTGATGTCGGACATAGCTGATGCCCACTTGGAGAGCTGCCCCGCGCAGTCTTGAATTTCACGCCCCGTGGAAATCATTGATTTCAGCCCGTTAAATGCCATATTTGCGGCAGATAAAGCAGCACCTATGGTAATCGGGTCAGGCATGGCATCACCCCATTTTCATCAGCACCGCCACGAGCATTGCGATAATGGTGCCAGCCGCGGCGACCAGGATGCTCTCGATGCGTTTCACTCTGGTGAACACCTCTTTGAACTGGATCCGCACCTCAGTTTTCACTGCGACCAGCTCTTTCTCCATGTTGTCGATCCGAGTGTGAGCGGATGCCACGGTGCGCTTATCCATCAGTAGGTGCCCTCCCAGTCTCGTAGCTTTGCGAATTCGCCGGACATCAGCTTTTTCTTAATGACATCCTTGACGGCTTCGGTGTCGCTCCAGCTCACGCCAGCCTCCTTGAGCCAGTTTGTGAGCATTGCCGGGTGTATGTCGCCGACGTGCTTCCAGTCCGACGCAAACGCGTTCATGGACCGCTCACGGGCGTACTGCGCATCCTTCAGCGTCTCATCCATGCTGAACGTGCGTTTCACGATCATCTGGTCGTCGTCAAACGTGACCTTTTCGTCGATCTGATTATTTTGCCCGGCCATTCGCTTTCGCCTTTTTCTTTGCTGGTGCCTTGCCTCCGGTCCACGCCTCGTTGACGTCCGGGGTGGAGGGGTCGTCAGCCTGGAGCTGACCGTTTGCCTTGCGTGCGCGCTTCGGAGCTGCCTTGGTTTGCACCTTCGACAAAGCGTCCTCACGGATGGCGTTAATTTCGTTAATTTCTGTCTCCGGCAGATCCGCCGTGTCGCCTCTGAATAGTTTGCCCTTCGAGGTGTAGACGTTCCCGACATTTACAATGATTTTTACCATGTCTCACCTGGTGTCTAGTAGTTGTAAATGAAGGGGCCGAGTGGCCCCCTCAAAAGCATCATTTATGATGTTGTACAGTCTGCGATCAGGCCGTTTGCAGCCTCATTTTTACAAACCAATGTCAGTTCAGTTGTGATCTGACGGGTTGTGTTATCGCCAGTTTTCGCAAGAGCGACGTTTTTGGTTGGACGCAACACTGCGACTTCCCACATGTCATCTTGCATAATCCACACATCGCGGCCTCGGCACTGCCTGGACGGCTGGAAGGCCACCTGGCCCCACGGCGTCAGATAAATTGACAGTGAGTTAACGACACGCTCGTCACCAGCAACCACGTTCGCACGTTGGTTATTGTTTCCAGTAAACGACAATGCGGCATTCATTTGGAACGAGCTGAGGTAGCAAGTGTCGGGCACCCCACCAGAGGTCCAGATTTCTTGCATGACAGTGTCAAAGTCAGCTTGAGTGAATGCTGTTTGTGTGCCGTCTGTACGCGCGTCTGTGCCGTCGCCTGTTGGCTCCGCACCGCCTGTACCGACGTTCGCTGTGTTGGAGTTCACCCAAGCACCAGTGCCCGCAAGCTCTCGCGCTGTGGTTGAGTTCCCGGCCGCTCTCGCGTTGTTCAAAAATAGAGCGCGTTCGATGTCTAATTTTTGTTCTTTGGCGGTCTTAAGCATCTGATATGCAAGCTCTTTTTGCCTTCCGGCGCGGTCCAGCCCCTCATCAGTATCCGCTACGATAGTGGCGTTTTTGAAGATCTGGCTGTAATTTCCTAGCCGTGTAGTGGCTGAACGAGCTTCCGCTGTGGTTGTATCGCCCTCAATATGCTTATTGTCCGCGCTGGCGCGTAACGCATCAGTTTGCCATTCATGCAAAGTGTTTGACGCAGTTGTCTTGCGGCACTTTGTATAAAAGGGCGTTTCCTCCGGCGAAATGTTATAGATAACGTCTTTCAAGTCTTCCTTGATGCCGACGCTATCGTAGCTGTCAAATGTGTTACTTGGCTGTGCCATAGTAGGCTCCTTTCAAAGGGTTAGCTGTCTAAGATCAGGCTCAATGCGTCATTGATCGAGCCACTTTTCTGCAAGCGCGTTTGCGCTGTTTTGCGAGCTGCTGCTTTTCCAGGGTTTCGACGTTTTTTCGCTCCAGCTTTCACTGGTGTAAGGCTCTCATTTGATTGTGAGGTCGCCTTGCCGCGCTTGTTGACGAGCTGCCGATAACGCATCGCGTCGTACATCGCTAAGATGTACCGATGGTCACGGACGCCTGCCAGTTCCTCATTGGTGAAACCGTAGTAATCACCAACCTCCATCAGTCCCGCCTTGATCACTTCGCCCTTCTGGGGATCCGCGATTTCCGGCAGTCTTTCGGTGAGGAGTTGAGCTTGTTGCTGCGTAAAGGCTTGAACTTGCTGCTCACGCTGAGCGGCTTGCTGTTGCCTCATTTGCTGCACTTGCTGCACCTGGGTGTCGAATTGCGCCTTGGCCTCGTCGTATTGCAGCTTGGCCTCCATGTATCCAATTGGATCCGTGTCGAATAGCTCTTTTGACGGTGGGGTAGGCGCCTGCACCCCGGATTGTTGCGCTTGTTGGAAAAACGCCAGCACCTGTTCTTGCTGCTGGGCTAATGCTTGAGCCTGCGCCTTGTATTGCTTTTCAGCTTGCGCAACCTCTTGCATTCTTTTGTTGATGTACCCTTGGCCTGCCGCAGATTGTTTAAGCTGATCCAGTGTCCACATCTCTTCTTTGCCGTTAACTTTAACGGGGATGAGATTGTCCGTTTCAGCAACTTCCTCTACCAGGTCGCTGTCATCATCTTCGCCATCAAATTCAATGTTGTCTGATGGGCTGTCGTCTACCTCGTTTTCGTCTTCTTCAAATTCTTGGCTCTCAGCTTCCTGAGTTGGCTCAAGCACTTGGTCCAACAAATCTACCGGGTCGGAACCCGTAGCACCATCAGAGGCAGTGTCTGGTGATTGTATGAGCTGCTCGACGGCAGCGTCTAATTGGTCAGTCGTTTGCACGGTACTAACTTCCTTGTTTACGATCTAGCAGTGTCTCTGCCGCAATTGCAGCGTCAAGGTTCACCTCGATCAGGTTTAACGCACGGATGATACTGTGCGCCTCTTCACGCCGCTCGATTTCCTCGGCAGCGCTTGTCACGAACACCTCTTTTTGGCGCTCGCGAACATTGTTGACGAACCGCTGAAACGCGGTGTCGTTCTTTAACCGTTTGGCCTCGTCGGCCGTTATTCTGATGTCTGTACTCACTCGAATACCCAAATCACTTGTTGGGTATAATATTACCACAAGGGTACGCGATTACGCCAAAATCGGTGAAATCACGCGCCCTGTTGAGCGATCCCGGCAACGGTGCGCAGCTTGTCTTGCTCCGCCTTAACCCGAGCGATGTCGACTTGCGTGCCGTACTGGCCAGCGATCTTGGCTGCGTCCACCAATAAATCCTGGGCCATCTTGTCACGCTCACGGTCATCCTCGGCCATCGCCTTTTGAGCGTCGAGCTGTAGTTTCGCCATGTCGGTGCTGACCTTCGCCTGCGCTTTCATTTGCTCAGCTTGTAGGTACGCCGCATTCGGATCCTGTTGTTGCTGCGCGAGTTGCTGTTGCTGCATTTGCTGCATCTGTAGCATCTGCGCCTCGATCTCCTGGTTGATCGGTGCAAAGTATCTGTCTGAGTTGCGCACGCCAGCCGCGGCCATCATATCCGTCAGAGTGTTTCTGATGTTGGTCAGAGACACCAAACCGTTCATCGGGCCGTATTGCTGGTAAACTTGCGTTTGCAACTGTAGCGCCTGTTGTAGGGCCGCCACGCGCTCATCCTCGCGCCCGGTTCCCAGACCCACGTTGATGGTGATGTCCATGCCCACGTCCCAGACCCGCGGGTCCACCGGGACAAACTGGCCGCTCATGCGCATCATGCGCTCCTCGTCCATGTTCTTGTGGGATAGCTTCAGCATCAACCGGAAGAGGTCACGCACGCCGTCCGCCAGGTTACGCACCATGACCTCAACTTGACCCGCGGCCGCTTCGACTGACGCCGTGACTGCCGCCTTGGTGGTTGATTGCAGCGCGTCCGGGTTCAGCGCGATATTCTGCGTGACGCCCGTTTTCTGCTCAACCATCTTGTCCATATATGTCAGCGCGCCGAGTGTCTGCCCGGCAGTGAACGGCACCGCCAGATCCTGGATTGCTCCCGGTTGACGCATGCGGACCAAGCCGCCGATCTCGGCGTTCATTAGGTCATCCACGTTTACGGAACCCTCCAGGAAGCCCAGGCGAGGGGAGTTGGTTAACGCTACGTTATCCAGGATCCCACGCAGGATTGCCGTGCTGGCGTCCTGGTCCTCGATGATCAGCTCAGCCAAGCTGGATCCGTAGAAACTGTGAGGCTCCGGGTCGATCTCCAGCTTAACCAGGGGAATTTCGTCGACTGGCTCAAAATCCAGCAATTCGTACTTGGTGCCGCCGCACAGGAACTTGTGCAAAACCGGGACGCCAGACCCGTCAACGTCCATGCGCATGTACGCCTCGGTGACGGTGATGTTTTTCATTGCGGGATCCTGCTCGCTCTCGTCAGCGAAATCCTCGTCGTATCCCTGGCGCGCAAACACCTCAACCTCAGTGATCTCCGAGCCGCTTTCCAGCCCATCAAGGTTAAGCACGATTTCAGGGTCGAACCCCATCTGGATCAGATCCCCGGCACGCATGTCGGTGCGGTGCGCGATTATGTAGGCGTCCTCCATGGTGCGCGCGTCACGGTTGACGAACAGCTCCTCTGGCGGGACGCTCTCCAGGCAAAGCTCGCCTTTCATCTGTGTGCGCGAAATCTTAACGCTGAACACCGGGGCTTCGACGTCCACGCCCATCGCGTCCATTTCCATGCGCATTTCCATTTCCTGCTCCAGGATTTGCACGTCGGGGTCGCTCGTTAGCAGTGTCAGCTCGTCCTCTGACAGGTCCGTGAACGTGTAAATCTTGGCGGTGGGGTAGCGCTTGTAATAACTCTTGATGATACCCTGCTTTTTGACCAGGGCGTCGTGTATGGCGTCGCTGAGTACGCGGTAACCGTTTAGACGTTGGAATTCATGGTGGATGAAATCGGTGGCCTGCTCGGCCATTGCGACGTCCTCCGGACCCTTCGGTACGAATTCAACTGGCTTGGTGGTGCTGAGAAACACCCGCATGATGCTAGGCTTAACGGCCCGCACGACGTCACGCACCTTGGTGGCGACTACCTTGCTACGGCCGTCCTCGTATCCGATGTCAACCTCGCCATCCATGTAGCGCTGCGCCTTGATCCTGTCGTCGCTGATCTCGCTTTCCACGAAATCCACGGCGTTCTGGATGGCGTCCTGGACGATGCTTTCAATTTCTTCTCTGCTCTTTGGTTCTAATTCCATCGTCGCTTATCCTTATTGTGGGAACGCCATGTCTATGATGCCGCGTACATTTGTGCCGCTTTCATCTCCAGCAACCCCTGCGGATGTCCGCGTGGTGCCTCGTGGGGTTGTCTCTGTCACGGCGTCAATAATCTTGCCAACGGTCGTGCCGAGCTTGCGCAGGGCGCTATCGTCTTGCAATGCCTGCCTGACTAGGTCAGCGTTTTCGCTTACGAGTATTGTCGCCACGCGCTCATTCTCTGCGTCGGTCAACTCACGCCCAAACATACCCACCATAGATCGAGCGATTGACCCGATTGCACGGGGGTCGCCGCGTGTGACCGCGTCCATGATGGTTTGCGGGGTGACACCCATGTTAACTAGGCGATCCTCGATCAGAGTTTCCGCGGTGTTTGTGCGGTCAATGACTGCGGATTTCGCTGCGTTGCTTTCCTCCGCGATGTCGAGCTTAATCAACACGTCGTCTATTTTATCCTCCGGCACGGCCATGCGGAATAGCGTGTTGTAGGCGTCCTCTGGGTTTGACATGCGCTTAACAAACCCGGCACGCTGGTTGCTTATCAGGCGACCCTGGATTGTTGACAGCATGCCGGAACGGAACGCGTCCAGGGTTTGCTGGTCGCCGCTTTCCATGGCCGCTTCCATGAGCTTTTGCAGTTCAAAGATTTTCTCGTCAGCTTTCCCGCTGAACGCCTCGCGGCCCATCTTAAATGCGTCGCGCTTATCTCTCGCCAGCTTCGCCATGTTGCGAGCGTCAGCCAGCTCTGGGATGTCGTCGTCAATTGCCTGGCGCACTTGCTTAGCGATGACGTCATAGTCGACACCGACAAAGCCGCCAGTGCCACCCGGCGCCTGGAATTCCGCGGATGTGACGGCGTCCATACCCTTACGGATTTGCTCCGCCTCTTCGGCTGTCGGGCGCCGCAAGAATTTCAGCTCGTCACCGTCCATCTCAAATAATGGCTGGTAGTTTGGATCGTTTACCCGTGCTTGAAATTTTTTCATCAGGGCAGGGCGCAACGCCGGGACCGCACGGATGGCCTGGATGATTTCGCCAAACACACGGTCACTGACCTCTGATTTTGGACCTTCCTTAAACGGAGCATACGCGGTGTTTTCCGCGGCCCGCTCAGCTTCCGTAGTCGCCTGACGCTTTGCGTATTCCAACTGACCGTCGCCACCCAGGCTCTCAGACATCGCATCCCCGGCGCGCTTGCGCGTCTCGCCTGGTCGACGCGTCAGCGCCTCATTGATGATGTCTCCAGCCTTGCCGCCCTTCGCACGCAGTGCCTTGACTGCGGCCAACAGGGTTTTGTTCTCGGCCATGATACGGCCTTCCATGATACCTTCAACGATCTCTTCTGGTGTCATTTGCAGCTTATTTGCCAGGCGCTGAATTTCGTTGTTGACGGTGCTTGAACCTCTGCGACCCACCAAGAAACGAGCCTCACGGCCCAACGCCTTTAAAAGCTCAGCGCCTTTACCTAGACCCTTAGAGACGGCCGGGTTCATTACCGCACCAGTCACGGCGCCACCTGGGACGCGTGAAACCCTATTTTTGAAACCGCCCTCACCAGTGTTGAACGCGTATGCGCCGCCCTCAATTGCGCCCATCGTAGCTAAGCGACCCACGGTTGGGGCCATGGACGTACCACCAGTAAACGGTGCCGCAACTAAACCCGGTATCAGCGCACCGCCGATTTCACGGCCATACGCGCCGACTGGATCCGCCTGGCGGTACAGTTCAAGGTTGTTGCGTATGCTATCCAGAACCTCTTGCTGGTCGGCACCGCCCAACGACCTGACAAACGCCTCGATCTCGTCCGCGCTGCCAAAACTCAGACCCTGCAAGACTGCCCGCAGCTTCGTGCCGACGTCTGCCTCGTAATCGGCTGGAACCTCCTGCGTCGTCGTTGACCCGCCGGAGCCGCCTTGGGTAAGTGTGCGAAAGCGTGCGCCCGTTTCTTGCGTGGTGTTTTCGTTGCTCATAGCTCGGCCCTTCTGTTCGCTTCGTCAATGATGTACTGGCGCTTTTTAGCTGACAGGTTAGAGTTTCCGCTCATGACCTCCAGATATAGCTGCTCCAGCTCGTCATCTGATTTTCCGCTGTACGGGTTGGTGACCTCTTTTTCTTTGATGCTGTCGAGGTAGTCATTGAAATCTTTGTTTGGATCCGCGTAAACGCGAGCCGCTTCCATCAAGGACTGCCTGTAGCGTTTCATCGCTAGTTCACGACGCTCGATGTATTCAAGCAATTGCGGCTCGTTTAAGCCTAACGGTAAGCCCTGGGTCAAAGCCAAATCCAACTCGCCTTTTGACAGCGCGCCAAACGTGACCGAACCCACGACATCCAAACCCAAAGCGTTCCTGGCGTTCGTAAGCTCCGCAGCCTCGACAGAAATATCTGGGAAATATTGCGTGAGCAGACCCGTGATGTTCTGCCCGTTCTCAATTGCTTCGCGCAGCGCCCGCTTAGCTTTCGCGTAATTTCGTAGTGAACTGTCGACGTTAATAATACTTTTAACCGTACTCTCAACCATGCCAGCTTTCGCGGCCGCACCTTTGGTTTCAAATTCTGTAAGACGCGCTTGCTCAATTTCATCAGCCTGGGCTAACTTAATTGCTTCTGACGCGGCTTCTCCTTCAAGTAAGTTACCTTGGTTGTCGCGCACTTGCTTTGTGCCGTCTTGGAAGACGCTTATCGTCGTTCCGTTTAGATACTGCTTTGTGCTTGCCGCAGTTTTATTTGCTGCGTTTGTTCTGCTCATCGTTGAGTTGATGTACGCCTTGATCGCTGCCGCCGGACCCTCGCTGTCGACGAGCTGCAACGCCGCCGCTGCCGCGTTGTCACCAGCCGCAGCCTGGCGCTGCAAATATTCCAGCGTGCCGTTGCGGCCCTGTCTCAACGTCTTGCGCTCCTGGATGTCGTTTGCCGCCATAGTCATCAACGGCTTGAACATGTCAGGGTTGCCCGACAAAGACATAAGCGCGATTGCCAGCTTGTCTGATTTGTCTGGGTCGTCGCCTGAGAGCGCGTCTTTCAACCCACCAAACGTGTTGCCCACGGCGTTGCCTAAGAAATCAAACAAACCGCGTCTCGGCGGTTTTGCCCGGGCGTTTGGCCTGGAGGCGTTCGTTTGGTTATTAAGGTTTGGCTGCATTGACCCGCTCTTGGTGACTGGACCCATGCTAGGTATTGCGTTCAGTGGTGCGTTGTTTGCGTTCATTGTGCTTATCCTCGTAGGGTCTTTCTTGCCGGGCACGCCGAATAGGTGGGCGCCAATTTGCTGCCAGTCGCCGCCGGACCGTTGCCCCCAGTTTGGGTTGGAGATCCGCGGGTTGTAGTAGTGCGTCGCGCCGCCAGTGGGGTCGTTGTAGTTGCCGTCCAGAATTTGATCCGCAACCATGTAGGCTTGTTCGCTTGGCTGGATCTTACTCATGTTCTGGCCCTGCTCCCCGCCAGCGTAGCCCGTCACGGAATTCCAGGCAGAGAATTGACCCGGCTGTAGGATGACGCTTGTGAAATCGTTGCCGTAGCTCGGATTTTGCAGGCGGTTCATAATGACAGAGCCGACGCCCATCATGCCGACTGGGCCTTGGTTTCCGGCCTCCGCCATGATGGTTCTTGCAAGTAATTCTCTGTCGGTCAGGTTCATTTTATTACCTTAAAACG
>Ga0222719_10004974_pt1 | contig 11555 bp, 23 predicted proteins | sample C33_34DmetaG_FD_165039 | JGI IMG/M metagenome (GOLD analysis project Ga0222719, IMG submission 165039) | Estuarine water microbial communities from San Francisco Bay, California, United States - C33_34D | ecosystem: Environmental > Aquatic > Marine > Unclassified | place: USA: California...
CTATTCATACGATACACCAGATGTAGAAGAAGTGCTAAACTTCTATAAAGTTTGGTCATTCTATGCAGAGTCAGGTGATTATCGTATCTTGCGTGAAGAACATCCTGAAATACAAAAGATTGTTAATGCTGCACGATAAATTTAGATTATACTTTTCAAATAAAACTGATAAGGAGTTTTATATTGATTTTATAACCTATGACTCTGATATTGCTAAAAGATGGTTTTATTGTTTGAAAAAACAGTGTGAAGAAATTGACTCTAAAATAAAAGAACCAGATAGGCTATATAACTTCCCAAACGATGGTTGGGATGAAAAGAGAATGGTCAACGAATTGAATTTATGTATAAAATATATAAATTCTTCAAATGAAGTAATTAAACATAGAGCTTACACTGGTATGTCTCAAGATCATCTTAATATTCTTCATCACTATTTTGAAATTTTAAGAGGCGGTACATTGTCTGTAGCAGAGTATTATTCTTCAGCAACTCCTAATCAACAATTTGCTCTAGATAGGTACAATGTTTTAATACACAGATTAGAGAATTATTACCGTAACAATAAACTTTTATATATTGCTCCTCGAATTGTTTGTACATTTAATAATAGAATTAGACATAACTTATTAGATGATGATTATAAATACTTTACCTTTTTACGAAACTTTGGTGAAGTCTACATTAACTATTGTGAGGTAGGAAAACCGTTATTTGACTTATTTAAAGATGGTGATGATGTAGCAGGTGAAGATAATATTCGACCTTTAAGATTTTATAGTGCAGATTTTACAGTTTATTTTCACGATAGATCACAAGAAAGTGTTAATTCTTTTTTGTCTGACATGAATGATTGGTGGGATAGAAACAACAATTATTTATCTGCATTAGGTTTTAGAAAAGATGACCCTAAAAATGCTTTAGGTAACATTCCTGTAGCTAAATTAATAAATAGTTTTGATCATGATTACCTTGTTTCACAACTCTCAGGGTGCTTGATGAAAAAAGTAATGATAATTTAACAAATCTCCCAAAAGGTGGTAGGCATGATGATATGGTATTTTAGAAAAGATCACGAACTCGACTGGGAAGCGAATCAGTTTCTTGCCGCATCTCAAGGATTAGATGTGCAGGTAGTATGTCCGAGTGAGGTTGATATTATTGTCACTCGTTCTGACCGTCGTTCTATTCGTTTGAATAACGAAATTGTTCAACTACCAAAACTTGTGTTTGCTCGTACAGGGTCTGGTAGTGGTTATCAAGCACTATCAGTTCTTCGTCACATGGAACAACTTGGCGTTCCTGTTGTCAATTCTGCACAGTCTATTGAAACTGCAAAAGATAAATTACACTCAACACAACTGTTAGCAAGCGCAGGTATCCCAACTCCTCGCACGATGTTAGCTCGTTTTCCTGTGAAGGTTGATGTGATAAAACGACAGATTGGTTTTCCTTGTGTAATCAAAGTGTTGTCAGGCTCATACGGCAAAGGAATACATCTTTGCTCTAATGAAAAAGCACTTGAAGAACTAATGGAGTTTGTTTCGTCATTAAACTCTCCACTAAACATTATTATACAAGAATACATTGATACTGCGCCAGGACAAGACCTCCGTGTGTTTTGTGTTGGCGATAGAGTGATCGGTGCGATGAAGCGCTCATCTACTGATGGAGACTTCAGAGCTAACATTACTCGTGGAGGTGTCGGTGATGCCTATAAGGTGACACCAGAGATTGAAGAAATTGCACTTAACACAATGCGTTGTCTTGGATTGCAGATTGGTGGTATTGATTTGTTGTTTGACAAACAGTCCTTTAAAGTATGTGAAGCTAACTCTGCTCCTGGCTGGATTGGTTTTCAACAAGCCACTGGCATTGATGTTGCTACTCATCTTGTTGAGTTTGTTAAAGAATCTATTTGAACCCTTAAAGAGGTATAGTGTAATGACCGCACGACAGTCTCCAAAACTGTAAGACATGGTTTGACTCCATGTGCCTCTGCCAATCTACCCTTGCTTCATGCCTATCAATCTGATATTATATAAACATAATCGAAACAGGAGTAGGCAAAATGGCGACAGCATATCGAGTTTTGAAGAACACAGCAAAAGCGGGCAATGCAATTATTGGAGCAGGTTGTTATTCTGCTGTGCTTCAGCAGGGTAATGCTCATGAGGGTAAGGTAATCAAAATCGCCAACACTACGATGGATCCGTGGTTAGACTACTACAATGAGATTATAGCCCCAATGAACACTAACTGCCATACTCCAGAAGTGTCAAAAGTGTATGTAGATGAAGCAAACGACTACTATGTTGCTAACATGGAAGAACTTGACCCAGAGTGTTACGATCTTGAAGATGATGGTGACTTTGACAAATACACACTTGCTGAAGATATTTCTCAACTCATCATCGGTGAGATCACTCAATCAGAGTTTGAAGGCGCTTGGGCAGAGTATCGTTGCGTTTTGTTCCCTTGGGGGTTCGGTGAGTTTTACAAAGTTGTAGACGCACTCATTGATGGGACTGATTGTCTCACTTCTGAAGATGAACTGTGCAACGAACAGCCTGAAGAAGAAACGCGCAAACTTGACATTCATGCTGGCAACATCATGTTTCGTCGTGGTTGTGTAGTAATTACTGATCCTTGGTGCAGCCTTGCGGTTGACGATCATCCATCAATGGAAACTTATGTAGAGGAATCAAATGACAAAGCAATCAATGAAAACTACTACATCTGATAGAGAAACTTTCACTGTACCTGAAGGCTATGCGATGGCTGGTACTGAGTTTTCTATATCTGACATTGAGGTAGACGATCATCCTGACGGCTCAGGTGACGGCATCTTGACCTATGAACTGTACCATGAAGATGATGTGGATGGTAAAGAACTCGGCAAGATTGTTAATGAAGTGATATTAGACGCATTAAAGAGACAAGCAAATGACACTAATGATTGATCCTCCTGCAGGTTGGAAGTATGGGTTTCCTAAACCTCTTCCCGATGAGGTTGAAAATATTAAGGAGTGGTTATTAGAGCAGGGATATCCACAACGAGAAATTGATTTGTGTGGAAAACACTTCTATTACAGAACTTGGGAGCAAACAGATGACGCTAATTAAAATTGAACCAACCTACAAAAAATCTACTATTGAGATTGAGTTTTTTAATCGTGAAGATGGCACTCAAGTTGAGGTAGAAACTGGTTGGCGTTGGGGAACATTCTATGCTGATGTAACTGACGAAGAAATGGACGAACTCAAAGAGCATAATGAGGCTAACAAAGATGGTTCTTCTTGGGATTCTTTTGAGATAGGAGCACTCACTGATTTTCAGATGGATAATACTTGGGACGGTTGTTGGATGGACTTCCGTGTCTGGAACAAAGACTGGACTGAAGAACAGCGTGATGCTCTACGAGAAGAAATTGAATTAGCCTGTGAAGAAGGTGATTGGTTTGAATGGTTAGAAGAACACGATTTTTCACCTTGGGAAATGGAAACCTATATTGTAGGCGAACTTGATATTGAACTGATAGAGAAACTACCTTATGACTAAGATCAAATATTGGGATTGGTATTGGATTAGTTGGTTCAAAGGTTGCCCTTTTCAGTGGGGTGAATTTAGATTTAATAGTGGCAATCCGTACAAGAGTTACCGCTTTGGACCAATCTTGGTTCGTGTATTTTATTAGGGAATAGTATGATTTATTTAGATGTTGATGGAGTGATTGCAGATTTTGAGATGGGCATTCGTGCGCTTGGTTGGAACAAATCGCTCGACTTAAAACAAGACAGAGCACCAGGCGAACTTGAACGATTTATGGCTCACAACTACGAACAAATCTTTCGTACTGCTCCACCAACTAATCATATGCGATTCTTTCAACAGATGTATCAAGTTCAAAACTCACTTGGTGAAAAGCGTATGCTATTACTCACAGCAATGGGGTCGCACTACAAAAAAGAACACATTCAAACTGTAAAAGAAAATAAGTATTGGTGGCTGGAACAATTTGGTTTCCAGAGGGAGGACATCATAATCGTACCTCAAGCGGCTGACAAACTCGAATACTGTCATCCAGGAGATGTACTATACGACGATAAGCGTTGGACTATTGAACGCTGGAATCAACTTGGTGGGCATGGTTTTCTTGTCTACTATCAACCCTCATGGAGTTCAAATGAAAACTAAACTATTCTTAAAACACTTTGGTAACAATGTAATGCAGATTTGCATCTTATTTTTAGTAATGGCTATTTGCGGAGTTGCTGCCTATTACATCTTTGGAGTTGATCCTATTTTTGGGTTGATTGCTTTTATGTTTGCAATGCTTGGTTACTTTGTAGTGCAACGCTCTCTTGAACAAGCGACAAGAGATATCAACAACGACTTCTAACTCTTACCACTTTTCAATTGCTCACTCCTCCTTCTTTTGATATAATGGGTGTATCAAGAAAGAGGAGTAGGCTATGTATTCACCAAAATTTTATCAACCAACTGTTGAAGAAGATAGTTGGTATCTGCAATATCAAGAAATGATGCACCTTCAGTGGGAAGAACAACCACCATATAACTATCAAAGTCCAATGGCAAAATTCAAACAACGCATAGAAGAGGATCGTAACGATGACAGATAATTTTACTACATGGAAACGACAAGTAGATCGTCACTTGATTGCTTGTTTTCACTTTTCATCTGATGATTTGCCTGATGCTAATTGGGCAGACTATCATGAAAATGAACTTGATCCTGTTACCGCAATTGAGTGTGCTATTGATGATGCTTGGTATGACATGGGCGATATGTGGGCAATCTGGAGTGAGTATAGGTGGGAGACTGTGTAATGACTAATGAAGTAGTAATGGGCATCTTTACTGGCGGCTTAGGGATGCTTTTTATAGTTATTTTTGGGATGATACTTGCCACCAATGCACAGCGTAAAGAACAGCGAATCAGAAATCTTGAAGATACAGTGTTTGAATTAAAAACATCTATCGCAAGACTGTCGGAGGCTAAAAAATGAGTAATGTAATCTATCACGACTTTACACCAAAACCAAAAGAAGATAATGTAATTGAACTGCAACTTGAGTCTGGTCGCACTTTTGTATTCACTCCAGAAGACGAGATTACAGATGAAGTGATGTTTGATATTAATTATGTAGTTCAACCTTGCCTCTTTGGATGGGAAGCAATTATCTTCAAGGATTGGTCTTACAAGCCTTATCCACTTCCAGAGTTCTTTCACTCTCAAGTTGCGGCAGAGGCTACTGCAGAAGCACACAGGCTTGAAGAACTCATGAAAGTTGAATCAGCTTTTGATTTGATTCTTGATGATTTAGAAGATGAGTAACTTTAATAAAAAAATGGCGCAACTAACTAAAAACAAGGGAACTGATGAGGTGGAACAGGTGAGTTTAACTGAAAAACTACAAAATACCTTGAAAGAGCTGAAAGAAGTGATGGAGCAGCGTCGTGAAAAGGTAGAACAACTGCATCGTGAGATTGCAGAGATCGAAAAAGAAAATGAACAACTACAGGCAACTATTGAGAACTTATTGGAGGGTTTCTAATGACTGAATATGAAGGCGTAACCATTGATTGTGGACTGAAGATCAAAAACGGACAGATTGTGACTGAACCGCAGTTCGATCAGGAGGCAACCAAAGCACGGATTCAAGCCTTGCAGGTAAAGCAACCTTGGACTATAGCAAAAGAGCGTGCTCGTGCTGAGGCGTTGGCTAAAAAGCGTAAGTAATGATCACTCTTTGGTTTGAATCAGTTGATAAGGAAGAATGGACTGAACAGATGGACACAGTAGAACAAGCTGTGTCTGTCATTCAGTACTATATGGGAACACCAGAGGTTGGAGCAGGATATGCTATTTCTGGAGATGGTGTTGTAAAGTGTTCACTTGAAGGCGCCACATGGGAGGAACTTGGTTATGGCTACTGATGAAGAATTAAAAGAGTGGATTGGAAAACCACGCTTCAAGAGGCGTGTGACCTATGCCTACTCACCACAAATGAACGCGTTCACATTCTTTACTCCCACTCGTGGAGGCAGATCAATGGAACCAATTGGTGTGTTCACTCCACTTCACAAATCAGGCATCACCTATGATGTGCAAGGCGTTGTAGAAGATATTGCTGAACACATGAGTCTGTTTGACAATCATGACTATTTTGACATAGAATCACAAGATAATGATTGATGTTTGTTGCTCAATGCTTCAATTTATGAGATAATTATGCACAATCGAAATTTATCAGAGGCAACTATGACTAGAATCACAATAAAAGAAGCATTTGACGTTCTAACTAAATCCTACGAAGCTGGTGACTTTGAAAATTTCTGTAAATCTGACATAAATAAAGGACTAACTGGTTTACTTCTCGAAAAAGCCCTTGGTATACCTGCAAGTGGAGCAAATATTGATTGCTCTGATGGAGAAATTAAAACTTTTCAAGTTAAAAAACTAGCCTGTGGTACTCTAAAAACTGATCAAACTATTGCAGTTAGCATGGTAGATATCTGCCATGTTAAAGAACATGATTTTGACAACAGTAAGTATGCAGAAAAATTAGAAACAGTATTATTTGTACCAAAATGGAAAGAATCAAACGGTTTGGCTAGTTTTGGTCGTCCTAAACTTGTGTGTTTAGCAAAAGAATATCCTATTTTATGGCAACGAATCCGTGATGACTATAATATGATTAGAGATATGATGATCCAAGGTGAAACAATCTCTGGTTCTAACGGAATTATACTACAAAGCAGAACTAAAGGTCCTGGTCATGGTTCTACAAGTCGTGCATTTTATCTCTTGCCTCATTTCTTACCAGAACTATTTACTGGTATGAAAGGTACAACACTTACTAAGCGTACACCAGAGCGTAAAATTTGGTGGGATAAGTATAAGGAACAAAAAACTAATGAGCAGACAAAAACAGGGTGTGCGGCTTAACGCTACCGACTTCTATCCAACACCCTCTTGGTGTTACAAAAATCTCGATATTGACTGGTCACAATTCACTTCTGCACATGAACCGTGTAGAGGTGATGGTCGTATTTCAGACTGGTTGAGCACGATGATGCCTACTACCTACTCTGAAATTCGAGAAGGCAAAGACTTTTTTGAGTGGCAGGATTCAACAGATTTAATTCTCACTAATCCTCCATTTTCCTTAGCCCAAGAATTTATTGACCATTCCATCGCTCATGCACAAACTGTAATGATGCTACTTCGCATCAACTATCTTGGTTCAATCTCACGACACGATTGGTGGAAGCAAAACTCTCCCACTTCACTCTTTGTACTCTCAAAGCGTCCATCGTTCACTGGTAAAGGAACTGATGCCACAGACTATGCTTGGTATGTGTGGGATAAAACTGATCGTATCACGCCTGGAGTTCATTTTGTGACTCCTCCAACTCGTGAACAAGGTGCTGAAGATAATCGACTGTGTGCTGAGGCACTTGCAAATATGGAGAATTAGATGATTGATGAACAAAGACCGATTAAAATTTTTACTGATGAGCGAGTTTATGTATTTCCTAAAGGACGCAACCTATTAGTTTCTCCAGTCCGATGGGGTAAAACTACGCTACTAGCAAAAGCCGCTCGTCAGTTAACTGCAACTGATAATGCGATTTGTTTGTTTGTGTCTCCAAACTTAAATAACTTACAAGAAGACTGGGTAGATAAACATTCTGCTCTCAACCGTTTAGATCAACAAAATCTTGAGTGTGCTTTTCTAAAAAAGAACTACCACACCTGGACTCCTGATCTGCTTTCAGACAAACCTCTCAAGAGAATTTACTCTACCAATAAACATGTCAAATGGTTAGACGAGTTGTTAGAGCATTTGAAGGCTATTCATGATATTAAAGATAAAATTACTAAACATATAGTGTTTTTAGTTGATGAAGTTCACGGAATTGCGAGTGATGCAGAGTCTAATCACAAGTTGCGTCAGTGTATTGATTTGATGGAATCATTAGGAACTGTAATTGCTTCAACCGCTACTCCTCATCGTGTGATTGGTCATGAGGACTGGACTAATCATATCAATATTGAGTATCCTGATGGAGTACTCAAACCTCATGAAACTCCACTGGCAGAACTAAGTGAACAATCAATTTTTGACTTAAAGAAGTGTATTAAAATACCACAAGAACTCATTGATTTGATCGAGAAGCATAAGCAACCTACTTGGAATATTTGTCCTGTGGTAGGTCAGCGACAAATCAACTGGCACAAGTGGTTTATTCGAGAGATGAAAACACACTATCCTAATGCAGAGTTTTTAAGAATTTCAGACGGTGAATACTCTCTTTTGCAAAATGGAGTTGAAGTTTCCTTAAAAAGAATGTTTAATCGTCCTATTACTTCTGTACAGCAAGCTGTTGATGCTATTACAGATCGACTATTTGCAGATCGAGAATCGTTACAACTTTTTGTTGTTGGACACGCTCAGATCGAAGAAGGACAAACTCATGGAAACTTCTCAGGTACTCGCTTTCCAACTTTTCAAATCATTGTTCCACCTAACAACCCTTGGGATGATAAATTTGCTCAGTGGAATCGAATTGAGCATCGTAAAGCCACAGCTCAAGGAGTAGTTCCTACAATGATTACAGGAGCCGCTTGGTGGGAAGACTATGTTGCATCTACTACTTACATGGCAGAGTATTCTCAAGCACTCAATGATGGTCTGCCGTTTTCAAAACCTCTACCACGACTAGACAGATTGAAAGAATCAGCTGTGTATTGGGGAACTTTTGGTTTAAGAGAACCAACAGAAGAGGAGCTTGATGATTTGACTGAGTGTCATACTTGGTATGAAATGCACTTTGAAGGAGCACAACAACTTATTGATGCTCCGATTAATCAGCGAGGAGGACACTCATTTGCTCGATTACGCAATGCAGCTAAGACTCTTGCAAAACAGGTGGCTAATCCTTATGATGATAATTGTCGTATTCTTTATGATGCTGAACTGGTTGAAAAGTTTTTCTACACTGAGAAGTCTACTCGTGAGTCAGTTCATATTTTAAGGCATGAAGATCCTAACTCAGCTTGGGTATTAGTTTATCATACACCGTTTGATTACCGACTTCATAAACGATATAATCCAACTATTGGTCAGTGGTGGGCAGCTGAACAAAATCGACCACCTGCTACTTAAATAGGGATTGCTCTCAATGAAGCCGCTCCACTCAATCTCCACTCCAATCAATCGTGCACCTCTCGTTGAACTTGCACATCGGATCCAAGGTTGGAAGCCGTTTAGCACTGGCAATCTCTACAACTGTTGGAGTGATTCAGTTGAGAGCTGGCAACAACTTAAAGTTCAGCCCTCTCAATCACCTGAGATTCAACGACTCACCAATGTATGGGCTGCTGCAATTCCTGAAGCACAGTTTCAAATATCTTACTATGCACAAAAGCCTGGATGGGATCTACCTCGCCACTCAGACAACTCGCACACTTGGCCTACCACTTGTGCGATAAATTGTGTGTTAACTGGAGATTCACCTGTCATCTTTGACAAGCCTTACCGCTATAGTTTAGCAATTCTCAATGTCACTGAACCACACTCAGTTCCCTCTTCCGCCACTCCTCGACTGATTCTAAAATGGGCAGTTTTTGGACCAGACTATGAAACTTGTGTTAGACTGCTAGATGCAGCTGACTTAATCGAACCCGTCAAAATGAATCCTGGCAATTGAATCAAACGGAAAAAACTCATAAAATAACCAACCCCAGTCTATAGCAACTATACAAAATGTATCATCTTAACTCTTGTTTTCCATCCCAATTTAGAGTATTATAATCACATAACAATCAACAGACAGTTCGTCATTTCCTACATTCTCAAATCTACATAATTACCCATATTTACCCGTTGACAACATCCAATTTATCTGCTAGTATTAGTTATCTAACGAGTAAATGCGCTTTCACACAGCGTATTTTTTTTGTGACATCGATCACACGGCTATTGAACACGCTTCCACAGTTGTTACATAGCCCAGTATCCAGCCTATGTACACTTCAAATTGTACATTCGTAGAATTGATACTGTGACCGTAGGGAACAGACGCTGTACCAGCTGCGGAACGAAGTTCCTTCTAAAGATACTCTACTCCTACATGATAACCGCTTTTTCACTTCCACGCGAAGCGTGCGTCTTTTTGTAGGTTATATCCCGTAGGGATACACCTGCCGCAGCACATCACAAAGATTGTTTGTCAGCTTGCGAACGGAGTTCGCTTGGGGCTGCCCTTGGCGACCACGCGCCAAGCTATTTCCCACTTTTTCAGGTGCAGAATCACTAAAAAACTCCGTTTTTATGCCAATTTTCTACTATTTTTATGTTATTTTGATGTTTTTTAGTGAATGGTGAGTAAAAACCACACAATTTCACTTCATTTTGTGCGTGGCGACCGTAGGGAGCCAGTGTGAGGTTGCATTGAGGTTAGTTTTTGTGTTAAAATACCAGGGTGGGGAGGGGTCTAGCCTATGACTAGTATTATTTTTACATATTTACTAGGTATAGACCACGTAATTCGAGAAAGTACTTTGTTTTTGCACTGGCGCTCAGGCACACTAAGAGACTTAACTCCGTTAAGAGCTAAGTCACCAAGCGAATCGACTTTCGACTTGACACTTGGGCTGGTGCAGTGGCGCCAAGCAACCACTAATCGTCTTTGATTAGTCCTGTGGAGTCTAGAAAACGATCTAATAGAACATGCACTCCCTCACGAGAGATTGATTTGAGATGTTCTGAGTTCCAGACATAGGTAGAGTGTGTTTCAGGTTGAAGTTCTACTACATCTTCAACCCATGATTCTTGCCCTTCATCGCGCAAGAAGGTAAATCTAATACCAGGCATTTGTAATCCTTTAAGTAAAAAAAGAGGAGGCAAGATAACCTGCCTCCTAAGTTGGTTGCGTAATTAGTTGACCATTGCAATCAAACGATTAATTGCTTCTTTGGTCGCTCCTTCAAACCCTGCCACATCAAATCCAGTGGACTCAAGGTCACGAAGCAGTTCCTTTTTTGTAGGACCCTGTACCTTGTTGGCTTTTGCCTTCGGCTGGGCTACATAGACACCTTCACGGACTAGTTTAGAACGCACTGAGCGTACTGACTTGTCGATTGATGACGCAATGTCTTCAACTGATTGACCATTTTGGTAGTCTGAAATGATTTGAGCGGTCATTTCTGCGCTGTAGTTTGCTTGAGTTGCCATAGTTGGCTCCTTTCTCTCTGATTGTTATAAGTGATATTAGCATTGTTTAAGCCATTGAGCAAGTCTAAAGTGTCTTCTTTTTTGCCTATCTGCTAGACTGACTCAATGCTCTCTCTGTCTTTGATACACTCATTATAGCAAATCTGACCCCAACATGCAAGTAAAAAGTGACTTTAAGTTTTTTGCGCAAATAATGCAACTCACATCAACTTTCTACTTGACACTTCCGCTTTTCCACTGGCGCAACCACAGTTGCACACTTGCAACACATTCGATCTTTTTGTCCA
>Ga0222719_10004975_pt1 | contig 11555 bp, 8 predicted proteins | sample C33_34DmetaG_FD_165039 | JGI IMG/M metagenome (GOLD analysis project Ga0222719, IMG submission 165039) | Estuarine water microbial communities from San Francisco Bay, California, United States - C33_34D | ecosystem: Environmental > Aquatic > Marine > Unclassified | place: USA: California...
GAAACCTGTAATTCAGACTCTCTCCCTCGTGTGGTTCTTTTTTGGAAAGTTTCAAATGTGTGACGTTTGTCACAGCTGTACTCTTTGGAATTGATTCGTTTAAAATAGTAGAACCGTTGAGTCCAAACACTTAACGTAAATAACGAATTCGATATGCTTCTTCGAATTTCTTAGCCTTTGTGCGTTGAAACTCTCTTTTCTGGCCATGGCCATGACACGACACGCCGTCACAAACAAAGACACCGAGAACAGCCGACCGACAAAGATTCTTGTGTTGCTTGTTACGATTCACACCACCATCGCAGCTTTTTATTTGCGGCGGCATTGAACAGTCCTTTTTGTGTTTCGTCTCACGCAATAACGATCCATCACTACCCTACTGTCTACAGTACAGTGGCTTTGATTGTTCGAATAGGGTACCCTCTTGTTTTTTTTTCTTTGTGAATCGCGTGTGTCTGTGCCAACGACCATTTTGATTACACAACTCGTACGTAATTATTATTATTATTATTATCATTATTCTTCAGAATGACCACTTTGGAAACGATTGGTGTAACCTTGGGTGCGGGATGTATCATTTTGGCTCTTTCCGTCTTGTTCTTTGGCATTGCCATTTCTCGTCGATCGACCATTGTGGCACCCCGTGCGACGGCACGTCCACGCAATGTCATTTATTATTATAAAGACAAAACCAAAGATAATGGCAATGACAAAAAGACAGCCACCACCCAACAATCGACCTCAAAACAACAACAACATCATCATCATCGTCGTCATGTGCAAGATCGTGGATCACCCTTTTGGGGTTGGATACCGTGGTCCATGTCGTTAACGTATGATACCATGCTCAAGGGTGTGCCTGGAACGGGAACACGACGCGGTGGATTGGATGGGAGTATGTTAAAAGTCACCATGGATGGGATTGTCTTGTTGAGGTTTCATGCCCTGGGACGCAAAATTGCTCTCTTTGCCAGTTGTTTGTGCATTGTCATACTCTTGCCTCTGTATTATACGGCACAATGTTCCGGAAATTACGATCCCGCATTGGAACCGAGTTGCAACGCGACCAATTACAATTTGACCAATTTTGATCAAACCACACTGGCAAATGTTCCGTCGGCGAATCGGCAATTGTTGGAACGTGGGAGAAATGGAATTGTCGGACGCTTGTATGGAACCTCGCTTTGTTTTGCCATTTTGGTACTCTATGTGTTGTATTTACTCAACCAAGAATGGCAATATTTGTTGGCCATGCGACGAGTGTATTACTTGGAAGCTGATGTATGGGGTGATCGACGACGAGAATTGAAAAATACATTGTTATATGAAGACATGAGTAAACCACATCATAAACAACAACAGACGCATGATAATCGGCACGCGCATTTTGATTTTGAGGAAGATGATACTGACCCCAAAAAGGAAGAAACGAAGGAGACTGAACGTAATGGCAAGTTCGCGAGTCGACCGCCTCCTGTGGTAGATGATGGAGAAAAGGAACATTTGGTAGATCGAGATCCTTGGATTCCACATCCCGAACAACGTGATTTGATTCCCAATGTTTCTCTGTATTCCGTCTTGGTCGGAGGATTGCCATCTTTACCCGAAGAAGTCTTGAACGAACTTGATGTCGAAATGGCCACGTTGCATTCCCAATCGCAAGGATCGTCTGCCTTAGAAAATACTCCGCACGATGCCGTCAAGGATTTGTCCAAACGCAAAACAATTGATTGGCAATTGGAATTGACGACAACCTTGTTTGATCATTGTGTCCCCAATCAACCAGGCTTTTCTTCGTCGGTGGCGGCCGTGACGATTATTCCTGGTGCCAAGGCGATTAGCGATGCGTGGAAGAAATGGTATGCCGCGGCTTCCAAATTGCGACGATTGCGATTTATTCGCAAACAAATTCGGAAATTACGTGAATATGATATTCCTGTAGAAGAAGATGACATCACGAATGGAAAAGAAGAACAGGACAATCCCGATGCCGATGAAGTCATGGTACCTGTGTCCGAATCGGGAGAACTTTTAACATCCATTCGAGAAGGTGAGCCGGCAACGATCGACAATGCGGCTATCCCTGCACCAATGGATATCGAGTCAGCCGTGTCTCCCACCACGACCGAATTGAGCAAGGAAACACCACGATCCATTTATGGAGTTCTAGATAAGAAAGCTTCCTATTTTCGGGAAGTGACCGGGTCGGTGGTCAATGGAGCATTTGATGATCAAATCTTTGAGACGATTTTTGGCCCTGAACAGGTACGTCTTTTATCATGTGTATTCACGCTTTGACTTTGCCTTTGACCATGAATCCCTGATTTCGACTTTGTTTCTTTCGTATACATTAGACGGCTGTCTACAGTCGTGAATTTGCTCAGGCGGCTGCTCCTTGTTGCCCGAATGGTTGTCGGGAGGACCGAATCCTTCGAGCTGGTATCGATGAACTGTTAGAGATGGAACGGGAAGCAGTGGCGGACGTGCACAAGGCGAATGTGGAACTGAATAACGTACGGCACAAGATCGCTGTTGCGGTCCCTGAAGCCGAGCGAAAGAGTATAGACGTTCGTTCAATATTTGAGAGTAATTCATCTGGAGATGATATGCATACTGCTAAGAAAGGTCACAGAAAAACGACATCGCGTGACCTAGCCCTTGAATCTGATCTATTCCAAAAGACTCCACCGAGGGGAGAGAAGTTCCGAAATAGGAACGAAAGTACCGACACACCTATTTCAGCCACTGGAAATATTTTGGAAGCTTCGGAGACTTCAATAATACCTCTGCGAAAACCAAAAAAATCCCATGAGAAATGGAATTTGGTAGAATCTATTGTGAAAGAGGGTAACATGGACCGGCATACCTCGACGGATCATTTGGTCGCGGAACGCCGGCTGACGGATGGCGTCTGGCATTGTCCATCATTTTCGAAAGCAAAATACGAGTGGGGTCGCTTGTTCACGAATATGGGAGCCCGTGCCAAATTGCAAATGGCGGATTTGATCGAGAGCTATGCTAGCGACTCTACGTACGCAATCATAACGTTTACATCCCGACAAGCAGCTGTAGCTGCAAGGAACTGTCTGGCTGATGGAAGAGGAATGGAACGGTGGATCGCTATCAAAGAAATTCCTATTCCACCTTTGGCAGACGCAAGCACTTGCGATCCGGTACGCGTCGAGGTCTAACCGCTTGAAACTATCGAGTTGCGCTAACATTCTCACACATACTGAATGACTTCTTCTTTTCAGCTGGCATGCCGAAATTGTTGCCGCCCCGTCACTGTCAGTATTAACAATCGGCAGAAGAACTGCAGGCGTTATGTGTAAGTGTGGGGTGATTTGCTGTCGTTTCCATTGCATATTCAATCTCATTTGTCGAACTTTGTTTCATTGGATCTTCAGCGTGATCCTGATGCTGGCTACAATTTATATCTTCTATACTATCCCTTTGACTTTCGCTACGAATATTTTGTCCGCGAATGCCCTAGATACTATATTTCCTGGGATTGCAGGCTGGTCAGAATCTCGTGGAGTCAACTTGTCGGGATTGATCTCTGCGGCTATCTACACGGGTTTCTTTGCCTCGTGTCCAATTTTATTCAAGGTACGCTGCCACGGCAAAGTTCTCGAATTGCAGGTATTCGAATCTTACCTTTTCCTGATTCCTTTGACAGGCAATATCCAACTTTGGCTCAGGTTCATTCTCTGTTGCACAAGCAGAGTTCATGGCAATTCAGTACTATTGGTGGTTCATGGTGTTGACTGCATTTTCTGGTGCTTTGCTTGCATCTATGACAATTCAAGCCATCAACAATGGGCTCTCATTTGGTAGTGAGCTCACGTCGGTCCTCCGAACGATCGCAGCAACAATCCCAACAACGGTTGCAGCCGCCTGGTTGAATTGGATCATCTTTCGATTTACCATTACGCTGCCATTGAACTATCTTCTATTTGCAAACGCCTTTATTTTCAAATTCATCGGATGGAACTGTTGCTCCCGGATGATGATTGGTGGTGGACCCGGTGGGCCTGCCCCGTATCGTATCTATGTTGATTCTGGCGTCGTCATTATGTGCATCTTGGCACTGGGTCCATCGTCGCCTCTTGTGGCTTTGGCCAGTTTCGTATACTTTATTGTGTGTGAACCACTGTTCCGAAGAAATCTTATCTTCGTTTACCGGCAAAAGTTTGACGGAGGAGGAGCTCGCTGGGTGTACCTTCACCAAATGATTATCAGCGCCATCTTTGTGGGTATCATTTTACTTGTCACTCAGATGGCTTTAAAGCTATCTGTTGGTGCAGCTGTAATCGCAGCGCTGCCTGTCCTTCCGACTTTGTTGTTCCACTGGCATGTCAAGGCCAAGTACAAGCCAGCCTTTGACGATGCAGCGTTGTTACAGACCGCGTTCCTTGATGGATGGGATACGTCAGAGTCCTCATCAGTATCAACAAGAGAAGAGTTTCGCCGTTTCCTTGTCGACGCCCACAAGGCAGCCTATGTTCCGGTGTGCATTGCGGGTGCCGACACGGAAGAATTTCTAACAGCTGAACCGGCTGTAGTTCTCCCGCTTGCGACAGATCAGCAGGATGAGAGTCCTCGTGAAGCCTCAAAGTACGGTGATACAAAGGTCGTTACGCCTGTCGTCCAACACGGAGCCAAATTGGGACGTTCGGCAATTGTTTTGGCCGCTGCATCCAAGCTCCGAAAACGAGCGCAAACAGCAGATGGAGCACTTCAGAAAGGTGAGGATGGTACTGTTTCTGGTCAGTCGCTTTTTGTCGGCACCGGATCTTTGGACGAAGACGACAAAGACTTGTAACTCTCATTCGTAAAAAATAGCATCTGTGTTTGTATTGTGTTTAATCATAATGTAGTAGCATTCTTTGATTTGCCTGTTGCCGTGCTGTTCTTTTCGTCGTTTGTGTCTTCGTCTTCTCCGCCTTGAACGACTTCCGAAAAGCTCGACTGACGAATCTTTACGAGATTCAGTTGGCCCCATTCATCGACAGTTGTGCTGTCAATAATATCATTCGGTTGCAACGTTTGGTAAAGATCGTACCCTTCGACAATGTATCCAAAGGGTGCAAATTCTCCATTCAGCAACGTCCGCTTTTCATCCATCATGCTATTCTTTTGGAGGCTAAAGAACTCGGTCGAAGCTCCATTAAGATTTTTGTCCGGATGATTCATTGCGACCAACCCTGGCGTCTCAAAACTAAGTTTAGGATTACTCCGTTCGGCCGGTTCCAGGGTCGCTGTTCCTTGGAGACTGGACAAGCCTTGGGAATAGGCCAACGTGGGTAATCCCGACGATTTTTCAATGCGAATCAACTCCAATGGCAATCTCCGTAACTGTGCCGTCAGCGGATCATAAAAACCTTCATTGTAGGATCCCAAAATAGGAATACTGGCCACTTCAAATTCGGATCCCGTTCTCCCCAATCGTTTCTTGGTAAATTTGATGGGCAATCCGGTATAAAAGTTTCGCAAACTCAAATCAACAAAGTTCCCAGCCGTGATAGGTGCGGCAAAGCCATCGGCCAAAATAGTGACATTGCCCAAGACTTTGTTGTTCCGTCGCATCACAAAGGTAACTTTGCAGCGTCCCAACAATCGTGGTAAATAGGAAAATTTTCCTTCCGTGGGGACATTGTAGGGATAGGTTGATACCAAGAGTTCTCCGACACTGGCCAAAGCCAACAAGGCTTGTGTTTGACACAGACTGACTGCCGTGGCATTGCCTTGTTTGATGGTTGTTTGCAAGTCGACCAAGGAATTTCGCAAGGCATCAATTAATTGTTCTCCTCGTTCGGCTTTGGTAATTTGTAACAAGGCATTGTCTTGTTCATTAAAGACCGGTTCTAATAAGCCACGTTTCCGATCCAATTCACCAATGGTCATTTCCAAGTCTTTGCTAAGCAATTTCCAAGTTTCTGTGTCACCACCGCCGCCACCCGTTTGTAATATACTGGTCATTTGTGGATTGTCAATGTGCGTTTCCAAGTCTCGAAAAAATTTGTTTTTGACCGGCAAGAGTTGTAACAGCAATCGTTCCATTGGAATGACTTTGGTTGAACTCAAGGATGAGGATGATGACGACGAATACTCCATGCTGGTTTGAGTATTATTGGCCGCATTGGTATTGCCACGTTTATTGCCCAACACGTACAAATCATTGTCATTATTTGTTGTAGATCGGAGAAAGGGTGTCAAAAAGGGAGCCGCCACTGAGGCTGGCGGAACGGCTGACGAGACCGCCCCCAAGGAGGAAAGTGCGACAGTAACATGTAAGAACTGACGTCGAGGAAAGGATGGTAGTAGACGACTCTCACGGCTCGGTTGATCGGCTATCCAGGATGAATTTGATTCATGACAAGACGATGTGTCTTCATGGTCCTCTCGGTTCACGCATATCGACGATTGTCGTCGTTGGCGCCTCCAGGAAGAGCCACTCTCATGAAAAGACCCTGAGGTACAAAAGGCACTAGTCTCGCGTGTCATGCTATGATACGACGCCCACAGTGTGATGAGTAAGACATGTCGCCATGATAATGATGGTCGTCGGATGACCAGACCTCGTGGTGACGTGCCCCTCCTGCTACGGCCCTTGTCGGTGACTGACATGGGATACTGGGCTCCCAAGGTACGTGACGGACGATAGGGAAGGGTTGTCGTATTCCAAAGGGAATGCAAGTTGACAAAAGTCGACCGAAGTATCTTCAGGGTATAGTTTGTCGTCGTCGTCGTTGTTGATTGACATGCAACAAGATCCATCGTTCTGGTATTTCTTTTATTTTTACAGGAAAAAGAAGAAACTTGTTCATAGAATATTACGATAATCCCTTATATCTGTCATATTTTTTAAAAAAATCGCCAATGACGTTGCCCTCATTTTTGTTGCGAAGTGACGAATTCGTCACACTCGAAAAGACGAACCAAAACAACAACATTGCAAGAGAGTTGCCATTGTCCACGACTCTAGCTAGAGAATAGCTACTCGAGTTGGTTTGATTTGACTACAGTATGATATTTCAATCGCTATTGCCAGCCGTGACAAAGCGCCATGTCGAAAAACGTCTCTTGACCAACATACATCCACTCGAATTGTTTCGTGTCATTGTCAATGTCGATCGCTATGCCGACTTTCTACCCTTTTGTACACAGTCACAAATATTACCCAATACCATTCATTACCATACTGCGTCTACGGCGACGACTAATCAAGCGTCTCCTTTGACGACGTCATCTCCGAGTATTCCGCAGGATCGATTTCCATCATCCTATCAAGCAACCTTGACCATTGGTTTTCCACCCTTGTTTACGGAAACGTATACCTCACAAGTTCATATTGACATTCAACATCATCAACAACAACAACAACAACCTCAAACTATCTATACCATTACAACGACAAGTATACAAAGTACCTTGTTTGAATCTCTCAAGAGTCGATGGATCTTGCGTCCATCACAACAACAACCACAATCACAAGACTTGATGAATAATACAATGCCATTGGATTTACAAGACACAAAGAATACGACTACTGGTTTTGACGATACGAATGCTACTACTAGTAGTACTACTAGTAGTGACGCCACAGTCCATTGTCATGTCGATTTTCAAGTGGAAATGACCGTGCGTGATCCTCTCGTCAGTGCCACCTTGGATCAAGTGTTGGCGCAAGTAGCCAAACGACAAGTCCAAGCCTTTACGCAAGAATGTCAAAAACAACAACAAGTACTACAAACGACCAATCCCTCTATTACTACTACTACCAAACAATAATACACTACCACTACAGCAAAGAACAAGAAAAAGGTGGTGACCATGGTCTGTCTACCTAGAGTAGTAGGATACGTACGAGTTAGCCTTGTGTCTCGGGACAACCTTGTACGATTGGATAGTGTCGCGTGGCATTGCCATACAAGGTCCTTAATTCTTGCAAAAATTTTGGATACAATTGATCCATTTCCGAATGTAGATTTGATGATGCGGGATCATTCCATTGTTGTTTGACTTGTGATTCCACATGTGGATTGTGAACCATAAAGCCTTGTGGCAAGACGGAAAATTGAAATCCCAAAATGCGCAAATGCTGAATGTACGATATCTTGTTTTTGCCATATCCATGAAATCGTTCATCATAATAGGGTGACACAGGACCACCATCCTTCGACATTGACATGGGACACCACGGAAGAACGACGTAGGGTTCATAACGAAGCGAATGAAAACAAGGAATAGTCTTGATGGGTTTGACGTCGGTTTCATTGCCAGCACCCCCACCGCCACCGGGAATAGTACCATACCAATCCTTTTCCAACCAATCTTTAGATCGTGTCGAATAATGTCCTTCCCAATTGACATCACTTTGAAAGACGATACAATCCTTTTGTTGGACGCAAGTTTGTAATTCGTCAAACGAATGTGGAATAAAGGACGAATTTCTTCGTAAATGTTGTTTGCAATCTTGTTCCGTCGTACATGGTGGATGCAAGACACGTTCAAAGGCGGGTACCACAATGGCATCCCGATCCGTACTGGGTACACGATCCTTTCCCCAGGACACGTTGTCTCGTTGATATTGTCGTGTTTGTAAAATGGATCGTATAGTACTTGACAAGTCTTGGGATGGAACAAAATCCACATCGACCAGTAAGACATGACTGGTTTCCACCATATCCAATGCGGCATTTCGTAAATGATTAATAGGATAGAGATCCGGTTGAGAGACAGATTCTGTGAGTTTGTAATCAATCAGTGTCAATTGTGGACATTTGTCCTTCCAAGCATGTAACACTTGTGCCTTGGTGGCAGTTTCATCCGTATCGGTCAAACCAATCACTGCAACAATCGGATCCTGCCATCGACGACAGGTTTCCTCCAAGATCCAAACCCGATCCATACTTGTTTGTACCACCAACGAAATGCCAATGTCGGATATAGGTGCGGACGGACAATGTGATTGGTTGGCAAAGGACGACATGCTTTGCAGCGTCCGAAGTTGAGGTGTTTGGACCATACCATCGTCGTCGTCTTCTGGGGTGTTGTCGCGTAAATGGTCGTTTGTTTCTTGCGGGTCGTCCATCTTGACATCTTTGTGAGCTTCTTCCTCCTCCTTTTCGTTGGTACTATCGGATGATGGTTCTTCTTGTTCTGGTTCTTGTTGTTGTATCCAGTTTGGATCATTGCGATGATACCAGTGTGGAGCAATCTTTTCGAAAATGTGATTGCGTTTCGTTTGATAGTCGGATTGTGGATCATCCAGTGCTTGTTGGACATTTGTTTCCATTTGCAGTTCGTGTTCCAGTGATGGTAGCAATGGATAGGATTGTCCATTGGTACGATCCGTCATGGGTAACAAGGAATCCAAGGACCCATCATAATGAGTATCATTCCCATGTGATTTCCACCACCAACGACCAAGACGTCCAAGTGTATACAGTAACAAAATACAGGTCAATCCTTTTCGTATGGGTGAAGACCAAAGGATTCGATACCACAGTGTATTTCGAAATGGAGAATAAGAATCATGATGTTTGTGTCGTCGTCGTCGACGTTGATAGTGGGGATCATTTTTTTGCGGATAATAATTGCCACCCAATAAAAAATTATTGGTCGGACGTTGTTGTTTGAGAGGTGATGGTGACGAGGATGGATTGTGGGTCATGGGTAACAACGAGGAAGAGTTGTTGTTGTTGTTGTTGTTGTTGTTGTTGTTGGATGGACGAGAAAAGATGGAAAAGGTCGTTTTGGAATTGGTGGATTGATTTCGTTTGCGAAGTGGTTGTGGCTGTGATGAGGAGGAGGACGAGAGGGACGTTTGATGATCATTCGTACTACCCTCGGGATCTGGTTGTTGATTCCGTTCTTTGGAACGAGATCGTTTGGGCCTTCGGCCAAAGAATGAAAAGGGCATTCTCGACGAACGACTTGCGTACCGACGGAGGACGAGAAAGAAGAATGAACAGACACGGCTTGTGAGTCACTCTTTCCAACAATCAAGGCACGGTTCGATTGGACCATCCAACTTTGTTGGTCCAATGCGTTTCGACCACAAACAAGTCAGAGACTGTCGTGGTCGTTGTCGTTGTCGATCGTGAAAGAGTTTTTTTTTTGGTGGTACAACTTTACAGCTGCACCTTGCTTATTGTATTAGGGTGCGAGTTTATCATGCGCGCATACATGGCCGCGCGGCTGTATCTTTTGGGTGGCGCGCGGTCATTCAAATGACTGCGCAGCAGTACAACCAAAAAAAAGATTTTCGAAAATGACCTTGGTCCGTTGAACGAGGCAGCCAAACGTTGTGACACCCACAACAACAACAACAACAACAACAAAAGCAACAATAGCAACAAGAGAACCGTTCGTTTGTTACTCGTGTGTGATTAGTCATTACCTCAGTACCACCAAACCAACCGCTTGAAGCGATTGATTGTCGTCGTTGCAGCGCTCGTTTCGTTTCCTGCCACTCAATCCGCGCGCCAACAGTTGCCAACCAAAAGTTTCTCTCTCTCCCTCTCTCTCTCGCGATAGCAATCTCGAATCATGCCGGATACGACGTCTGCTTCAGTCGATGATACTCCCAAGGTTCGTAAAACCAAAGGTTTTAAACGTATCCGGGGCTTTTTAAGTGGTGAATCTCGTAAGGAACGCAAGGAACGTCGTTCCAAGGCCAAGGAATTACAAAAATCCAAAACTAGTAACAAGAATGACCCCAAACGCGGTGCCGAAGTGGCTGATGATGCCTCTACCATTTACAATGTCGATGTCGATGAACGTTCCGTCTTGACATCGGGATCGTCCTCCAAGTTGGGTGGCGCGGCCAGTGCGGCCAGTGCTCCACCCAGTACCAAAGCCGCCGATGCCACCAAAAAATCGGTATCGTCGTCGTCCAAAGCCAAACCATACATGTTGCGTGTGGTCATGTTATTGATGGATCCAACCAGTCGTCGATTTGAATTGTTACAGTTGGAATTCGATTCTTTAAAGGCGCTGGTGAGTGATGTTTTGGCACAAATTCCGGTATCCGTTACGGAAGAATCATTGCGCAAACAAGTCTATACCGGGATTTGTGGCAAGGATGGCAAAGAAATGGCACCGACCAAATTACTGGCCGATTTTTGCAAAGGCAACGATGTTCTGGTGGCGGTACCCGAAGGAATGCCGGCCAAGGATTGTGCACGATTGGCCAAACCGATTATTTGTGATGACAAGGTCGTACAAATGGTAAGACCCAACAAGAAAAAGGAGGGCTGCCACAACGTCAACACGGGTAGTTCATTCATTCTCACATGAACATTTCTATTCTTTTTTTAACAGCTTCAATCCAGTGGTATTGATGCCAAGGCATGGCGTGAAAAGAGTAGTAAAAAGAAGAAAAAATCAAAGTCCAAGTCGGGCAGTGAGGACAATGGTGACGAGTCCAGTACTACCCCGGGAGCCATGGCGGAAACGACCTTGATTTTTACCGTCATGGTCTTGTTGGCGATTTTGTTACAAGTCTTTCACTTGTATATTTCGGCTCCTATCAAGCCCGGTCATGT
>Ga0222719_10004979_pt1 | contig 11551 bp, 11 predicted proteins | sample C33_34DmetaG_FD_165039 | JGI IMG/M metagenome (GOLD analysis project Ga0222719, IMG submission 165039) | Estuarine water microbial communities from San Francisco Bay, California, United States - C33_34D | ecosystem: Environmental > Aquatic > Marine > Unclassified | place: USA: California...
TGCTATAAGACACGATGATGGAACATCTCGGGTGCAAACTGTACACAAAGATTGTGGCTCAGGTTTGCGTGAACTGTTGGAGAAATGGTATTTCCTAACTGGTTGTCCCATGCTGTTAAATACAAGCCTAAACATTCGTGGCGAGCCAATGGTAAACACCCGGCTTGATGCGGATCGTTTTACGCATGAATATGGCATAAAGGTGATCAGTTGAAGCAGTTTTTTATATGGATGCAAAAGGACGATGGCTGGAAAACAATAATGGCTGTGGTGTATGCTGTGATCTGCATATTTGATTTTATCATTGTGCCCAGTTGGATTGGAATGACTCGTGCAGATGTATTTGCAGGATTTGAAATGATGCAATTAACCACATTGGATCCGCAAGTGCAAATCAAACTCATAGACAGTTTGACATATCAACACATGCCGTTTACCCTACAAGGCGGAGGGCTGTTTCATCTTGCATTTGGTGCGCTATTAACTGGTAGTGCTTTAAATAGATTACGTGGAGACAAATAGTGTTTGATTGGTTTAGTAAAAAGAAAAAACCTAATCCTAAATTAAGTTACTTGGCAAATGGTGAATACAGTGTTAAAGAAGTCAATCATGTCCTTGGTAGATACGCTGTGGTTAACTCCAATGAAAAAGATAATTGGATGTATATCTCTTATTTCAATGATAGAACACACGCTAATAGACTGGCGGAAGCCTACAACCAAATGGCGGCTAACACCCAAGCTCGGGCCTCCAAAGTGGACTAAACACTTTGCCTGGGTGCCACTACGCTTGCATTCAGGCAAGTGGATATGGCTACGTCGCTACTATTTAGAAACACAAGAAATTGAAAGTGTTGTACAAGAACTAGTACACACAATAAAAAGACGGTATACTGTCAACGAAGCAATGTTCTTAATGCTTAAATAAACTATGAAAGATAAATTTGTGAAAGCCTACATGGAGGTAGCCAAAACTTTTGCTAACCTCAGTAGTGCAAAACGTTTACATGTTGGTGCTATTATTGTCAAAGATGATCGCATAATTAGCATCGGATACAATGGCATGCCCAGCGGCTGGGATAATAACTGTGAATATGTAAAAGAAGACGGCAGTTTAAAAAGCAAGCCTGAAGTGCTACACGCCGAAACCAATGCTATTGCTAAACTAGCACGTTCACCTGAATCAGGCGAAGGTGCAACTATTTTTATCACCCATGCACCTTGTCTTAATTGTGCAAAGTTGATCTATCAAAGTGGAATAAGAATTGTTTACTATCGTACACCGTATCGTGCTACTGAAGGCGTAGAGTTTCTTGAGCGTAGCGGAATAGAGGTGCAACAGGTATGAAGAAAAAGCTACTGTGTTTGGGTGATAGTTTTTGTGCTAGTCCTAGTGGTTGGCCCAGTCACTTGGCAAACTTACTAGATGCTGATTTTATGTCACATGGCTTAGGTGGGCAATGTTGGTATAACATTGTTGACTGGATGGGCCGACACCCCGATGACGTAGCGCAGGCTGATATTATTGTATTTGCACATACAAATGCTGAACGAATTCCTACAAGCAATGTTGAAATAGGCAAATTTGATCATAGCAAAGTTCCTGAAACTGAAATAGAACATGCAGTACACTTGTACTATAAACACATTCACTGTGATAACTTTTTACACTTTGCACAAAAACTTTGGTTTAAACACATCACTGACACACTCGGTGATAAAACTCTTGTGCATTTGCATTGCTTTCCTGGACACAGTGTAGAAGCTGACTCATTACTCAGTGGTATCAGTATACAACCCCCATTGATGGAAATAAGCATGATGGAAAAGGATGCATCTTTATTTAATGATCAAAGAAAAAATCATTTTAGCGACGTAAATAACCTGCGCCTCGCAAAACAAATTGCTCATGCTATCCATACTCAAGATCGTCATTACAGATTAAAGTTTGCCAATTTTGTATTATGAGTTATACCAGTACGCAACTTAACCCTCCTCTACATGACGCAATAAAATATGCTAACAAAAAATTAGATTGGGTGCCGTCAGACACAATGGAATTATACGAGCAAAATTGTACTGATCCACAAATCAGAGACCATGTGAAACAGTGGGACGGACTGATCACTTATAATTTTAATTCAAACGGATTTAGAACACCCGAGCTGAAAGAAGCTCCTGGATCTGTTGTTGCATTAGGATGTAGTTTTACTGCTGGTATCGGACTGCCCATTGAAGATGTATGGTGTAGTATACTTGGAAAAAAATTGCAACGTCCTGTATACAATCTTGGCGTGCCAGGATCAGCAGCTGATACAGCCTGGAGAGTTGCTGACTATTGGCTGCCACGAATTAAACCAAAATATGTTGTTATGCTGATACCACCATTGGATAGATTTGAATTAGACACACTAAATGGTTGGCGAGCATTTACGCACGGAACATCAGGATGGAGTAAAACAGACGAGTTTATAATTAAAAGAATGCTGGGCAATGATGAGACGATACAAATTAACCAAAGGAAAAATCTCTTGGCTATAGAATCAATTGTAACACATTGTCGTGGCAGTTTTTACAGTAGAGATAGTAACATATGGAATGGCACAGATAGATCACCACAAGATAAAGCCCGGGATAATTTGCATCACGGACCATTATGGCATCAACACATTGCAGATTTATTTTATGAACAAATCACGACTGATCCCAGGTAATATTTTCTCTGTGTCCGTGTTTACCACATGTTTCGTTACAGATTAAACATCTGTTTTCGTGCCATTCTTTGTCCCAACTCGCCTCTACATTACCAAACCAATCCATACAACTTGCAAAATCATTTTCAATTGCATTGTTTGGACCCAATAAAGGAATCAAATTTAAATTTACCTCTGTTCTCATTCCTCGAAATGTGCGTGGTGCAAATCCTACATAACAACACGGATAAACATCACCAGTGCTGTCTACATATATGCTTTTACTATCAGCAACTTCGCATGTTATGGTTTTTTTCGGCTCATTTATTTTCTGATCTTCGTAATTGTGTGTTATTGTATGTTGTAAAAAGTCATCGCTGTAGTAATCATATGGTTCACCTAAACTGCCAATGTATTTTCCATCGTTGTTAAAAATAGGACCTCTGCTACGTCCTTGATCGACTAAAGTAAATTCTTCAAAACCTAGCTGTCTAGATTTTATTTTTGCGTCGTATGCCTGATGAGCATTGTGATCAAATTGAATAAACTTCCATATAGCATACCCACCTGCTTTAATAAAAGTTTTTGCATTTTGTATCACTGTGTTAAACACAGTATTTCGTCTATAGATACTGTGAGTATCTTCTAATCCGTCTATGCAAAAAAAAATTCTACATTCAAGTGCAGCCAGTGTCTCCCAAAATTCTTGATCGCGAGCGCCACCATTGGTGCTAATGTAAATATATGCACTGGGATTATGTTGTCTAAACCAATGCACAATATCTGGAGTTTCAGGATTCATAACCATGTCCCCGAAGTTGCCATTGATCAGAATTTCTTTTAATTGTTTAATAAACTCAATGGGAAATATTTTTTTAACGTCTTCTAGTGTTAGATTACGTTCTATATAACCAAAATTGTGTTTGTAACCATAGGCATTACGTGGACATTGAGGGCATTGTGCATTACATAAACTGCTTAATTCAATGTGTAGATGTTTAATTTGATTTAAAGAGTACATCAGAGATATGACTCTAAACCACCACGTCGTCTAATATCCTGAGTGCAACAACTAACACCGCCATCCCAAAAATAACTGTGACGCAGTTCACTTATAATAGGATTGATTCGGTGCTTTTCGCAGTAGTCGAATACCTGTTTGTTGTAAGCACTAAAGATTACATTTTCTTCATCTAACACCAAACAGTTTACGTCAAACACTGTGTCGCTTACATATCCAACCCATTTGTTCAAGTATTTGTCTACAAAAGCACCAAATTCAGGTGTGGGTGTTTGCCCTTGTACATACCATGCGCCATTAAAGTTTTCTTCTTTAAATTTACCCACTTCCATAGCGGCCCAAATACTACTATCCCAAATCTTACAAACGTCCCAGCCAGGAAAGTCTCCAGCTAGATCCAACTGATCATCCCATTTTGAACTTAATAGTACACCAGGCTTTAGAATTGCAAATACTGCATCACCGTGTCCGTCTGTGATTGCTTCGTGAAATCTGTAATCTTGATCGTGGAGTACGTTTTCTTGGATCCAGCGACTTTGTTCCGGTTTAAGAAAATCACTGTTGTCAAAAAAGATATCACGACCTACACGCACAATACAACTGGCACTAGCACCATTTAGGATACAACCAGGATCCCAAGCCTCTCCGTGTGGATTTATCACCGCATCACCATATGCTTGACAAATTGTGTTCAATTCTTCCATTGGTAGTATGCGTAGTAGTTTTTCGCCTAGTGTAATTTGCCAGTCACGTGGTGTAAGAGGTGGTAATGGTGCACCTTCACCTGAGGTTTGCCAATCCTGAAATTGTGTTTTGTCTGGCAAATCAGGGCGTTGTACTACTGCACCATATTTTTCAATAGTTTTTTGCAAATTATCCAGGTCTTCATTTGTTTCTGCTAGTATTTGTTGCAGTTGATCACGAACTCGAGCATCGTCGATGAACTCAAAATAATCTGGTGTATAGGCTCTGCCTACAATAACCTCTTCTAAAGGTTGCCAACTTGTATAACTGTTAACCAATGTTACTGACATTTAAACTCCATATAAGATTATTTAAACGATCTTGTTTATCGCTGAGAAATAATTGTTGATTGTGCATTATTTGATCTTTACACTGTTTATATACTTGGTGTAAGTCACTGTTTAATAGACGCATGATTTCGATACAACATGCATTCCATCTTGCACTGTTGTTTTTGATTTTATCGTAACGATGGTTTATTACATTATCAAATGTTTTATATCCCATGTCACGCAATTGTTGAACACTTCCCGGTGCACCAACTATTATAAACAATTGGCTGTTTTTGATTGGTTTAAAAGTTTTTTCAGTGAGAAATGCGCCACCACTTTGATCAGTGTCAAGATGTGTTTCAAGTACCACATTCAGGTAACTGTCTTCGAAATGTTCACGCACGGTGTAGTGATAAAGATTGTGATAATCGCTGTCAAAATCATCAGCACGAAAAGGACACTGCTCTAAAAAACTGTATGTGGCTTTGCGCATTCCGGGTATTCTATCAACCTGTATTGGATTGTCAGATTCTGGCTCGCCCACGTCCACTGTGTTGTTATAACTAAAATAACCATGCTGTGCGTAACCTTGGCACCATAATCTTGCCATTGTGGTTGCTCTCCACCACTTGTGTGTACGCACCAATGCAGTAAACTTTTTGCTTCTTGGATTTTCGTGATAGTTCACTGCTGGTTCTTTGTTGCGTAGTCTATACAGCATTTCATCATCAACAAAATGAGTCCATCTGCGACTAACGTGCAATGACATTTTGTGATCACTTTTGCTGTTTGCACTGGTAAAGACGTAACCAGGTACGTTGTATTCATTGCATAAACTTTCAAGTCTATCCTTAATGCGCTGTGGATTATCTCCTTCGCTGTAGTAAAACCAAACTTTAATAATACCCTGCTGAATTTTTTCAAATGTTTTTGGCGGCATGAGTTCAAACCAATCAACTGCAAAATGAAAAAAACTGATGCTTATAGGATAGAAACTTTTTGAAGGTGCAGTCTCAGTGGTCCACAATTTGTAAGGCACAGATTCTTGATCTAAATATTCCAAAAAGTGGACTGGCTCGCTGTAGGGCCAATGGTTACTGTACTGTCGCCACTCAGCAGTGTAGGGCTCGGCTCGCCAAGTTGCTAGGTTAGGATAAGGACGCCGACCTAGACGATCAAATGCTAAATTCATTTTCCAAACTCTTGAGCATGTGTTGTAGTTCTCTCCATAGTACTAGTTCAAAACTGCCGTTATAGAAATGTCTGCGGTTGTATTCCACAATGTAATGAGCATGACGATGCAGTTGTTGCAGTTCTTTTGTGCTAAGTTCATCCAATTGTTTAAGCAGAGCTCCTACCTTTTCGATTCTTGCATGATCATCTGTTTCTTGATCATAGCTCTCGTCCCACAGTTTATCAAAAGTTCTAAAGCCATACCGTTTTAAGTATTCTAAACTGTGGGCATTGCTTACCAAAATAAAAGGCATACCCAAGCATATTGGTTTAAATGTTTTTTCTGTTAAATGATTCTTTTTACCAAAATACACAGTTTCAGTAACCACATGCACCAGACTGCTAGCATTTTCATCAAACAAACTCAGCCAGCAACTGTGCATCGGATGATCATTTTCATTGGGCATGTGCCAAGGCAGGTCACTGTTTTTGAGCCTTTGCATTATAGCATCATCATTGAATTTTTCTGCAATCTGTGTTATACTAGTGTTTTCAATTGGACATGTTTCTGGACAACTAACAAGAGCATTGTTTATACGGTGTTTTAATATCTGATCTATTAGCAGTACACGATGATCACGTTTACCACCTATAATACGATTAGGGCAGATAAAACTTTTGGTAATGGTCCTTTGGTCAGCGGGCGGTATTAGAAATGTTTTATCGTAACCTCGATACCAATCTAAACTGGCCCAGCCGTGAAAGAAGTAGTAAAAGTGTTTCCAGTTGTACTGTTCACAAACTGTAGCAACACTATCACTGTCCCATTCACTGGTAACCAATGCACTGTGAACAGGGCCTTGTCCATGATTGAGATCACGATTGCGCCGATCTACATCAGCCAACAATGGAGCGTGTAGGTCTAAATGTAATGGCTCCTGGTCATGAAAGTATATATAATGTAGTTCGCTGACATCATGACCAAAGTTAAAAAGACTGTCTGGATCACTAGTGCCAGGCGGATCACAGAAAAACATCCTTGAGAGTGGAATATGTTTGTTAATATATTGCCAAAAAGTATTAGTGTAGATTTCGTCAATTCTAATCATGTTTGATATATTTTATATTGGAAAAGCACCTGGTTTGTTTACTCACGAAAAAAGTGCTCGTGACATTGAACACGCCCGTGAACAGTGTACTACTCGCTACTTTTGGATTGTAAACTACTTATCGGACTACAGTGAGGTGGATTTTCTTTGGGAGCCACCACCATGGGAAGGCCAGTATAGACATGCTTGGCCTAGCCAACATCAAAAAGACAGCGGCACATATCTTGTGCCAGCCAGAGGCTACACAGAAACCAAGTATAGAAATGAATGGAGAATATATCGCACATCTTGTTATGATAACTGGGACACCATTGTAGACAATTGGGACTATAGTTGGCATCCGGATCCAGGCGAACCTGCTTATAGATATCAGTTTGGAACACAGTACCAAAAAACTGGAGGACCTGTTTACACAGTACCAGGTGCAAGCGAAACCAAATACATAAACTGCTTGATTTGGCAAAAAAACACAGTTGATGAACACTGGGTCATTCCAACAGGTCTTACAATTAAAGACTTTGATCTATGTTGGCATCCTGATCACAGTGAACCCCCATACATTTATAAATTCGGAACACAACACCAACGCACAGGCGGTCCAGAGTATCATGTCCCAGGAGCAACTAAAATCAAGTACATGCCGGATTACCAGGTGCAAAAATACAGTGTGGATCCCTATTGGAGTACGCCTGATGGCCTAGCTGATGGGTTTGATTACACATGGCACCCTGACAGTGATGAAATACCATACATATATCAGTTTGGAACGCAACATCAAAAAACTGGCGGCCCTACATATACTGTGCCTGGGGCAATCGACATCAAGTATATAGATGTACAGCATGCAACAAAAATCAGCATAGATGATTACTGGGACAATCCTGATAACATGGAGCTGGATCGTTTTGATTATACATGGCATCCAGATGACACAGAGCCAGCCTACATTTATCAATTTGGCACACAATGGCAGAAAACTGGAGGGCCGGTGTATCGCATGGCAGGTGCAACCACAACAAAGTATCCAGCAACACCAAGATATCTTCGCACAACCATTGATTCTAATTGGGAAATACCTGCAGACATGAACAGGGATAATTTTGATTGGACTTGGCATCCAGACGCAACAGACCCGCCAATGACATATCAATTTGGGACACAGTGGCAAAAAACTGGAGGGCCAGTATACAAAGTTGCTGGTGCAGAAAAAACTAAGTATCAAAGTTTGCCTCGCTATATTAAAGACGCTGTGGATGATAATTGGATTATACCCGACAATGTTGTAGTTGAAAACTTTGATTACACCTGGCATCCTGATGCAACTGATCCTGATTATAATTACCAATTTGGAACACAGCATCAAAAAACTGGCGGTCCGTTGTATGCGATACCAGGAAGTGCAAGTACCAAATATGTACAACAGCAGGATGCTACTGTGGGTAAAGTAGCAAACGGTGTTATTATTATTGATCACATGGACGGCAACACCATTAATTATTTGCCCGACTTGCCTGTGCTAAAGCGTACTAGATATGTTGACAACTACAAAGACACACTAAAGCGTGTGATATGCAATCTTGAAGATAGCATAGACTTTGTATGGGTACTCAGCACAGTTTGCGATTACAAAGATTTTGATTTTAGTTGGCACCCAGAACAATGGCAAGCCACAATGCTACAGGTGTTCCCCAGTGATGATCAAAAATTTGGTGACACATTTTTTGTACATGTACCAACCTTTAAAGATAGAATAGATGACGCTGAGTTACTAGAATGGTTCAACTGTAACTATCAAGACACTGTTGTACCAAGGCAACCGTTAACAGTGGTTGAATACAATCAAGATACACTGCTGGATGCAGTCAAAGCCGCAGATCTAAGAGCTCCTTTAACTTTGTTCACACGATACGCAATCAATGATATCGAAGTTCCTGCTGTAAACCTGTGGCGTCCTAAAACCAAAAATATAACCTGTCTTAATCAAGACAACAGTACAGCAATTGTACCACGAGAAGCAAAAACTTTTGCTGAAAAACAATTGTATGATTATCCATACATTGATCGCACCACACAAGATGTTGTACCCACTGTGCCACAAGACATTGTGTATATCAGTTATGATGAATCAGAAGCAGAGCAAAATTGGGAAAAAATTGTACATCGGTTCCCGAGAACTAAACGAGTGCATGGCGTTGAAGGAATGGAAAATGCCTTAATACAAGCTGCTAAGAAAAGTGAAACACCTTGGTACTATGCAGTGTTTGCAAAAACTGCTCTTGCCGAAAGTTTTGAATTTGATTTTGTGCCTGACTTTTTACAAATACCCAAGCACTATATTTTTAACTGTCGCAACAGAGTTAATAGTCTTGAATACGGACACATGGGTATAATCTTATACAATTGTAATATGGTTATAAATGGTGCCAGTTACGACAAGTTGGGTTTAGATTATACATTAAGTTTTCCAACAGAAAGCATTCCATTATTGAGTTGTCATGGAAATTTTGATACAACACCTTATCAAACTTGGAGGACCAGTTTTCGTGAAGTTGCTAAACTTGCTTACTTTGAAAGCGTGAAACCCACAGTGGAAAATGGATATAGATTAGATGTGTGGCAAAACAAAGCCGAAGGCGAACATGCTGAATGGGCTATAAATGGCGCCCGCGATGGTGTAGAGTTCTTCGAAGAAAGCGGTGGAGATCTAGCTCATATGAAACAGAGTTTTCGTTGGGAGTGGTTGCGAGAACGTTTTGTTAAAAAGTACGGTGACCGAGTTTAATTTTTACAGAGTCGATTATTCGTGCAACTTTGAGTGCTCTGTGCAGTCCACTTTTTGGTTCTTCGCGGGTTTTACAACAGTTTACCCAGTGCATGAGTTCGCACTCTAACGGGGTGTACAACGCATTGTAAGCGTGTGTATGCGGTGCAGGGTCAACAACTGCACGTCTGTCTACTATCTGATTCTTTGCGACTGTAACAGTATTTGTGTCTTGATCCCAAATGATCTGTCCTTGTGTTCCTTGCACAACTGTTAGCCTTCTGCGTACAGGACTGTGCCAACTTACATCTACACTGTATGTTACATCGTCAATGTGTCCTGCAAACCAAACCCTATCTGCTTGTGAGTCGTTTGAGATACGCCATTCCTGTGCATTGTCCACATACATCTTGCCTTCAACTAGGCTTGTAATAATACTAATGTCGTGTGTTGCCAGACTTAGGATAGGATCTGTTTTGGTTTGATATATACCCCAGTTTGCACGTTCGCTTGTAATGTGTACCACATCACCAATTTCTTTTCTGTCAATTAGTTTGCTTATTAAGGCCAACTGTGGATGATGTTCAAAGATGTGTCCTACCATTAGCAGTTGGTCGTCATCGTCTAGGTGATATGCAATTTCACGCACTTGGTTAGCACTTTCTGCAAGTGGCTTTTCAACGTACAAATCGTTGCCCATGTCTAATATGGTCTTTGCTTGTTCGAAGTGTTGCCACAGTGGTGTAGCAAGTATCACTGGATCTTTTGTTTTTATGTCTTCAATGCTTTGTCCATTGCGTATGTCTAAGACTGTGGCTTTTACATTAAACTTTTTGAGGCTTTCTAGCAGTTTACTTCCCCAGTAGCCTGCACCTACCAAATACATTTTCATTGGAAGAACTCCTTAACACTGTCCACCACGTATTCAACTTGGTTTTCTTCCATGCTGTACCAACAGGGTAGACTTAATATTTCTTTGCATGCTGTCTCAGTAACAGGGCATGGGCGGTACCATTTGCTAAAGGCAGGCTGTGTATGTGCTGGCGTTGCGTAATGAATGTTGGTGCCTATTCCTTTGTTTTTAAGATGTTGTTGCAGTTCATCTCTAGCACTGGTTTGTATAACGTAAACATAATAACTGTGGGTGTTACCTAATATGGTCACTGGTGTTTTTACAAAGTGTTTCAAACTGTCAGTATAAAATTCGCAGATGTCTCTTTTGAGATCTATCCATTCTTGCAACTTGGGCGTTTTTGCCATTACCACAGCAGTTTGAATGTTGTCCACACGACTGTTGTATCCTAGTTCTACAATGTTGTAGCGTCCTGTGCGTCCATGATCGCGATACATGCGTACACGCTCCATAAGCTCGTGGCTGCCTGTAACACAGCCAGCATCGCCCATTGCACCCAGGTTCTTTACAGGATTAAAACTAAAACAGGTTAAGTCACTGAGGCTTCCTACAGGCTGTCCATGCCAGTAGTTGCCACAACTCTGTGCGGCGTCCTCAATCATCAATAGGTCGTTTTCCCAACACAGTGTTCTTATAGCATCTATGTTTGGACATTGGCCGTACAAATCTACAAACAAGATTGCTCGTGTACGTTCTGTAATACGTTTTTCAACGATATCTAAATCAATTTCATATGTGTCGTAGTCGATGTCGCAGAACACTGGAGTTGCACCTACCATTGCAATGCTTTCGGGTGTTGCAACAAAAGTGTGTGGCGTGGTAATCACCTCATCGCCGGGACCAATTCCTGCCGCTCGTAATGCACA
>Ga0222719_10004983_pt1 | contig 11548 bp, 14 predicted proteins | sample C33_34DmetaG_FD_165039 | JGI IMG/M metagenome (GOLD analysis project Ga0222719, IMG submission 165039) | Estuarine water microbial communities from San Francisco Bay, California, United States - C33_34D | ecosystem: Environmental > Aquatic > Marine > Unclassified | place: USA: California...
TATGTTTGAATATATACCATTCCGAGTTGTTGCCATCAAATGATGATGCTGTAATTGAAATATTTGTAAAACCAGAGCCATCTGGATTAAGATCATTGGCAGTTCCAGATCCTGGATTTCCAGTCCCGGTTGTGGTCTCAAGGTTCACAGTTTTTACAACAGTACCGTTTAACTCAAGTTTTAGAGACCCTGTCTCAGCGTTTGCAAAAGCATCCGCAGAATAGGCAACATACCCATTTGTTTGAGACTCTGCGACATTGAAGTTAAGAAAACCAGTTACATTTTCCGTCCCATCGTATGCTCCAAGTCTGAAGTTTGATCCCGAAGTTTCTGCCTGATATGTCTCTGCGACATCTACAGCATCAAATCCGGCGTCAGTATCTGAGCTAGAGTATCCTGACACAAACTCTCCAGCACCAAAAGAAAGCTTTACTGTTGACCCATCTCCATTGTCATAGTCTACTCTTGATAAGGCAGGAGCTGGTGAAGGAGCGAGAATCTTAAGAACCTCGTTAAATCTGTCTATTGGAGTTCCAACAGGGGTACTTGATATGAAGTCAGTAAATAAACCATCAGTATAGTCTCCATCTTCTGCTTCTCCAATTGTTCCACCTGAACCACCGGCAGAGGATGTAAGTATTATGTTGTTGTTTGAATCGATTGCAAGATAGCTTGAATCGTTAACAGCTGTCCCAGAAGCAAGCCCGGAAAGGTTTAGTCCAGAACCTGTTATGTCTCCGCTTACATTTACCGATCCAGTAAATCTATGTCTGTCGTCAGATGTGTCTCCAAAGTTTGTTGAACCTGTCTTGGAGATATTAACAACTGTTCTGTTTTCGACATCAATGTTTAATTCGTTTGCGTTGATTGTACCAGACACATTCAGAGTGCCTGTTACATTCAGGGTAGATCCATCAAAAGTAAAGTTTGATTCTGCTGTCATGGTTCCATCCCCGTCAGCAGTTAAGACTCTATTGGCACCGTCGTTGTCAATATTTACGGAGGTGATGCCCGTAAGATTAGAGCCATCTCCGTGAAATGCTGAAGCAGATATGTTAACGGACGCGGTAATGTCTCCGGTGACATATAAAGAAGTTTCATCGAAAGTTAATTTCGATGAAGATCCGAAATTACCAGCATCATTAAATTGAATCTCGTGGTCATTACCAGCAGGAGCGGTTGTTATGCCGGTTAGGTTTGATCCGTCTCCATAAAAAGCAGACGCAGAAATATTAACAGAGGCAGATAAGTCTCCCTCAATATTCATTGATCCAGTTAATCTTAGTTCGGATGTAGAACCTGATTCAAAAATTAAATCGGTTGATCCACCAAGACCGTTAGCTCCATTGTTAAATTGGACAGAACCAGATGGTGGAGCAGAGCCTGTTAATAACCCACCTTTTACAAATGCCCAGCCGAAATCAGCCATCTATCCTCCAATTAAATTGTATTTACGCCGAGGTAAATGTCCAAAGATCCAGCAGACCGTGCCTGTGAGACATTAGAACTATTGTGAAATGGATCAGCGCCTAATACAACCGCTATTCTCTCGATACCTTCAACGCAAACCGTCATTCTATACTTAGCATCGTGAGCTATTTCATCGGGCACAACTACGGTTGGAAATTCCAAGGTGGCACTAGTATTGTTATAAATTGGAATTCTCAATGGAGACCACTCTCCACCAAGAGAAGAGTTATAGCCCCAAATTGTAATCTTGTCACTATCGACTTTTAGGTCGGCAGGTGTTCCACCATTATCCCATTCGAGACCGTTGTTGTGTATAAGAACGTGTAACATCTTTTGTGAGTGGAAGTTTTTAAATCCATGTGACGACAAAGAAGGTTCAGAGTTTGCTGCTGTCAACGAATAAGCTGCGACCGTACCTCCAGGGTCGGCAATGTTGACAACATTCCTTGTTCTACCGCCTGATGTATATTGATGAACTGACATAATAATTTCCTCGTTTGCCTATAACTAGTTCTGTTTTTTCAAATTCTTCTTGTGTCTTGCAATTGCTTTCTTCTTTGCTAACCTCTTCTTGATAGAAGGTTTCTTGAAATTCTTTCTATCTTTGACTTCGTCAATGATGCCATCTTTCTTACATTTCTTAATGAAACGCTTAATGAGTCTCTCGGGGCTCTCGTTCTTTCGAGGCCTTGCTACGTGATTTGTTGCCATTATTTACCTGCTAGTTTCTTCCATATACCAGAGTTAACGCCAAGAGATGACAAGTTAACACCTGGATCATTAGGAGCAATTCCGTCTAACGGTCTTGAACCATGTGGTGACGACGTCGAAGTTGATCGCCTTTCTTGAAGAGGCTGGGTGCCTTCAAATAGATCAACCCCATTATAGGCTTCTCGACCAATTGAGTCAAGCATTTTTCTTCTTCTCTCTTTTGCTTCTCGCTCTTTTGCCTCATAATCAACTTGTGGCTGTTGATATGATGGTTGGCGAGATTCAACAAGAGGTTGAGATGTTCCCTTTAGAACCTCGGAGATGATGTTTGAAAGAACGCCTTCTTCGAAGATAACTTCTTTTATACATTCTTTGATCATTGGTCTTAAGGTTTTTTTAAATTGCTCTTTGTTCATTTAGTCTCCAAGAATCTTCTTAAATAGATTGTCGATATTGTTTTCTCTTTGTTCTCTCAATCTCATATTGAAAGAGTTTGATGAACTAGAAGGCTTATCTGAGCCGGGGTATACGAAAGCATCTGGAGTAGAAGGTTCTGACACGATATCAAAGCATATAAGCTGAAAGTCATCTTCAACGATTGTCTCTCCCATTGACTCTCGAACAGATCCAAGTCCACGAGATGAAATTCCAAGTTTCACACCAGCGTTGATGAGGTCTTTTAAAATTCTACCGCTAGGAGTGTCTAGGACCTTGATCTTGCCCATTACGTCACTGCCTTGCCACCAACAGTCTACTACCATGTGAGAAACGTTTTTAAGGTTAATTACGGAGTCGTCAGGGTGATCTAATTCACCTGTTGCTCTATTGTCTTTAACGATCCTCATATAGTTGTCCATTTCTCGCTTAAGCACCTTGTGAGGATACTTGCGACCATTGCCGTTTTTCTTATCTGCTGTTTGAATACGACCAGTAAGATACACCGCTCCTTCGTTGACAACCTCTCTCTTTTCACTTTCGCTTAAAAGATCAAGGCATCTACCGTCTGGGCATAAGGCATGGAATTCTGTTAGCAATTGTTTTGACATTCTTATCTCCAATAAAATATGAGCGGGCGCCACCCGCTCGAGCTAGGATCCGCTGCAACAACGGCGGACTGGCTGTAACATCCACTTTTTAATCATCGACATGCTCACCTCCTGGTCTCGATGATAGTCTTAGGCCGAAATCATCGACCAAGACCGAAATCAAATATGAAGTGCCGGCTGACAAGCAGCCAAGCAAAAAAGCATTTACAAAAGAACGCTCGAAACTAAATAGTTCGGTATAAGGCGAAAGGCAAGATAAGAATACACCAACCCAAAATCCCATACACAATGGGCAATTGAATAGAGTGTTCCATTTTTTAGTATAGTCCTTCTCTGGTCTTATATCTTCAAAAATCTTTCCATGAACAAGGATGAAGGTCATCCCGTATGCTATTAAGATGAAGTGTAATGTATCCAAGCGAACCTCTTTCTGTTTTCTAAATAGTTCTCATCATGATGATTTGCGTATGCTTCTGCTTCAAAAGGAATATTAAAATAAGCGGCTTCTCCATCTTGACCTTTCAACCTATTGTATCCCCACCAGCCAAAGTAAAGAAAAATGAACCCAACGAAAGCAAGTTCAAGGAATTGTTGGAAATGAATTGTTTCGTGCCTCTTTGTTGCCTCGGACATTTCATCACGAGAAATAACGATTGGTCCGAGAGTGATTGCTCCAATCTCGATAGGAGCTAGATAAGACAGCCAAACAGGAATCTTGCTGTTCTCGATAAATAATGGTTTCCAATGTTTCATTGATTATCTCCTATATCATATACATAGATGGATTGCAAGTTTATGTCTCCAACTCCTATTTTTTCCTTTTCGTCATCAAAATCAGCGGCGAATGTGTAATTGTCATAAAATGGATCTAGGTCTATAAAAGTATTTCCAGATGCTTCAGCGACTAGGATGATTGGAATATTGTTGGCTATACTGGAAAAATCAGAAGCTTGTCCAAAGCTTGTAGTCCAAGATGAAGCCCAAGACCCAGCAGTTGTGTCAAGCCCAGGTGAATACTTTGGCTTACTAGTTGGACTAAATGGAAGCTTTACATCTGTTTTTTGCGATCTTCCAAGCAGCCAATCCAGTGGTGCTCTGTACCACTTCTGTGGCTGGGGTAATTCTCCAAAAAGTTCTTCAAACTTTTCTTTTCTCAAGTTCATTCCGCGGTATAGCGTGCCGCTTGTGTAAGGCTTGAAAATTTCAGGATAGTTTCCACCTTCGATCATTTGAAGTATAAAGTTAGTCATGTCTCTAGGGAGGGCACGTCTACCAGTCGCAAAGTGCTTATGAAGAGCTTTGACTAATTGATCTTCGAACTCAGTGTTCTTTTCTTCTTCGCCTTCGTTGTCTAGCTTTTTGTTTGGCATTACATACTTTCCAAGAGGTCCATCTCCATCAACCTCTTGTAGAAATTTTCTCCAACTTTCCATTATTAACTTTTGTTTCATTGACGCTTGTTCTCCAAAACATTAAAAAATGTATCATTAGCTGCGTCGTCGAGAAGCGCTTTCATTTTGGCATCAGTGATTCTAACAGCGGTTTTGATGTATTTTTTGTTCATTCTCATCATTTGATTAATTTGATCATCAATACCAGAAATAATTTCAAGACTATGATCTGTAGCTGGCTCTCCCCAGGCTGTCGTGGAGCAATCGTCTTGATCGTCAAACGGGGTTGCTGTCCCAGTGTAGTCAAACTTATCGCTACCATCAGGTGTCGATCTTTTTGTGTAATTTGGACTCTTCTCGAGTTTTTTCCACACTCTTCCGGCTGAATTTGAGGTTGTTTTTTTGTGGTCGGAAGTTATTCCTCCACCTTTATTTTTAGCGATTGTTGCTGCTATGTTATAAAGAAGTGTTCCCATGCCTTTTCTTTGAAACTCATTTGCAACAGCAGAAAAGGAAACCTGATAAGTATTTGGAATACAAGGCTGGCTTGATGAGGATAGCTTATCTAATGTCACGAAGCCAACCAACTTTGGTTTGTTGACATTATCGATGACAGGTGTTGCTCCGTTAAATCCTGCTGGAATGTATAGGAAACATTTAATTCTATCTCCACTCTCGTCGACATACAGAGCAACGTCGGAGAGAGAAGCGTTGAATTCAACTTCTTTTCTTTTTCTATGATCGACGTGACCGAATGTAGCCGTGGAGAGAAAGTCTCTCCAACCTTCCATAATGAGTTTTTGCTGCTTACTCATAGGTGTATCTTCCGTAAAGATAAGGTGCGAACAGATTATGTTGCACAATGGAACCTTTCTTTTCTTCGGCAGGCACTTCGCCAAGTTCCGTTGAATACTCACCGTCTGGTGAAATCAAATGATCATCCGACATGCCATCATAAGCCGTGGTTCCTTTGAGATAGGATTCTTCCGTTTCCATCCACTCTGAAATAACTTTAAGAGCAACCTTGTTCACCTCAACTTCCTCAGATGTCATAAGCTTTCCTTCGAGAGACCCATAGATGTTTCCACCTTGAATTGAGTCATACTCCAAGACGCCTCTTTTGCGCATGAACTCTAGCAATCTTGCCTCAGCACCATAGGTGTAGTCAGAGATGGTCTCTTTTGCAAAAGTAATGATTTTTCCATCCTTCTGCTTTAATACAATGTCGATGTCTTTATGATCAAGTATCATTAGGTCGCCATTAATTGCTGACCTTGTCATGAGTTTAAATTCTATATTGTCTTTCTCGACAATTTCTATCTTGACTCCTGGTGGTTCGGGTGCGACTTGTTCGGTGCCTTGTTCGGTGTCTTGATCGGTAATGCTTATGTTAATTGGCATTTCTCTTTACCTCCGCTAAAAGATCTTGAATATAGAACACCTCTTCAACCATGGTGGGGTCAACAGGTCGCCTACAATAACTATCTAACTTTTGCTTTACTTTTCTAAAGTTCTCATTGAGAGGAGTATCAGTATCTTTGATATATTTTGAAACCTCTTCTTTCAATCTTCCAATCTCATCATTCATATATGATTTAAGTCCAAGACCATTGTCAGAAAACGATACAATAAAGTTGCTTAACAAGTCTTTCTGTTCTCTCAAAAGAGAATGTTCATACGCTTCATTAAATCTTTTTACAAACATTTTAAACTCAAGCTGATCAACCGGCTTTAATTCTGTCTGGTTCTCATCTAATCTGGTAAGATAATTTACTACTTTGTCTTCGAGCATAATTCTTTTCTTTGCTCCTAAGTTTGAGTTTTGGAAGAACAACCCGATTGTTGCAAGATCTTTATAGTTAGGAACAAAGTTTGAAAAAGCCTTGCTTCCCAAGGCTTTGTTGATTTTGTTTATTAAAGCTGTTTGCTCGTTAAATATCTGTTTCCTGTCAAGACATTCAAAGTCTTTTTTTGTCTCAATCATCAATCGCTTTGAAAACTCTTTGTCGAGTTCTTTGCTTTCTATTAGAGACTTGTATAGCCCAAGCTCTTGCGCAAGAACCTTTCCTTTTGAGAAGAACTCGCGCAAAAGACCCTTTACTTTTGTTTGCTTTTGTTTGTCTTCTTTAATGATTGCTTTTGTTAATTCACGAATCAGACATTCGTAAAGAAAAGCGGTATTTCTTTTCTTATTGTGTTTCATCTGTATTTTCCTTTTTGCTTAATGATTCGAGTAATGTCTTGATCTCACTCTCTGATCTAAATAGTTGTTCTTCTTCAAAGTCTACTGATTCTGTTACGCCTCGAGCTAATGAGTCCATTCCTCCGAATCCGACTTTTCCAGGCCAAGTTGTTCTTGCTGTTCCTGTCTCGCCTAAACCGGTGTTTATCATTTGTTTTCTCATTCCACCTTTTCTATAGGTCAGTTTGTGTTTCTTGTAAGGTCCTCGAGGTTTTGCGTCATCATCACGTTTCGCTGGAGGTTCTGCTGGTAGAGAGTTGTCATCTGCTGTATCTCCTCCAGTGTCACCATCTGTATCGCCGCCGGTATCTCCGCCTAGGTCAAGATCTCCACCGCCACCTAGGTCACCCCCCAAGTCGCCCCCAAGGTCAAGGTCTCCGCCACCACCTCCGAGATCACCACCGCCACCGGCGGCCTCCTCTCCTGATGCCGCAGCTTCCAATGATGCCATGAACTTCTTGTCAGTGAACATTTCTCTTTGCATCCTTAAGTATTCGTCTTGAGAAAGTCCGAGCAAGTTCTCGGAGATCCAACGACGAGAGAAGAAGCCTTCCGTTGCTGCGCCTGCGATATCGAACTTTGTTTTCCAATGTTCAAGCTCTTGCATCTCGGCAATCTTTGATGGATTGTTGAGAGCAAGTTTAAAGCCGAGAAGATCGTCTCCTCGATAGCCGAGAGTGTAAAGGTGAATTACTCCAATCTTTTCAAGCTCCGACAATACAACACGTTGAAGTCTCTGGATGGTTCTCGCAAACCTGATGTCTTTCTGTGCGAGAGTTGTTTTGTCTTCGGTCGCACCTTCTCCCATTGAGAGGTAAGACTGTGGAACCTTGAGAGCAGAGAACAATTTGTCTCGAAGATACTTAACGTCTTCGATCTGTGCTGTGAATTGCCCTCCAGGAAGGTTCTCAATGTTCGTAGAAGACTGTCCGCCTCTAATAGGGATAAAGTAGTCCTCTTCGATTGAAAGTGGATTGTAGCGCAAATCTACGCGTCCTGTGGTAGGGTCTACAACTTGGTGACGCTTCATTTGAGTCATAACCTTTTGCATATATCCTTCGACATCTTGGGGGGCAATGCCGCCTACGTCAATCTTGAACACACGTCGCTCTGGTGACCTTGTAATACGATAGGCCATCATTGCGTCTTCGAGAAGTGTAAGTTGTCTCCAGATTCTTCTCGCAGGCTCCAATACACTTGTACCATAGGGAGCATGCTTGTCGTGACCCAAGATTCGGAAGTGAGCCATTTGCCAGTTCTCTAGGGTCAAGCCAGCACTGTTCCATTGAAATTGAATGTAGTTCGGATTTGTAGGGTCTTCGCCTTCAAGTCTTTCAACTTCTTGAGGAGGAAGCCCAATACAGTTTTGCAAACCTTTGGTTTCGTCGAGATCCAGATATAAAAACATGTCTCCATATTTACACATGGTTCTTGCCCAACCAAACAGGTTGTGTTCAATATTCATAATATTGTAATATAGAGAGTGTAGCACATACTTGATTTCATCGTTTGGACACTTGATGTGTAGCACTGGTGTCAAAGATGAGTGAGTCGTCATCTCGTCTGCGTAAATGTCAAGAGATGATGCGATCTCTGGTGTAAACTCCATTTGATCAAAATCAACATAACGCTCCGCTCGGTTTCTGTTCGAGATCATGTTGAGCGTCATGATGTTCATTGGGTTGTATTCGGTCTTTTTAAATTGCTGACCTGAAGCAGACTTGAATCGCTTTGCGTACACATCCAAGTGGCGTCGTCTTAATTGTCGTCCTGACTGTGTTCTTCGTTGAGTTATCGGTCCCGAGAACAATCTCGTCAACGTTTTAAATAAATCACTTTGATTGTTATTCGGGTTTCTATCATTACGAGCCATATCTTATCCTTTGTATATCCAGAGAAAGTCTTTTGTTTTCTTTATCTCCTCCGCATGTTTTTCATTAAACGTTTCGTTATAAAAATTTTGACCTTTGATTTGGGTGTTCATTGTCGTTGTCGACTTGTAAACTCCACCAAGCATTGCTTTCTTATACGCCATGTCTCTTTCGTTTTCTGAGAGGGCTGTGTCTCGAACCCAACAGGCAATCGCCAAAGACATTACTAGGTCATCGTTATAAGAACGCATAGCCTGAGGTTTACCGTTAACCCACACAAAAGTCTTCAATTCATGAATAACTCTAGAGGAATGCATAGTAATTAGTTTGTTTCTGACGTACTCCTCCAATTTGGCTACGATTAATGGTCTTGTCTTTGTAGACGTAGTGAATCCCGGAACAGCTCTTTCGTCATGTTCCGCCAAGTATGCTTCAACATATTCGTGAGTTGACTTAATTGAATAATAAAGTTTCTTGTATTGCAAGTCTTTTAGTTTCTCTAAAACAGCAATCCCAACGCCAACGTTCTCAACAATAAGAAGACAGCCGCCATATTCCATACCAGCATCATACAAGAACCTTGAATACATATCAAGATCAGGCTTTCCTTGATACTCAGCAACAACAGTCATGGTATCAACTCTTACTATGTGAAAGCAGCTATAGTCAGCTCCGTCGCCTCTAGCAACGTCAGCAGACAAGATGTATGGAACGCCTTCTTGATATTTTTCCCAAATCCAAAAGTTTCTGTCGTAGCCTGTTTTGTATATCGGATCTCGGATTCCTTGGAACACAAGTTGAAGGTCATCTGGATTGATGACAGTCTCACCAGACGCATTAAAGGAGCACTCAAGCTCCTGTGCGATCTGTCGTTTGGACATGTTGCGGGTTTCTTTCTCGAACCAAGCTTGATCACGTTCAGGATGAACGTCCCACATAAGTTTGATCGGATGAAAATCGTTCAGTTCCGTTTCAGCTTCAGTGTATGCTTTGTGGAACCAATTTCCAACGCCGTTAGGGGTGCTCAGAGCGATACAACGCCCCCCTGTGGACAAGGTAGGGTAAAGACCCGTCCAAAGCTCTTCGAGGCCGTCAACGAACGCTGCCTCGTCTATAATGAGCAATGATAATGCTTCCGAACGACCGGCATCTCCAGATGTTGTTCCGGCTTTTACTTGAGAGCCATTTGTAAGTTCAAATGATTGTTTATTGTCAACGTGAATCTTGGCGATCATCATCCATGACGGAAGGTTTTTAAAGATCATCTTGACCTTCTTAACCAAGTTCGTTGCTGTAGATAGTTTTGTTGCGATAACGAGAACGTTCTTTTCTCGATGAAACAACATGAACCAAGCAACATAGGCAGCAGAGATTGTTGAGATCCCAAGCTGCCTACCTTTTAAAATTACGTTGAAACGATAATCGTTAAAGTCCTTGAGCAAGTCTCTCTGATAGTCATACGTCTTAAATGGTATCTGACCTTTCAGAGGATGGGAGATCTTACAATAATTGTCGATGAAATATTGAGGATCCTTTCCGCACTTTACAAGTTCTTTAACGATTTCATTTTTTGTGAGCTTCATTTAATACTCAAATTATTATAGGCCTGGTGCCATTTCGTCACGAAGATTGTCTAATAATTGCCATCCCCATCTACCTGATTGATTACCTTCTAGAGGAATGATGTAGGACCATCTGTAGTTTCCTTGTTTCGGCTTTGCTATTTGCATCTTCTTTAGGCGTTCCAGAGCGTATTCTTTTGGGTTTCTGATGCCAAATTCCTTAAATCTTTTGAGAGTATATTCATCTGTGGCATTTGGATCCAAGACTTCTGTATTGCCTTTAGGTCCATATACGGCTTTCTCATTCATAACGGCGTCAAGCTCTTCTTTAATGATTCTTTTTAATGCTTCTTTTGTAAGTTTCATTTTTGGTTATCTCCTTTACTAATAAACTCGTTTTGAGGACGCTTTGCTTTTGCGGTCTCTAAAAACTTTTTTGTAATGTCTCGAACTGAGGCTTCGGATGGTGCTCCAATTTGATCCATTTCCAATCCACCAATCTTGTAATGTTGGTATGCTTGAACGAATGTGCGAACTCGTGAAGTTGTTTGCACAATGATTTGTGGCTCACCTTTTGCTGTCAAAGAAACAGATTTGCCAGTTACAGCATTATATTCTTTAGCCAAGAACTTTTTAACTTCATTAATTGTTTGAACAATATCATTTTCAAAACCATTGTCTTTTAAGTCTCGCATCATAACATCAGATTGATAGTTGATGATCATCGAGTCTCCATAAAACTTTACTTTGAATCCGTCAATACAACGCTTGTCAAGAAGAGGAATACCTTCTTCTCTCTTTAGTCCAACTTTACGCGCTTGGCCATCGAGAGAATAGTTTTCCATGTGACCGCCGTCGTAAGCATTTGCTGCTGCTTGTGCGAGTCCTTGGATGATTTCTAATGTTTCTTTGCTCATTTGTTTGGTTCCTATACTTTAAAAATTACGTAAATCGGCTTTGAGTCATCTATTTGCGTCGCAGATTTAATTTGTTTTTCAAGAGGTGGTGTGATTCTTTTAGTTTGAGAGAGGTCTCTAGAGATAGCAGAAGCCATTTTGCTACCTAGATTTTGTTTAAGATCAGTTCCTGCTGGTAATAATACTGAAATGGGGTCCTGTTCTGCCGAATAAGACTGCATAATCAAGTGCACCTGACCTTCTTTGTGTGCTCGTTCGAAAGTGCCAACATCAGCATCGCGCTCTCCATTTTTAATGTAAGCCACAGTTTCTTCAATCAGTCCACCTTCATTCATCAT
>Ga0222719_10004986_pt1 | contig 11541 bp, 15 predicted proteins | sample C33_34DmetaG_FD_165039 | JGI IMG/M metagenome (GOLD analysis project Ga0222719, IMG submission 165039) | Estuarine water microbial communities from San Francisco Bay, California, United States - C33_34D | ecosystem: Environmental > Aquatic > Marine > Unclassified | place: USA: California...
CATACCAAAGTCCATAATATAGAGTTGATTACTATTATACTTGAGGTAATTCATTACAAACCAGTCAAGCATCCATTCTGTGTTTTTATCACATCCAGTAATAAAAATGTTATCAGATGATCTCATAGGTTTCACCATAACTATGTTTTGCTAAACAACCAGCTTCTTTCTGAATAGTTGTAAAGCTATCACGTGCTTCTACAGGCCATGGATAATATTCCTGAATCCATGGAAATGTTTGTATATTAATATATACATCAGTTGGTCTTGCCATAATCTTAGCTTGATTGACTAATAATTTCGCACCATCTGGTTTAAGCATATAACAATGTGCACCAGGAAGATAACCCTTTGATGTTAGTGGATTAACACCAAGTGTTGCTGGTTTACGGAACTTACCGTAACTTGGTTTGCCGAATGAAATCAGTTTATCATAGTTTATATTTGTTGGGATAGGATCAGTAACAAATGCATCATGTTCAAATATTAGATGATCTTCACCAGTAGCAATACAGTTTTTCCAAAGAGAAAAATGTGAATGGAATGCTGCTGAACAGTTAGCAATACGTGAATATAATTCATGTAGTCCAGCAATCTTTACATTATCATTCAGTAACAGATCAATTGGTCCATCATCTGGTGTAGTTGCCTCCCAGTGTTCTACTTCAATATTATATTTTGAAGCAGATTTAATACATCTTTTAGCAACCTGTACAGATTTCTCGTTATTCATTATTGTAATTACATAAGATTTCATTATTCACTCGTTGTTGATCTACCACCTTGAACCTTTGTTACATAAGGATAAAGATGTTGTAATTTTCCTGGCATTAACTGTTTACACATAATAGCATCATTTGGCCAAATACCATTTTCTGCTGTAAGTGCTATTAGTTTTTCAGCACCTTCTGGTTTAATAATATATGCAGAATTACCAGCAATACCTTGTGGAACCATTCTATTATTATCTACCCATGGTGCTTCGAACACATCATATACAGGTGGGATTCTACGTGTAGGCTGATTTGTCTTCACATCTGGATATCTCTGTTTCCAATGATCACTAAGACCTTTATCATATACCTTTGCACGTCTTGTTGCCATCATTGGATTATTTAAACCCATTATATCACCAGTAAATCTATGTTTAACTAATGAATAATCAAATGTCTTAGTAAAGATTGCATCCTGTTCCAAAATCATAATTGGTTCATTAGCTTGAATACAATTTTTCCAAAGAGTATAATGACTAAGGAAACAAGATATTCTTTTATTAATATCTTTAGTAGGATATCCACTAAGCTCTAATCCAGTACGCATATCATATCTTGTTTGACCTTCAAGAGGATATGTATATTCTACCTTTTTAATAGTAGACTTACCAAAGAATCTCTCGTGTACAATACTCATATTCTTTGGAGTAACTGCATCAAATATAAATGGTTCTATATTTGATCCAAAGGATTTTATACTAATTAATAGACGTCTTGTTGCTACAGTTGAATCGTGATCATTTGTCAAAGAAATGATATAAGCTTTCATAGTATCTTTTGTCCTTTCTAAGACCTTTTCAAGTGTAGGTCTTTCGTCTGGAAACATTTCATGGATAATTTCTAGTGACATATTAAATCACTTTTTGAATAACCGTATATCCTACGCTTGTTTCACCACGTTCAACTAACTTGAAACCATTCTCTTTACCCCAGCCAACTAACATACGATGTAACTGATCATCTGGTTTATTAAAGAGTAATTTTGTATCATGTGCAATTATATATTTACGAACATTAGGTCCATGAACAGTTAGTTCACGTTGCATGAATGCTGCTTTATGTACTGAATCAATAACAAGCATATCACATCCATCAATAGATCCAAGACCAGTAGAATCTGTTTCTCTTATATCTAAATGGATATTTTTCTCTTCTGCATGTGCTTCAGCAAGTGGTTTTAGAAACTTATTATAACGACTCATATCAATATCAATAAGAGTAATCTTCTTTGGTGTAGGATCTAAAAGCATAGCACATGATGCTGTACCTCCCTGATGAACACCTAATTCCATATATCTTTGACAATTACCTTCAGTCCAATGTTTCTGAATAGCTTTATGCATTGCACAATAATCTTTACCATGTGCTTCTTCTTGTTGCTTTACAATCTCTTCATGAAATTCCTTTACGGACTTTACATGACCAAGTTCAGCATTAATCATTATAATAACTCCTGTACCATCTTATAAATTCATACACACCCTTATCTATAGGTGTAGTTGGCTTATATCCTAGTTTCTGTAATTTCAGTGTATCTGACCAAGTTTCTTGTGCATCTGCCGGATGTGCTGGTGCAAATTCAATATCTGCCTTAATACCAAGTTCATCTTGTATTCGTTGTACAAAGTGCATTAGTTCAACTTGTTTACCATATCCGATATTATAAATGTCACGTTTAGTCATATTCTGTGACACTAACCAAATACCTTGTACAATATCCTCTACATATGTAAAGTCACGTTTCATGTTACCATTATTAAATACTGTAATTGGTTTACCATTTAGGATATTCTTTGTAAAAGAAAACAGTGCCATATCTGGTCTACCCCATGGACCATACACAGTAAAGAATCGAAGACCAACCGTATTTTTGAGGTTTGATGTATGAAATTGTTGTTCGTTCGTTGCCTTTGTATAACCATATGGGCTGAGGTGATTACCAAGTTTTTCTGATTCATTCCATGGTAATGGATTACCGTGCATTACACATGAGGTAGATGCATAGATAACTTCCTTTATATCTCTTTCTTCACACCAACGAATAACGTTCTGAGTACCAACAATATTAACATCAATATATTCTTGTGCATGATCCATCGAATAACGAACACCAGCCATAGCTGCAAGATGAATAACAAGATCTATTTCTGGAACATACGAACCCCATTTATCTGATCGGATATCACCTTCTAAAACCTTTATCCTTTTCTCTTTAAGAAGTTGTTCTCTTTTTCTTTTTAGTTTAGGATCATAATAGTCATTGAAGTTATCAATACCCCAAACATCCCAACCTTTCTTTTTATAATGAAGTGCTGTATGGAATCCGATAAATCCGGCAATACCTGTAATGAATACTTTCATTAGTATACTCCTGATGTTGTAGTTGGTACGTAGTCAAGTTTAGTTTTGACTGCACCTCTATGTGTATCCCATTGACTTTCATGAAGTGCGTTTCCAACTACAACAGGATTTGAATCTTTATATGGTGTAATTTTAATAATTTGTTCTTCGTTGATATAACGATTCATATTATCGTGACCAGCAAAGCCAAGATCTTCATAGATGTCATTATACTTCTTTGCTGGTTCTGGACCAATAGCATAACCATGTGTAGCTTGTACACGTCTACAAAGGTTAACTGCAAATTGGTTATATGGTTGTCCAACATCTAATAAACGTTGTACAATAGCATCATGTTCTAAAATAATAGCTGGATAACCATTCTTTATAATCTTCTTACGAACCTCATAATGACTCATTGTCATACATTGTTGCATAACAATCATTCGGTTCTCTATTTCTTTTGTTGGTTCTTTACCTGCTTTTTTACGATAGTTACCAAGAAGTCTTTCACGATAGTCTTCACGTACTGGCCAACCAGGATAATATTTTTCTAATGTTGCTGGTACTACTGCATCAAAAAGAATAGGATTAATATTATAAGCACGACAGGAATCTACACATCTCTTCGTGAGTGCACGAACCTTATCATCATCAAAGGCATTGATTGTGGTTATAATATAAGCATCAAACATTATGCTACTAATTTCCATTCACTTACTGGTTGATTAACAACAACTTTGTGCCAGTCAGCATCTTGATTATCTGCATTACGAAGTTGTACGTGTACTAATTTTGTTTCTTCTGTCCTAGTATCTATTACCGCACGTGGTGTAGTCTTTGAATCACCATCATAATGTACATAACTGTTCCAACCACTATGCATTACTGTATAATCCATTTCACCAATAGTTAACATTGCATGTAGATAGTTCTGATCAATTGAATAGAATTTATTTAATCCAGCATTACGACAATGATTAATATATCCTTGGAATCCTACCCAATTATCATGTGCATGACGTAAACCCTCATTCGTATAAAGTACAACACCACTATTAAATATCTTTAAATTACCTGATTCATTACGTGGCATTTCTTTACCATATTTGTCTACCATCAGTTTATTCCATCTTTCATCTGATGCCGTATTAATATGACTCTTTGTTTTTAGGTGAGAAATCTCTTTGTGTGGTTCATCACAAATACCAATATGACCAACATCCTGATCGAAGATATTTTCTTCTAATCCTTCAACAGCAAAAACATCTGTATCAGCAAATAGAATATTATCATATTCCCAAAAATCTTTATTATAAACAGGTTCGAATGCATTATAGTATGCAGGAATATCACAATACTTAGCTGCCCATTTAGGATCTTTTACAAAACGATATTCAGCACCAATACGTTCTGCATATGCTTTCATATTATCGATACCAGCTTGAACTGCAATACCTGGTTTACCTAACCAGTACTGGTAAATCAAATTCTTCATTTTTGAATCCTTAATGTTGGTCTTCCGTGATTATATTTTCCATGATAACCACGATGATCAGTAAATACAGGACTTGGCCATTCATCAACGATCCTGTAACCAAGTTTATCTACCAGCTCTACAATATCGTCACGTACATAGGATAGTGGATCTGTTTTCGTTGGTTTCCAACCTGGTCTAGCAAGATGTAGTTCCATAATAAGGCTACCATTTGGTGCTAACTGATCCATCCAAGTATTCATTGTATCTTCTGGTGTAATACTATGATCGAATGAATTAGAAAATACAATATCAAACTTACCTACCCATTCATCTTTCACCTTTGAAAAGTCCCATTGTACTGTGTCAGAAAATTGTGTAGCGGTATTACTAATTTCTGTACCTATAACATAGGTATTATTACCATATGCATGTTTGAAATATCTTTGTTCCCAACCAGCTCGAGTACCATGACATAGAATATGGCTTACAAACGGAATACGTTTTTTGATTTCTGCAATAACCTGTGGTCCTATACCAGAATGTGTATTTAGTTTTAGTTTATTCCCTTCAGTTTGGAATCTAACATATTCCTCATAATTACTATACTTAAATAATTCCATTCATAAGCTCCTCTATATTCTCGCCATTCTGTGGTAGCTTATCTTTTAGGAAGAAATGTACAAAATGACATTCATTAATTTTCGTGTTAGCAGTATATAGTCCATTCCATTTCCAATGAAGTTTCTTGACCTTCATCTGCTCTTTCTTAATCCAGTAATTTAATAATGTTTGATCAGTAGACCATTTCCATGGACCCATACCATCAATAAACTGTTTAAACTCTGAACGCATTAGAAACTGTTTAGGTGTCTGACCATTTAGATATTTAGCAAATGATTTATTCATAAGCATCATACCCATATTCATAAACTCACCACCAGTATCTTTACGCCAATCCCAATCTAATCTAATTGATCCATATTGCATACGTGAATAATTAAGTATTTTCTTTTTATATGCTTCAGTAAGAGGCATATCTCTTTCTACTACACCACCAAAATCATATTCTTCTGTTAATTCATCAAATATATTTGGTGAACGTTCCCGTATAAAAATATCAGCATCAATAATAGCAATCTGATCATATTCATTAAAATATTCAAACGCATTTTCTTTTTCATATATTGGTAGATATCCACCATATTTCATATATGATTCTTCACTACGATTTGTAGCGAATACATCTGGTTTAATTAAAAGTCTTGGATGTTCCTGAACAATGTGATCAATCTTGTGTTCTTTACAATACCATGAAACACTTTCAATACAATGATCATATAATTTCAGTCTACGACCACCTACATAAACTTGATAAATTAATCTTTTCATTTTCTCAATCCTAATGTTGGTTTAGTTGTACCAATGTCTTTATTAATATAATGTTTAGCACAGATATTTTTATCTACATATTCTTTTGATAATTCATTTTTCTCATACCAAGGTTCATTCGGATGGATCCATCCATCAACAGGACCTGTAATAGATTTTATACTCATTAACTTTTTTGATGCAGACGGTTTTATTAAATATCCTAAAGCTGCTAGGTTTTTTCGATCTTCTGTCATACCAAAGCTCCACAAGCTTCTTTTCAATAAATGATCAGGTATTTCTCTATAGAGTATACAATCATGTTCAATAATAATAGACGGTTCTTTTACTTTTTCCCAGCAAGCATAATGTGAATACCATATCGCCTTTTCTTCGACTAACCAATGTCTCCTTGACCGTGGATTATACCACCTGTATTTTGTAAAAGATAAAAAGTCTGGCATACTATCCGGAGTAGTAGCTTCCACTCTTTCTATATTATTATATCCTAATTGATTAAAACTGTAAACACTTTTTTCGGAATAGTATTCAGATATTTCATTACCAGAAATAACTATCTGATATATTGGTATATTTTTATCGATAATCATTCAGATCAAATTCCGTTCCGTGCATCTTATATAAATCTCTTTCATGATTTGTATAGACTAGAACTTCAGGATCATCAATTAAAAAATCACATCCTTTACAGTAATCTGGGTAGTTACCTGTACGATGACCGTCTCTAAGAGATTCGTATCTCTCCCCGTACCATATATCTTTAAGACTTTCTTCACTGAGGTGACCAAGGATTGCTTCATCATCTCTTCCAAGTACTTGACAACAAGGTGCAACTGCTCCACGTTTACCTCCTTCACCACCTGCTCGTATGACAACGTCTGGGCTGAAAGGACGTCCACATGTTCTGATTTCACCTTCTCTTACATATTCTGGTTCATATACCCCACTCCAATTATGCATTTTCCAGATCTCAGTTTTGACACCTGCCCAGTCAACAATATTACGATACATTTTTACTTCATTATCAATATTGTTATTATCAAGAATCAAATGATATGTAGCTACAACACAATCTGATCCAGATTCAGTAACATATTCTTGCATTGCTTTCAAGTTATCAAGAACGAATTGGAAGTTATTACTATTCATCCATTCACGATATTTAATATGATTATATCCAATAATAGAGAATCTGTAGAAATCTAAACCTGCATCTACACATTCTTTCATAAAGTCACCACTCATACGATAACCATTTGAAAAACAGAATGCTTTTGCATTATACTTTTTTACAATAGAAATATATTCAGGTAGGTTACTATTCAGAGTTGGTTCACCAGATCCTTCAAGATTTACTACACGTAGTCCTGCCTCTGCACATTGTGCAACAGCATCTTCGAACTCCTGTAATGACATTTTCTTAAGCCAGTTTTTACCACGTGCACCAGTTGATCCATCAGGATTCGTTTGTGGACACATCTGACAAGTATAATTACACCCACCATTAATTTCAATAACTGCACGATCTATTTCCATTAATAAAATACCTTTACATTATATTTCTTTTCAAAATCTATTGCATCATTCTGATTATTAACCATTGGTTTACCACGTATATTTAGTGATGTATTTAATAACATAGGAACACTAGTCCTATCATAATATTCTTCTAGAATAGTACGAATAATTGATGTACAATCTTTTTTTACTATTTGTACACGTGATGTACCATCAGCATGTATTACAGATTTATAATCATGTTTTGCTTTTGATGTATATTGCATATATTCATTCATATAACCATCAAAATATTCTTCAGCAAATTCCTCTAATATTGCTGGTGCAAACGGTCTAAATTTCTGTCTTCTCTTAATTTTATTTACCGTATCTTTTACATCATGTCTCACATCAGCAAGAAGACTTCTATTACCTAAAGCTCTTGGACCAAATTCTGCTTTACCTGAAGCAACACCACAATATTCATTCTGAATAATATAATCAACTACTTCTTTAGGGTTTATATTATTTTTCATATCATATCCAAGATATGCATGTTCCCAGTTTATTCTAGTATTACCTGTTCTCTTACAATAGGTATAAGCTGCAGCACCAAGAGCTGATCCAGCATCATTTGGTGCTACAGGAATATGCATATCATCAAACATAGGACGTATTTTAGTTGCAGCAATAATATTCTGAGCACAACCACCTGTTAATATAAGTTTGCTACCATATTTTCTAGCTACTGATACTCTTTCATTAAACACATATTCTGCTAAGTATTGTGCAGAAGCAGCAACATCATATACACTATTTTTATCTAAAAGTTCTTTATATAATCTTTGGAACCCAACACCAACTTTTCCTGTATATTTAACTTCATATGGTAAATTATAAAATTGTTCAACTAGATATTCACCAAAGATAGGTTCACCATATACAGACATACCCATAACAACATAATCATCTGATAATGCATGTAATCCGAATTCTCTAGTAAGTAAGGCATAAGCAAATCCAAGAGATCTGGGTGAATGCCAATCTTCTATTACTTCTAGATTATGATTAAATATAACAGTAGTTTGTGTTTCACCAACACCATCAATTGATAAGATAACAGTATTAGTTATATCTTCCCATGGTCTAGTATATAATCCTGAAGCAGCATGTGATTTATGATGTGATAAACATTCATTATAGTCAAGAGAATCATATATCATATTGAATCTTTTAGAGCTATGATGTAATGTTCCACCACGATAACCTTCAAGACGTAGATTAACATCTTCAAAAAAAGTTACATGATCATCATCAGATATCATATCAATTAAGTCTTCATGTAAAGTTGTATCATGTTTTTTTCTACTATACCTTTCTGAATGGGTTGCAAATTCAATATCACCATTTAATGAGAGAAAAGCAATACCAGCATCATGTGTAATATCCGAAAAGCCACAATATCTTTTAAAGTTCTTTAACACTTAAAACTCTTCTCCACTTTTTTAGATTTTCAGCATTAAAGTCTTTCGCTCTTCGTAATCTACGACTGAAGTTATGGAAAAATCTCATATTATGTTTTTCTACTTTTCGTACTTGATAAATTAAAGCTTGTGGTGTATGAACTTTAGTAATATTATCCTGGGTTAATACAATCATCGGTTTATGTAGATTCTTAGCTACATAGTGCCACATTCCTTCATATGAAACAGTACATTCACATGTACTAATATGATAAAGAACCTCACTAACAGGTGTTCTATAATCAATCTCTGTTACATCATATCCTTGTAATTCAATTAATTCCTTTACCTGTCTCCATTCTTCTTTCAGAAACGGTCTTTTGAAAAGTCTAGGGACTTCAGCATTATTCACTTGTGTCCACATAACAATTTTACCAGGAACTGTTTCTGATCCTAGTTCTCTGAACTCCCATTGATTATATTTTATTTTTAATCTGTTCTTTTCAGTTCCGCTTCTACTTCTGGTATAACCATCATACCTATTATAATATAAAAGGGTATCATCAGAATTGAAATGATGAACAATATTCACTTCGGTTAGATCTTTTACATAGAAGTTATTAATATATTCGAATCTTTCAATAATAGTCTCTGGATCTTCGAAATGATAAAGGAAATCTTTTGAATGAAACCAATGTAAGTTAACAGTAATAGGTTTCTGTAATATAAAAGATCTTTGATATGCCACAGACAATATGTACATAAAATCACCTACACCTGGGGTGCATTTGAAATTAATTGTATCTTTGAAATTATCTGGATGCCAAGAATTAATTAGATAATTTATGGCTTTTTCGTTCCGAAAATATTGCTTCATAATAATCTATAAGCTCATTTGCTATTTCTGTGGCACGATTAAAACCATCACGAAAACGATTATTCACGTGTCCTGTTTCTACAAACTCATATAGATTATCTATATCACTTCCATAATCCTGCATTTTATACGTATTATTAGAAACAATATTCTCAAATTCAAATCGAAGGTTACAGATTTCACCGATTCCTAGTTTGCTCAATTGCTTTCTCCAGTTCTACAAAAAGGTATTCTCTAAGATCATCTTCATTTGCCTGGAAGCGAATACCGATACCTCCAGCCTTATTCCATTCAGTGATATTTTCTGGTTTATCATCAATAAGAATATTTGGTGAATGAGTTACCTCGTTCCAAGCATACTGATGTTTATTAGAAGTAAAGATACAATTTTCAACTTTAGGCATGAACAAATGATCTTGTAACCATACTCTCTTCCAGTAAGCTGAGTTATCTCTATCACCACGTAGTGGAGAGGAACAGATACCCCATTCCATTTCATTTTGCCATGCTACTGTTGTAACATGATCAAATAATTCAATTGTATTTGGAAAAATCTTTAAGGTATTAAAGAAATTAGTGTTACGAAGATCTACGAAAATACGATCACGATCTTGAAGAGATTTCCAATGATCTACATTGAATTTCTTTTCAATACCACCAAAGAAGTCTGCGATGACTCCGTCCATATCTAGAAAAATTGTACTCATATATTAGTCTCCTATTACTGTTTATTATATGAGTATCATATCGTATTTCTTTTTATTTGTAAACCCCCTAAATGTATTTTATTTTAAATTAGATCAGAACTAATTTCTAATTTTGTTTTTTCTCTAAATCTGCTTTCAGGTGCTTTGGATGTCGTTTAGCTATCATAAGAGTAATACGTTCTCCTGCAGTTATATGGGATACACCATGAAGGGTAAACATATTCCAGCATGTACCCCATCCAGGTTCTGTAATATCTAATACCATCAGCCTAGATGCAAGTTCCTTATTATTTAAACATGAGTCACCAGCTATAATAAACTTACCGCCTTCCATACCTTTGTTACTGATAAGGATACTTGTAATATACCATAATTTTCCTGAATCATCATTTTCAGCGAACCTCGCGTTATAATCCTGATGTAGTCCTGCGTAATGCCCCTCACCATACCACAACATCCAAGCTGCTCCGATAGGTTCATTAAATGGATAAACGTGCTTTACAATATATTCTTTTGCCTCGGGTAAATTTTTCAATGGATCTGCAAGCATCCAGGCACCTGTACGACCAACACAACCTGGTAGTGCTTTATATTCGCTTCCAGTAGCAAGATCTTGAATAGATTGCAAAACCTTAGTATCTTTAATAATGGGTCTTGGTTCAAAGATAGAGGCTTTAAGAAATGTTAGGTATAACTTTCCTAGCTGTTCTTTGGTTTTTTTGGCTGCCTTAGACATTACTTGATACCTAACATTTCTTTTGTCATGATATAATCTCTTACAAAGTCTGATCGTACAATATCTTGCCAACCAAATTCTACTAACTCAAATTGCTGCAATGATTCTACAATATTTAAGAAGTTTAATATACCACCTTTATCATTATCTGACTTGAAGTCTGATTGATAGTAATCACCACACATAATCAATCTACAATCTCTACCAATACGAGTCACAACGGAATCAAGTTCATGGAAGTTTAGATTTTGCATCTCATCAACCATTATAATAGCATTA
>Ga0222719_10004988_pt1 | contig 11539 bp, 17 predicted proteins | sample C33_34DmetaG_FD_165039 | JGI IMG/M metagenome (GOLD analysis project Ga0222719, IMG submission 165039) | Estuarine water microbial communities from San Francisco Bay, California, United States - C33_34D | ecosystem: Environmental > Aquatic > Marine > Unclassified | place: USA: California...
CGTTCCTGTGTTTCCTCATTGTCCCTTCTTAAGGATGTGTTATTGGCTATTAAGATTCGTCGTAAAACGGAATAACTCTCATTGTTCCCGCGATCTTGATCTTGATGTAGCCAGTCGGTGTGCCCGGCAGTGCCGATGCACCTCCCGCCGATCCCACAGTTGATTGTGTGGCCGTGTTAAGATCCACAACTCCAGTACCCTGTGTGCTGATAGAGATGTCACCATCTGACGTATCATTCTCAATGGTGTCTGCCCTTACAGTGGTGGCCTCCATCAGCGTGAAGTTGGCCTCTGCGCCAATAAGTTTCACGTCTGTTCCACTGATTGTCACGTTCTGACTGTTTGCTGGTGATATTGTTATACCGCCTGACGTGGCAGATAATGTGTTTCCGTCTAATCTCAGATTATCCACGTTCATCTGACCTGTCGTCGTCTGTGTTCCAGTCGCGGTGATTGGACCTGTCAGCACAATCGCTCCCGTGCCTGCAGGATCTATTGTTATGTCGCCGTTGGAGTTAGAAACTATCGTGTCAGCATTGATCGAACCTTGGACAGTAAGTGTTCCTGCCACGGTACTGTTGGCACTGATAGTGTGACTTCCGGTCGTTGTAATGTCAGCGGTAGTCAAAGTGCTAGAAACTGATGCCGTACCTGTAATATTTGTGTTTGCTCCCAACTCTATGGTACCGGTACCCTGTGGATTCAATGTGAGGTTAGCGTTTGATCCGTTTGTGGTAATATCATTTGTAGTCAAAGATGTTGTGGTCGTTACACCGTTTATTGTTGGTGAACTTATCGTGGGCGAGGTTAGTACTTTATTTGTAAGTGTCTGTGAATCAGTGAGAGTGACAACTGTTCCTGTGTCTACTGCTATTGTCACAGTGTTTCCACTCCCTGAAGTTGATATCCCTGTTCCTCCTGAAAACTGCAATGACTCTGAATCAAGATCTATCGAAAGAGCAGTCGAATCATCGGTAGCAAAATCTAGATCTTGGGCAGTGACTTGCGAATCAACGTACGCCTTGATAGACTGCTGTGTTGCCAGTGCAGTGGCAGAGTCTGATCCCATGGCGTCCTCGTCCAGTATTGCTGTCACAGTGGCTCCAGATGCCAGTGCTAATGACGTGCTCAATGTGGCCGCACCACCTATGGTGGCCGCTCCTGAAACATTCAGTGTGCCTGTTGTCTGCACATTCTCCGATATGGTAATCTGTGTTGAGTCATCTGAGCTGATGGTTGTGCCTGCTATCCTCACTGCGGAAGCGACGACCCCGCCAGTTCCTGCTGGTAAGATTCTGATGTCCTCGTTTGATCTTGATGATATGATGTTGTGCCCGTTTATGTCCAGGTTACCGGCCAAGGTGTTCGAGTCACCGTCGGTGCCGTATAATTCTATGAAGTTGTCGTTTATCTTGTCAAATGCTGTTCGTAATGGATCACCTGTGCCGTCATTTGCACTTGAGCCAATATTGATATTCTGTCTTGCCATGTGTCAATTTCCTTTTGTTATGGATATTTATCGTAGATTCTATAAACCTAATGTAATTATTACAGGTCTATCAGTGTTCTCTGGAATTTGAATACTGTGCTGTCGCTTGATATGTTCGTTGCTAACAATCTGACATTACCGTCATCGATGTCTGCCGTGAATGTGCATAGAGGATCGGTGTATGATGTGGTACTACCAAACACTGTGAGGTATGCTTCGATCGTACTATCCGCACTTGGTCCGTGTATAAGGGTGGCCTCCACAATCTCGAATCTGCTGTTTGTTGTGTCTGATATTGATATGAAATACTTGGCACTCCTGTAAGTCGCTGAACTGAATGAATCTACCTCTGTTGTGGCCGATGATGCAATCGTTGTGGTGTTGTCGTTGATATCTGAGTGATTCAATGTGGCCGTTGCTGTTGCAAACCCAAGATTTCCTGAACCATCGGTTTTCAGAAGTTGGTTAGCGGATCCGTCTGTTGTTGGCATCGACAATCCGTTGATTGTAACAGTGCCTGTACCGTTGGTCGAAAGTTCAAGATCGGAGTTGGATAAATTTGTTGAGATTGTGTTGTCAGTTATGGTAACCCCGTCGATGATTGCGGAGGAATTGGCCGTGATTGTGGTGAAAGTTCCAGCGGCTGGAGTTGTAGCACCTATAGTGGCGTTATCAATTGTGCCACCGTTGAAGTCTACCTTGGCCATGATCACACTACCTGTGCCTGACGCTGAAAGCACTAGATCAGAGTTTGATAAGGTGGTTTTGATTTCATTGTCAGTGATGTTGATGTTGGAATCCACTGTGAGATCCGCTATGGCCACTGTGCCTGTTCCACTGGGCCTCAACACAAGATCATCGTTTGTTCTGTCTGCGGATATGTTGTTTCCGCTTATAGTGATCCCTTCGTTGAATAGATCTGATGCGTACACTTCTGTGAACATGGTGTTCACATTCTGCATCGCGGTCCTCAGCGTATCACCTGTGCCGTCGTTTGCGTTTGATCCTACGTTAAGCGTTATCTGTGCCATTATATTTTCAATATTCTCCTCACGAATTTTACAACCTGTGTGTTAGTGTTATTTACTGTTCCTCGCAACCTAACGTCTCCACCTGAAACGTCTGCGGAAATGTCCATTGAGTCATATATGGATGAACCGTCGCCCGCGCCATTGGATGCACCACCAGTTATGCTGATGTATGCCGTTGAACCATCATGAGTGACATTTACTTCCTCAAGTTTGTATCTATCTGCCGTAGTGTCCGAGATCTGCACGTGATATTTGGCACTCCTGAAAGTGGATGCATCAAATGAGTCTATTGTCTGTGTTGACGAGTCACCGTTTAGGGTGGCTGTGCCATCTGTGATATCTGAGTTGTCAAACAGTATGGGTGAAGTGAAATAACTCAGTTGTCCACTGCCGTCCGTCTGTAGTACCTGGTTGGCTGATCCGTCACTGGTAGGGAACTTGATGCCATTGATTGACACGGCGCCAGTGCCAGTTGCTAAAATTTCAAGATTGGCATTTGACGAATTCGTTGAGATTGTGTTGTCAGTTATGGTGACCCCATCCATGGCGGCTGATGTGTTGACAGTCAGTGCAGTATAAGTGCCTGCGAGAGGAGTCGTACCACCTATCACTGTGTTGTCGACTGTGCCATTATTCACGTCCGCACTGGAGACCAACACCGATCCAGTGCCATTGGCTGTAATCAAAAGGTCAGCATTTGAATCGTTTACCTTGATTTCGTTGTCTGATATGTTGATGACAGAATCTATCGTGAGATCACTGATCTGTACGTTACCGGTGCCATTGCCGGCCAGCTCGATGTCCGCGTTGGATTGTGTGGCGCTGATCACGTTGCCGTCGAATGACAGTTGTGATAGTGTTAAAAGCGGTCTGGCATACACTTCGGTGAAGTTGTTGTTGATCTTGATGCCCGCACCTCTGATAGTATCGCCCGTTCCGTCGTCCGCGGTTACCCCTATGTTGATTAATTCCTGTGCCATCTTAAATCGCCTGTAATATTAATTTTTTCCATATGGCAGTTGATCCATCGTAGTTGGCCGTGCAAACATATAGATTTGTACCATCCCAAGATATCGACCCTGCAACATCTCCTGATGCTCCTATGGCAGTAGCCGTCTTGGACGTATTGATCACAATCCTGTCATCTGACACTACCACCTGTCCCGTTCCGTTCACTGCTAAGGTCAAATCACTGTTGGTTGTTAACGGCGTGATTGTTGCGTCAGAAATCTGTAGGCTGTCTATCTCTACGTTTCCTGTGCCATTAGGTTGTATTTTTATGTCGCCATTAGTGACACTTGTGGTCAATAGGCCCGTGTCACCGTCACCGACCAGTTGATAAACTTCCTCAAAGTTGGTGTTAATTTTGGTCATTGCGGTACGTAAAGTATCGCCTGTGGCCGGGTTTCCTAGTGTTCCTATGTCTATGTTAATTCTTGCCATAATCTGATAATCGTATTTATTAAATAGTAATATGTTCGTAGAAACCCTCAAAACCATCAAGTTGCACAAGAGGGAGAGCAAATACGGGGTCATGCACAACTACCGTAGGCGGAACATGATCTACGTGTTCAAGTGCGACTCCTGTTCTGAAACATTCCAGAGGCCCAAATCCAAGGTGGATCCCGCCCGTGCTTCAAACGACTACAAGCACGTGTGCAACAAGTGTGATTCCAAGAAGTTCGCCCAATCTGTGGGTGTCAAGATGCGTCGGGTGTATCAACTGGACGCCAGCAGTACAAAGACCTTATAGGTCTCTCCACTTGATATCATCCTTTAGGCCATCTATCCATCTCTGTAGATCTGCGTAGATACCACACTTTATATTTGGTTGATCGAAGTACCAACGCAGGAATGGGTTCCCCTCCAGGTATTCTTTACGGTTTATGAAATAGAATTTAGTTTTGGGGAACTTACGGAAGATCTGCCTCAGTTGATACATCCACTCGTATTTGAGATATGCCTTCATGCTGGTTCTGTCAGGATAGTTAGGTGAATTTTTATAGATGTTGTTCTGTATCCTGCTGGGCGTGTCCATCTCCCATTGCTGGGCACCCATTATGTCAAATGACATTATCACGATGTTCTTGATTCCTGACTCTGCGGCCATTAAGACAGCACTGCAACCAGAACCTCTGTTCTTAGAGAAATCATTGGTCTTGATCTTGCCGCCCTTCTTGATGTCACCACCACGCCATATCCTGTATATCTTGAGACCATTTGGTATGTCCATTTCTCCATCACCTTCGCAAATGTAGTTCCAATCGCTGATGTCATCTGGACCATGGATACAGGGAGATTCCTTGCCGTTGTTATGCCACTTGGCAAGTTCGTCGTACATGAGAGGATTGACCGCAACTATGTGGTCGCACAACATTGGATGATCTCTGTATATGGCGTTACACCCATATATTCTTCCGTGTCCCTTCAAATTTTCTATTGGAAAAATATTTCTTGATTCACCGTTGCCTATTATGAAAGCAGTATCCATTATATGCCAAACGATTCTCCACAACCACAGGCGCTGGTCGAATTGGGATTTGAGATCTCGAACTGTGATCCAAAGGTCTCTTCCACCCAGTCTATCTTGGTTCCTAAGACATACATCAAAGAAGTTTCATCCACGACGAATCTGCCTGTGTTCCAGTCCTCCACGTGATCACCTTCCTTAATGTCTTCCTTATTAACAAATCCCCAGTCGTACTTGAATCCTGCACAACCACCTCCAAGCACTGCCAGGCTTACTGCATACTTGTCAGAATTTTTCTCGAGTAGATTTACAATTTGAGCCTTTGCGGCGTCTGTGATGTCAAACGGTTTCATACTAATAATTATTCCTATTTGCCTGTGTGTTCCGCTCCTACTGAAAGCCAAAACATGGTGGCATCTACTTTGCGTTCAAAACTCATGTATGCGTTCTGGTGCTCCCAGTGGTTCTTGGGATTGTCAATTTCTCCTGCTGGTTCAAACCACCATCCCCACTTGCCCTTGCAGTTCACCTGGCACCATGTTATGCACTCACCCATTATGCCGTTGGAGTTCATGTCCACGTTGAACTCAAAGCGTTGCATGTAACCACAGTCATCAGGTATGTCGCTCATGTCAGGACGTGTCTTTTTTACTTTTACTCTGCCATAACTTTTATTCATAGTATCCTGCTTTTTTAAGGAAGTTTGCATTTTCGAACAATGGTCCGAGGTTGTATCTTGTGTGCTGGTCGTTGAATTCACTGAAGAATTCATGTCCCGCCGTCCTGCCGAATCTGGTGTAAGGTGCACCGCTGGCGAAGTGTACGACATCAGTGGGGTTCAGACCAAGCACACTACACCAGTGTATTTGTTGGGAATGGTATTTTTTGGCCATGTAATCTATTTCAAACCTTTGCATGACTTCGAGGCCTATCCCGCATGACAGTCTGTTGGCCACATTCTCGTCGTTGCTTATCTGCATAGGATCATTGATCTTTTTCCTGCTGAATCTAATTGCTATCTTGGCATTCTGCACAGGAAAGGTCTTACTGAGACTGAAACTGATTGTTTTGATACACTCATGGTTTAGGTCTATCTCAAAATTCTCCGAAGTGAGATTGGGAAGATATATGAAGTCCAACATCAATTCTGCATTGTGCTTTTCACAGAGCGTGATGGTGTGTTCCAAATCCCTGTGAATCTTGCCTGTCAATGCAAATGGCGTACTAACAATTACCACGTCATTGCTGGTGATGTCTCCGTCATCGATGTATTTCCATTCCATCCCTAAATTTTTCCATACCTCCATGTGCCACCAGTATTCCCCACGGTGTATCCTAAATCTTTTCGTCCTGTTCCTGAGATAAAAGTTTAAAAAATATTCTTGAGAGCCTTGTGCGAAACATCCTTCCTTGAACTCGTCGAAACCTTTGAAATTGAATCTGGTGCAGGCAGATACCCATTTATGGAAGTATTCTTCGAATTTTTTTGAAATCCACGGATCCTTGAGGTACTGCACGGCATCTATATCCTGGATAAATTCCAACACCTGTTTGTCCTTTATACTGTTCCCACTGCTGAACACACTACGGGATTTTGCTCTGATCTCTGCGAAGTTATTTTTTTCAGGTATGTTCCAAATATATTCTCCTGGAATATCCAGCTCGTTACTGGCCGATGCTATCATTAGTGCGTAGGCTATCTCATTTATTTTTTGTGAATCTTGTTCCATGCTTCTGTGTAATAATTGTAATCTTCTTCCCATTCTGGGTCATTGTTGTTCTTTTCATGGTTTGTCTTGAGTATCCATCTGAGAACAGGTGCCTCAAATTCGAGGATGAACGATCCAGGAGGACCAAAAAACAGACAGCCATCAATTTTGCCTCCAACGTGTTGGTAGTGACTGTCCCATATCAAGTGTTCGATATCGATGTTATCTATAACCAGACGATCCAATTCAAAATTCAAATCGTTGACTATATCACCTTGCGTGTTTACTATCGTGTCACGATTGCTTTTATTGACAAACGCTATTTCTAATTTATTTTCTCCTGAAGTCATTGCTTCCGCTACTATTTGATCCTTCACCTGTCCTTTGTATATGTTGCTGTCGTTGATACGTATTTCTATAAGAGGAACTTTCGCACCGACATTGTTGATGTTTTTGAAATGGAACTCAAATCTAGTCATTCATAAACTCCCTTAACAATTGTTTATTTTCTAGCAGTTCAGTCAGACAAATCCTGTTCTTATAAAATTTTGAATCATCCTCTAGTCCATACGCCGTCAGTAATTCTTTCCTGCCGTACGACGACCAGTCACTCGAACCATCGGCAAATATCATGGTTTTGCTGGCATCAAGGCCAAGTTTCGACGCAACCTTATGATAGAAATCAAGATACTTCTCCACAACATAGTCACTAGGAAATTTTTGTATGATATGTAATCCTATTCCTGCACTTATTCTGTTATCGTAGTCGATTTTACTGTGTAGTTTCTGACCGTCCATTGATTTTCTTCTAGTGTACCTCATGCCTATCCTGGCATGGGCCACGGGAAAAGTTTTGCTCAAACTAAAGGCGACAGTGTCTATGCAATCAAAATTCAAATCAATATCAATGCCATGACTTATGGTGTAGTACGACAGATCTAAAAGCACAGGTATCTGTTGCTCGGTGCAGTGAGTCAGAATTTGTTGTAGTTGCGATGGTGCGTTTCCTGTATCGCAGAAAGGAACACTCAATATCAGGGCATCGCCTTGTGACAGTTCGCGGTGATCAGCAATAAATGACCATTTCTGTCCTAAATTCTTTTTTACCACTATGTGATAAAGGTATTCTCCCAGGAAAAATTTGTGTTTTTTGTCAGGATGTCGTAGGAAAAAACTGTCAAAGGATTGAGTCGAACCTTGACTGATATCAGGCTCATATAACTCCAATCCCGAACAGGTGTTGAATTTATTTTTTTGTATCCAACTGGTAAAATTATTTTGGAACCTTGCTATAAGATTGTTGTCCATCATCATGTTGTAGACATCAGGAGCCTTTTTGATATGGTCCACCACTGATTCGTCGTTGATTGCCCTTGATTTGCTGTAAAATGATTTCACTGCCTGCCTGCATTGTTTGAAATCCAATCCTTTTGATACAAGAATGTGCCACGCTATTTTTTTTGCCAACATCAAAGACATAGTAAATTATACTTTATCTATTTCCAATTGTCTACTACCCATTCGTCTGCACACTCCATGGGGTTTGGTGATCCGTGAAACACTGCCACTCTGTTACCTGGTTCCACCTTGGGCGGTGTTCGGAAAAATTTCTTTCCGTCTTTTGTCAATAATTTTGTGTCTTTCAACCCTATCATCTCCCATTTGTAACTCCTGATCCATTCATCTGGGAACCACGTGATGTCTTTGGCGGCACGTTTGGTTATCCAATCCTGATCTCCATGATTTTGTTGCATTATCTGTGCTGACCGATTCTTGAATTCGGTCCAGAGGTAGTCCATTGTGCCTGCCTCCCAACGCATACAACTGGAGTTACTCATTTTCCAATCCTTGATTCTGCACCTGTTGAAGTCCTTGATTATGTTGAATTTGCCTGGGTGCGTCAACAATGGATCTATGTTGTTGAATATGATCACATCAAGGTCAAAGAATAAGATATTACCTTTCAATGGCATCTCGGGCGCAAACATCCACAACTTGCTCCACCAAGATTTTATCCAAGGATCGTTGGGCAATTTGATCACGTTGATGTCTGAGTCTAAACCGTTTGGATCATCTGTTAAACAGTGGAACTGATAGGGTAATGATGTATTACGTCGTACCATGCTGTTGAGCACGTTGGCATATTTAGAAACATATTTGTTCCCCCATTTAACGCAGACTATGTGATTCATAACCTTTTTGTAAACCTTTGATTTGTAACTGTTTCCAGCCGTCGTCTTCTAGACTGTATGGATAATCACACTCGACCGAAACATTTTTTGTGTTTATCCTGATCTTTGTGATGTTAAGATTTTTTGACATCACTTGTAGTATGTCTTGATATGATTTTCCCGCACCAAAAGATCTTGCAAGATTAATTTGTCCAAGTTTTATGTAGCCTAATGCGAGTTTTGGGTCATTCCAGTCGAAGCCGTTTTCTGCCAACCATTTTTTTAATCCATTCACCATTGCCCTATGCCATGGAGCATCTGTTTCACATATGTCTCTACCCCATTCTATGTCAAATTCACCAGAATAAAACTTTTGATGATTGACTTCTGAGCAAAGTGTTTCTGTCATTTTTGGTGCCCCTTCGTCGCGATACACTTCGTAAAGAGTTTTGCCAACTTGAGACCAATGCAGGTAGACCCCTCCTAATTCCCTGTTGTATCGATTTTGTTTGAACCACTCGAAGTCCTCATCAAGCAACGGTTTCCTCGGAGCATTAAGAAAAGTGGTTATCTGTGCAGGTCTGACCCAGTCAGGATCTGACACATATTTCCTGTATGACATGACCCATGTTTCTATCTCGTGGCATATGTTGTTCAACTGTCTGATTGCATACTTCGTTTGAACATCTGCCTGTTTGTAGTATGGAGACAATTTCCATGATGTGCCTTGAAGTTCTTCGAAGTAACGATGCACTAGATTACATGCTTCATGCTTCAACTTTAAACCAGGCTTAAGTTTTCCTATGGGAAGTTTATCGCTATGCTGGAAGTCATCTGCCTTAAAAAAGTTTATTTTTTTATACTCTGGTTCAAATTTGAAGTTGTTGATTGTTTCAATACTTTTATTAAGTTCCTCAACGAGGAATAGCAAATTTCTCTTAGACAACGGCCATCCCAGAAAGCAGAAATTTTTTTCTAGAATTTTTTTGTTTCTTAGATTATCCGCAAGAGCGTCAATCCATCGTAAACCAAGTGGCGTTTCGTACACATCAATTGTGTAGGATATGTCGTTGAGAGTGATCTCTATGCAGTTTTTCAATAACTGGTTATTTTCTGTAGATGGCACTGTTGGCTCCGTGTTCCATACATTCCACTTCCACCACATAGCACCTATTGTTTGTTTGCTCCCTGATCAGTTTGTCCGCGAAGTCGAAAGCGTGTTTGGCAAACATCTCAGCACCAACACCGTCGAACTCCACAATCTCCGCGAGATCGTGTTTCTCAAGTTCCTTGAGTTTGTCTAGATGTGGATCGTTGATATCCACTGCGGTCTTGTGATCGAAATGATCCTCCAACCATTTCTTCAGTGGCTTCAGTGATCCAAAGTCCACCGCCCAGTTCTTATTGTCCAGTTGATCGCAACCGAACGTGAATCTGAAAGCCAGGCTGTATCCATGCAGTAGGTGGCAGTGTGAATGATCTGCGTTGGGTTGTCTGAACACGCAGGCCAATCCTATGTTGTGTCCGTATGTTTTAGTTGAGTAGTAAGTCATCGTTTTCTCCTATTTGATGACTTGCAGAGTTTTTATAGAGGGATGAAAGTCTTTGAGTCCTCTCGATCATCAGTTCAACTTCTTATTAACCTTGTGATCTAAATCCATCTGGAACGCGGCATCTCTGATGCGTTCCGTCAGTTCATTTGGTATATTTAACTCACCGTCTATGATACTCTTCAGAAAGTGTATCAGCACAGAGAATTCAGGTCTGTTTGAAACAGTCTCAGGATCAACACCGTGTTTCTGCATCGCGTTAAGCATCGATTCGGAAACGTCCACAAGGGCACTTATACTTTTGTTGTGTTTGTCAAAGAGTTTCATTATGTGATTATTTTTGGTTTCTCAGGCGTCTTGATCGTGGAGAACACTCTCTTGTATTCCTCTGCGATCTTGTCATTGATGTGTGCTATAGAAATCAACTTGTCTATGGCAATGTTGAATGGTTCGTCCTGTTTAGCAGTGGAGAAGAATGTACCAAACGCCAGACCCTGTGGCCCTTGCATCAGTACAAGCGCCTTTTCAATACTGATGTATCGTGTGTCGGTCCTGCTGAGATATTTTGCTATGACTTCTTCTCCCGAAGCCAATTTTAGAGTAACTAGATCTCCATCTTTTATTTTATCAAACATATCCTTATTATAAACTATCCTATCAAATTGTCAATGTATTTCTTCAACTCTTTGTCTTGCACGTTAGGTGGAATGTTGTTCAAGAAGAATATCTGGTAACTGTCAGAACCGTACTTGCCAATGCCGTGTAGATCACTGGCATCCTTGCCATTCCATTCTAAATACTGCTCTGTCATTTTTCTAATTCTTTTTGACCTCACTTCCCACATGCCTAAAGGCTTCAACATCTCCTGTTGGGTCCTCAATCTACCACGTAGGTATGCCTTAGGGTTTGGATACCTTGCGAACAACTTTGGTAACACTATCTTGACGTGTTTTCTGTATGTTAGATTAAGACACATGACTCCCACCATGTGTTTCCATTTCTTGTGTGGCGACTTTATCTGTTGTTGGACCATGAGGTGATCCACCATTGGTTTGATCATACAACAATTTTATATGCTATTTGCTTTTTGTCAACTGCTTGTTGATGAACTTGGCCATA